>ERZ761602.1529-NODE-1529-length-41464-cov-7.261248_pt1 | contig 41464 bp, 44 predicted proteins | sample MGYA00512165_ERZ761602 | MGnify/ENA primary metagenome ERZ761602 (study PRJEB28899, sample SAMN02445085) | bioreactor sludge metagenome | biome: EBPR sludge; isolation source: Thorneside wastewater treatment plant | place: Australia: Brisbane, Thorneside...
TGCCGTAGGCGCCCTCCTTCTCCACCCACATCGCCGCCGGCAGGATCAGGTCGGCCGCCTGCGCGGTGACCGTGGGGTAGGCGTCGGAGACGACGATGAAGTTGTCCGGATTGCGGTAGCCGGGCCAGGTCTCCTGCATCAGGTTGGCCGCGGCCTGCATGTTGTTGTTGACCTGCACCCAGTAGGCGTTGAGCTTGCCGTCCTTCAGCGCGCGGTTCTGCTCCACCGCGTGGTAGCCGGGCTTGTCCTTGATGATCCCGTGCGGGATCTTCCAGATCTCCTCGGCATGCTTGCGGTGCTCGGGGTTGGTCACCACCATGTCCGCCGGCAGGCGGTGGCTGAAGGTGCCCACCTCGCGCGCGGTGCCGCAGGCCGAGGGCTGGCCGGTCAGCGAGAATGGGCTGTTGCCCGGGGTGGCGATCTTCCCGGTCAGCAGGTGGATGTTGTAGACCATGTTGTTGGCCCACACGCCGCGCGTGTGCTGGTTGAAGCCCATGGTCCAGAACGACATCACCTTGGTCTTGGGATCGGCGTACAGCTCGGCCAGTTGCTCCAGCCAGCCGCGCTCCACGCCCGTCATCTCGACGGTCTTCTCCAGCGTGTACGGCGCGACGAAGGCGGCGAATTCCTCGAAGCCGATCGGCTGCCCGCCGTTGGGGTCCTTGGCGTTCTTCGCCTTCATCTCCAGCGGGTTGTCCGGGCGCAGGCCGTAGCCGATGTCGTCGTTGCCGCGCTTGAAGGTGGTGTGCCTGGCGACGAAGTCCTTGTTGACCCTGCCGCTCTTGATGATGTGGTTGGCGATGTAGTTGAGGATGACCAGGTCGGTCTGCGGCTTGAACACGATCGGGATGTCGGCCAGCTCGAAACTGCGATGCTCGAAGGTGGACATCACCGCCACCTTGACGTGCGGGTGCGAGAGCCGGCGGTCGGTCACCCGGGTCCACAGGATCGGGTGCATCTCGGCCATGTTGGAGCCCCACAGCACGAAGGCGTCGGCGGCCTCGATGTCGTCGTAGCAGCCCATCGGCTCGTCCATGCCGAAGGTGCGCATGAAGCCCATCACCGCCGAGGCCATGCAGTGGCGCGCATTGGGGTCGATGTGGTTGCTGCGGAAGCCGGCCTTCATCAGCTTGTTGGCGGCATAGCCCTCGAACACCGTCCACTGCCCGGAGCCGAACATGCCGATGGCGTCGCTGCCCTTCTCCTTCAGCACGCGCTTGAACTGCGCGGCCATCACGTCGAAGGCTTCGTCCCATTCCACCGGGGTGAACTCGCCGTCCTTGGCGTAGGCGCCGTTCTTCTTGCGCAGCAGCGGCTGGGTCAGGCGGTCCTGGCCATAGAGGATCTTGGACAGGAAGTAGCCCTTGACGCAGTTGATGCCGCGGTTGACCTCGGCGTGCACGTCGCCGTGCGTGGCCACCACGCGCCCTTCCTTGACCGCGACGTTGACGCCGCAGCCGGTGCCGCAGTAGCGGCAGGGCGCCTTGTCCCACTTCAGCGTGGTCAGGTCGCCCTCGGTGACCAGGTTGCTGCCCGAGCCACCGAGCGGCAGGCCCGCCGCGGCCGCGGCGGTGGCCAGCGCGGACTGGCGGATGAAATCGCGGCGCGTGCTCATGGGGACACTCCGGTCGCAGGAGGAACGGGAACCGCCAGGTTCAGGGCCCCGGCGGGTTCGGCATGGTGGTAGACGAGCAGCACGTTGAGCACGCCCGGCACCGATTGCAGTTCGTCTACGCGCGCCATCACCGCGTGCCGGTCCGCGGATTCGCAGATCACCACGCTGCGGGTGTCGCCCGCCAGGGCGAGTTCCAGGTCGTCGCGGCCGGCGGCCATCGCGGCCAGGGCTTCGCCGACGCCGTCGCGGTGCTGCACCACGAAGCTGGCGATGTGGATTTCGTCGTGGTCGTCGCGCGCGTTCATGCGGCCGCCTCCAGTGCGTGCGCGGACAGCGCGATGGCATCGGCCGGGCAGGCCGCCACGCACGCGGCGCAGCCGGTGCAGCGCGAGGCATCGACGCGCGCGCCGCCGCGGCCGCCGGGCGCGAGGCGCACCGCGTTTTCCGGGCAGGTGTCGCGGCAACTCGCGCAGACCACGCCGCGCGCGGACAGGCAGGCGTCGCCCACCACGGCGCGCCACGGCCACGGCGGGTCCTGGGCGATGTCGAAGGCCGCGTGCGCGCAGGCAGCGGCGCATTCGCCGCAGAAGTTGCATTCGCCCGCCTGTGCATCGAAATACGGCAGGCCGTCGTCGCCGCGCTTCAACAGGTTCGCCGGGCATTGGCGGACGCAGGCGTCGCAGCGCGTGCAGGCATCGCGGAACAGGGCGGCGGATTTGGCCCAGGGCGGCCGGATGGGTCCGGGCACGTCCGCAGAACGTCCGAACAGCAAGGCGCGGCGCGAGAGCGGATGCGGCGCGGACATGTTCACGGCCCCGTCGGCGGCCCGATGAACAGGAGTTGCCACATCCACACCAGGAAGCCGTAGCCGGCCACCACCAGCACGGCCATCAACGGGAAGATGACGGCGGTCAGCAGCAGGAACGCCGTGCGCTCCTGCTTCTTCTCTGCGACTGCATGACCGGTGTCCTGCTCCATGATGCCTACCTTGCGGGTGGGTACTGGGTGCGACGGTGCTGCGGGGGCAGGCTACCACATCCCTGCGGCGATGGCGTCGCGCACTGCAACGGCGAAGCAAGCCGATGCGCGCACGTCAGCGCGAGCCGCGGTGCAATGCTTCCCATTCCTCCGGCGTGTTGCAGTTGCGCAATGCGTCGAGCCAGGGCGCGGCGTCCAGCCGTTCGACGTGCAGGCGTTCCTGCAACGCGCGCAGCGAACACGCGCGCCCTTCCAGGGTGCCGACGTCTTCCACCGCGCGGCGGACCTGCGCGTCCAGCCGCAGCGCCATCGGCAAGGCGTGGCCGGCGATGCAGGCGCAGGGTGCGACCGTGCACCGCAGTGCCTGCAACAGGCCGACCGACAACAGCGGCATGTCCACCGGCACCACCAGCCACAGCCCGTCCGGCAACCGCGGGCACAGGTGCGCCAGCGCCGCCATCGGCCCGCCGCCGGGCCGGCCGTCGGGCACGCCGGCATGGTCGGGGCGGTCGCCGCTCACGACGATCCTGCCCGCGCCCGCGCGATGCAGCAGGCCGTGCATGTGCGCCAGCAGCGTGCCGCCGTCCCAGGGCAGCAGCGCCTTGTCGCGCCCCATCCGCACCGAGCGGCCACCGGCCAGCAGCACGGCATTCCATTCCGCTTTGCGCACGGTAGTCATGCTGCGCCCGTTCCGCACCACGGCAACGGCCGTAGGTGGCAGCGGCCGAGCACCTGCACGCTGTCGCCGGCGCTGGCTTCCTCGACGCCTTCCGGCAGGATGGCCCAGACCGGCGCGCGCAGCAGCGGCGACAGGCGGAAGGATTCCTGGTGTTCGGCCACATGGACGCGCAGCCGTCCTTCATCGTCGCAGTGCAGGCCGGCGTGCAGGAACGCGCGCAGGCCCAAACGCTTGCGGCAGGGCTGCGCCAGCGGCAGCCGGCCGGGCGTTTCCTCAGCCAGGCCCAGCCAGGCGCGCAGCAGGGGTTCGACGAAGAAACGCGCACCCACCGCGGTCGCCAGCGGATTGCCCGGCAGGCCGACGAAGCGCGGACCTTCGGCCAGGCGCGCGGCCAGCACCGGCTTGCCCGGGCGCATCGCCACGCCATGGAACAGCACGCCGGCGCCGCGCGCGGCCAAGGCCTGCGGGACGAAATCGTGGCGCCCCTTCGAGACCGCACCGGTGCTCACCACCAGGTCCACGCCTTGCGCGAGCGCAGCATCCAGCGCGGCGTGGAACTGCGCCGCGTCGTCGCCGATGCGCTGCGCGGACACGACCTGCGCGCCCGCATCGGCCAGCGCGGCCATCAGGTAGGCCGAATTCGCATCGTGGATCGCCGCTTCCGCCAGCGCGTCGCCGGGCGCGGCCAGTTCGCGCCCGGTCGCCAGCAGCGCCACCCGCGGCCGCGGCGCGGCCTGCACGTGGGCGATGCCCAGGCCGGCCAGCAACAGCAACGCCGACGCGGACAGCGGTTCGCCGCGGGCCAGCACGCGCTGCGCCTCGTGCACGTCCTCGCCGCGCCGGCGCACGTTGGCGCCGGGCGGCACGTCCGCCGTGAGCCGGATGCCGGCGCCGTCCGCGGCGCGTTCCACCTGTTCCAGCGGCACCACCGTATCCGTGGCGGTGGGCAGCAGGGCGCCGGTCATGATTTCCCAGGCGCCCGCGCCGCCGCCGGCCGGCGCGGGCGCGCCCGCGGCCAGACTGCCGACGACCGCCCAGGCGCTGCCCTTCGCCAACGGCGCACCGCGCGCGGCCAGCGCGTAACCGTCCAGCGCCGCGTTGTCGAAGCGCGGCAGGGCCGTCGGGCTGGCCACGTCCTGCGCCAGCACCCGCCCCTGTGCTTCCGCCAGCGCGACGCGCTGCGCCGGCAGCGGCGCCACGCCTTCGCGGAGCAGATCCACCGCCGCCTGGTATGCGATCACCCCGTCTCCTCCTCCGCGCAGCCGGTCCCCGGCAACGCCCGCAGCCTAGTGCGCCGTTCCGCGGATTGCCAACCGGAGGCGTGTGCATGCCGTCCTTGCAGGGCATGCGGGCAAGCGGCATCACACCGGATGTGCCTTGCACCCGGTGCTCCCACGGCATGCAGCCGCCTGCGGGCGCATCGATGCCCGCGAGCGCGGGGCGCCGGCCGAACCGCCACCCGCGACCGTTACCCACCATCCCTCGCTCGCACCATGGCAGCCCATTCACGTCACTGAAGCGGCGGGCCGCACGGCCGCGGGATTGATCCACGTCAAGGACATCGGGGGCGCCTGCCCCTAGCCTGCGCACATGGCCAGCCTGACCTCGCTCTTCGATCCCGACCTGCTGCGGCGCTACGACACGCCGGGGCCGCGCTACACCTCCTACCCGACCGCGCCGCAGTTCACCTCGGACTTCGGCGAGGACGGGCTGCGCGAGATGGCGGCGATCAGCAACGGCGACCCGATCCCGCGCCCGCTGTCGCTGTACGTGCACATCCCGTTCTGCACCAGCCCGTGCTTCTACTGCGGCTGCAACCGCATCATCACCCGCGACACCGCGCGCGGCGCGGCCTACCTGACCCGGCTCTACCGCGAGGCGGCGATGGTGTCCACGCTGTTCGACCGCGACCGCGACGTGGAGCAGGTGCACTTCGGCGGCGGCACGCCCAATTTCCTCTCGCCGGCGCAGATCGCGGAGGTCCTGGACGTGCTGCGCCGGCATTTTTCATTCTCGCGCAGCGACCGCCTGGACTGTTCGATCGAGCTGGACCCGCGCTTCATCACCCCGGACGAAGTGGGCGAACTGGCCGCGGCCGGCTTCAACCGCGCCAGCCTGGGCGTGCAGGACTTCGACCCCGAGGTGCAGCGCTCGGTCAACCGCGTGCAAAGCGTGGAGCAGACGCTGGCCGTCATCGACGCCTGCCGGCGCCACGGCATGAAGTCGGTCAACGTGGACCTGATCTACGGCCTGCCGCGGCAGAGCCTGGCGGGGTTCTCGCGCACGCTGGACATCACCCTGGAAGCGCGCCCGGACCGCCTGGCCGTGTACAGCTACGCGCACCTGCCGGCGATGTTCCGCCCGCAGCAACGCATCAACGCCGACGAACTGCCCACGCCGGAGACCAAGCTGGGCCTGCTGCAATGCGCGATCGAGAAGCTCGGCCAGGCCGGTTACGTGTACATCGGCATGGACCACTTCGCGCTGCCCGGCGACGAGCTGGCGCGCGCGCAGCAGCGCGGCGACCTGCACCGCAACTTCATGGGCTACACCACCCACGCCGAGAGCGACCTGATCGGCCTGGGCGTCAGCGCGATCAGCCACATCGGCCCCAGCTTCAGCCAGAACCCGCGCGACCTGGGCAGTTGGGAGCAGGCCATCGACCAGGGCCGGCTGCCGGTATGGCGCGGCATGCGGCTGGCCGAGGACGACATGATCCGCGCCGACGTGATCCAGTCGCTGATGTGCCACGGCGAACTGGATTTCGAGACACTGGGGCGCCGCCACGTGATCGACTTCACGAACTACTTCCGCGACGCGCTGGCGCGGATGGCGCCGTTGCAGGCCGACGGCCTGGTCAAGCTGGACGGGCGCGGCCTGCGCGCGACCTCGCAAGGCCGGCTGCTGTTGCGTATCATCGCCATGTGCTTCGATCGCTACCTGCCCACCACTGCGGCTTCCGCGACGCCCCGCTTCTCGCGCACGGTCTGAGCCGGCCGCAGGGGGGCCGCGCATGACCACGCCGGTCGTCTTCCCGCGCCCGAACCCGAGCGTGCTCGCCGACGACGGCGACGCGCTGACGTTCTGCTCCACCTGCGCGTTCTCGCAGGCATGCCTGTCCGAAGGCATGGACAAGCGCGCGCTGATGGACCTGCACGTGCTGGTGGAGCACGTGGGGCCGCTGCGCGTGGGCGAGCACGTGTTCCGCGAGGGCGACCCATTCAGCGCCATCGCCGCGGTGCGCGCCGGCACCGTCAAGACCTACCAGATCGACCGCAACGGGCACGAGCAGGTGCTCGGCTTCCACCTGCCGGGCGAAGTGATCGGCCTGAACGGCATCCACGGCGACCGCTACCCCTGCAACGCGGTGGCGCTGGACACGGTGATGCTGTGCCGCTTCTCCTTCCCCAAGATCGCGATGCTGGCCGCGCGCCTGCCCAACCTGCAGCAGCACCTGTTCCGGCTGATGAGCCGCGACATCGGCGTGGCCTCGCTGTTCGCGCGCGACAACACCGCCGACGAGCGCATGGCGGCGTTCCTGGTGGGGCTGTCGCGGCGCCTGGCCGCGCGCGGCTTCTCGCCGCGCCGCTTCCAACTGACCATGTCGCGCACCGACATCGCCAACTACCTGCGACAGGCACCGGAGACGGTCAGCCGCGTGTTGCGCCGCTTCGAGCAGGAAGGCCTGCTGCACATCAAGCAGCGCGACGTGGAGATCCTCGACCCGTCGCGCCTGGAAGCCCTGGCCCTGACCGTCCTGCGCGACTGAGCCGCGCCTCCTCCCGCAGGAGCGGCTTCAACCGCGATCGGAACCCGGAAGCGCTGCGGAACCTGCCCTTCCCCTTCGCCCTCTCACCCCGTTGTAGGAGCGACGCAAGTCGCGACCCCGGAACGCTGGGCGCGCCATGAAAGCATGGATTGCAGGGACGGGGGTCTGATCCGGCCTCCGGCTGTTTTCCTGCATGGTCCGTCGATGCTTGCGGCCCAGGATTCAGGGGTCGCGACTTGCGTCGCTCCTGCAACGAGGGAGAGGGGGCCGTGGGGACGGAGGCTTCCATGGCATGGCCGCTGGCGACCGACAGGCTTGCCTGCGTCCATCCGACGCACCTCTGTGCCGGCCCGCTTTCAAGATTTTCACGGCATCCGGCCGCGGCTGGGACGCTCCTGCGGCCGGAACCGGGGGAATCGAGGGTGACTTGACCTACGTCATGGAGGCCCGTTGCGGGCGCGCCGATGATGCGGCCGTTTCCCAGGAGAGCCGCATCATGAATTCCACACGCAAGTTGTGGGCAGGGCTGGCGGCCCTGCTCATCGCTTCGTTCGCCGTCCTGCTCTGGGTCGGCAGCGAAGTCCATCGCCAGGCGCCTCCCGTGCCCGAACAGCTCGTGGCCGAGGACGGCAAGGTCATCTTCACCCGCCAGGACATCGAGACCGGGCGGCAGGTCTGGCAGTCCATCGGCGGCCAGCAACTGGGCTCCATCTGGGGCCACGGCGGCTACGTGGCGCCGGACTGGGGCGCGGACTGGCTGCACCGCGAGGCCGAGGCCATCCTGGACATCTGGGCCAAGCGCGACACCGGCGCCGACAGCTACAAGTCGCTGGACGAGGCCACGCAGGCCGCCTACGCCAAGCGCGTGCAGGCGCTGATGCGGCCCAACACCTACGACGCCGCCAGCGGCACCGTGCGCGTGAGCAACGACCGCGCGGCGGCGATCACCCAGGTGGCGTCGCACTACACGGCGCTCTTCAGCGACGATCCGGGAACCGCGGAACTGCGCGAGGCCTACGCCATGCGCAACAACACCGTGCCCGACACCGAACACCGCCGCCAGCTCACTGCGTTCTACTGGTGGGCGGCATGGTCGTCCGTGACCGAGCGCCCCGGCGCGGCCATCAGCTACACGGCCAACTGGCCGGCCGATTCGCTGGTCGGCAACACACCGCCGCCGAGCGCCTTCCTGTGGACGGTGTTCAGCGTGCTGTTCCTGATCGCCGGCGTGGCCCTGCTGGGCTGGCACTACGCGGTCAACCACGGCGAGGAGATGGCGCCGTCGCTGCCCAGGACCGACCCGCTGGCCGCGATCAAGGTCACGCCCTCGATGCGCGCCACGGCCAAGTACTTCTGGGTGGTCATCGCGCTGTTCCTGGTGCAGATCCTGCTGGGCGCGATGACCGCGCACTACCAGGTCGAAGGCCAGGAAGCCTACGGCTTCGCCCTGGCCGACGTGCTGCCGTACTCGCTGACGCGCACCTGGCACACGCAACTGGCGGTGCTGTGGATCGCCACCGCGTGGCTGGGCATGGGCCTGTACATCGGCCCGGCGATCTCCGGGCACGAGCCGAAGTTCCAGCGCCTGGGCGTGAACCTGCTGTGGGTCTGCCTGCTGGTGATCGTGGTGGGCGCCTTCGCCGGCCAATGGTTCGCGGTGATGCAGAAGCTGGGCTTGGCGCACAACTTCTGGTTCGGTCACCAGGGCTGGGAATACGTGGACCTGGGCCGGTTCTGGCAGTGGTTCCTGTTCATCGGCCTGCTGCTGTGGCTGACCCTGGTCGGCCGCGCACTGTGGCCGGCGATCCGCCACGGCGGCGAATCGCGTTCCATCGTCAGCCTGCTGTTCCTGTCGGTGGTCGCCATCGGCCTGTTCTACGCCGCCGGCCTGATGTGGGGCGAGCACACGCATCTGTCGATGGTCGAGTACTGGCGCTGGTGGGTGGTGCACCTGTGGGTGGAGGGCTTCTTCGAGGTCTTCGCGGTGGCGGTGATCGCCTTCCTGTTCACCCGCCTGGGCCTGCTGCAGGTCAAGTCCGCCACGGTGGCGGTGCTGTTCGCCACCATCGTGTTCATGGCCGGCGGCGTGCTGGGCACGCTGCACCACCTGTACTTCACCGGCACGCCGACCGCGGTCATCGCCATCGGTGCGAGCTTCTCCGCGCTGGAAGTGGTGCCGCTGGCCTACGTGGGCTTCGAGGCCTACCACAGCTACAAGCTGGGCAAGGCGACGCCGTGGATGGCCAAGTACCGCTGGCCGATCCAGTTCTTCCTGGCGGTCTCGTTCTGGAACCTGGTGGGCGCCGGCCTGTTCGGCTTCCTGATCAACCCGCCGCTGCCGCTGTACTACATGCAGGGCCTGAACCTGACGCCCACCCACGGCCACACGGCGCTGTTCGGCGTGTACGGCATGCTGGGCATCGGCCTGATGCTGTTCTGCCTGCGCGGCCTGAAGCCGGACCTGCAATGGAACGATCGCGTGCTGAAGACCGCGTTCTGGTCGCTCAACATCGGTCTGGCCGGCATGGCGCTGTTCACCCTGTTGCCGCTGGGCATCCTGCAACTGCGCGCCGCACTGGAGCACGGCTACTGGTACGCGCGCTCGGCCGACTTCATGCAGCAGCCCATCGTGGACATGCTGGTGTGGATGCGCGTTCCCGCCGACACGCTGTTCAGCGTGGGCGCGGTGGCGCTGGCCTGGTTCGTGTTCCGCCTGTGGGTGTCCCCGCGCAAGGCCGCCCTGCCCGCCGCGCAGCCCAACGAAGCATGACCCCTGGACCGGCATCCCCTCGCGGATGCCGGGACCACCTGCTGCAGGTTGCAGCGAAAGAGCCGCGGAAGCGGCTCTTTTTTTGTTTCCCCGGCCGGCGTTATCCCTGCGATGTGCGGCGGTATCCGATATCACTCCGCATGAGTCTGCATTTGGTCGAAAAGTGATTTCCTGTTGCGGCCGGCAACTCATTGATGAATAACGAGAAGTCTTCTTGACTCCTGGCCGTGGCGCGTTGAACATCCGGTGTTATCCGCCTCTTTTGGAGGCTAATGAGCGTTAGGGCTCATGACTAAGCGATTCCAGCTATCAAAGGATCAGATCAAGCCATTGGCTGAGGGCCACGGCGGCTGTATTGCTACGGATAGGATCACCGTTGAGGGTTATCCCGTCCGTTTCATGTATCGCGAGACGCCAGACAACGACATAGACAGTGGCTGGCGCTTCATGTCCGGTCTTGAGGACGATGCATACATGGACAATCCCGCCAACCATGGGGCTTATGACGTCAACACCATTGCCAACTACGACCCAAGCATTATTCCATTCCTAGATGCAGCGGAGGGTAGTGCCTTCGAGAAGACTCCAGAGTCAGAAAGGTTCTTGCAGGTTACGGACTGGGCACCGCCTCATGAGCCCTAACAATTCATTCAAGCCGACGCCGCTTCGCGGCGCGGCTTAATTCAGGCGTTAGGCACCAATGCCATTCAGTCACTCATCTCCATATGCGCAACTCACTTCGAGGCAGCAAGCTTGCATCGGTCGCTTCGTCACGGAATGGGCAAATGCTGAGTTCTATCTGGGTGTGCTGCTTGGCAGGTTGCTTGGCACACCGGAATATCTCGCTAGAACGTACACCGACTTCCTCGGAGCCGCTCAGATACAGCAGGCGATCGCTCAGGCGCTAGAAATTCATCATCACCGCTATGTTGATCGCTTGGTTCAAGAGCCACTTGCAAAGGAGCTGGCCGGGATCAATCGAAAGATCGACAAGCTCAGATCGCTTCGCAACAAGTTCGCACATTACTGCTGGATGCGGAACACCGATGAAGTGATGTTCGGCACTCCTCTCTCAGGGGCTAGCCCCGACACGAAACGAGGCGCTCGTTCCCACATTGAGATCACCGTTGCAGAGATTGATCGAGCACACGACGAGCTGTTCGCTATAAATTCACGCTTGGAAGAAATGGCGGCGGAAATTCCGGAGGTTCCTGAGGAGGCGCACATTGCTGCATTCAAGCAGGCGCGGGTTGGTGCCTAACAATTCATTCAAGCCGACGCCGCTTCGCGGCGCGGCTTAATTCAGGCGTTAGGCAGCAGAACATGACAATGCTGGAGGCCTTAGAGCAAGCGACACGAGCCATCGGGGATTCCTATTTCCTGTTGCCAATCGCACACCGCGATCGCCCCATTAAGCGCGAGCGCGTGTATTGCTATGAGCTATTCCACCAGCTTCGTCTCGCACTACAAGGCTCGCACCTGACACTCACTGGCGAGCCGGATAAGCGCGGACATCCTGACTTTCCACCGATCAATCCTGACCTCATCCTTCATCTTCCGGGCTGCCATGAAGAGAACGCGGCAGCAGTAGAGGTGGAGTGCCGCGTAGATCTGGAGCATCTAGTTAAAGACCTGCGCAACCTCAAGACAATGCGAGATCGCGGTTGCAGTACGCTGGTTCTCTTGCTCTTCGCTAATGACGCCGTGCCTTGGCCCAAGCTTGCATTAGCGGCAAGAGAGATTGACATTGATCTCAAAGAAATAGCTGTGCTACTTCATAGGGCGGCAGGTCAACCGGCTACGCGAGAGTACGCACCCGCCCCGGCTGCTGCCTAACAATTCATTCAAGCCGACGCCGCTTCGCGGCGCGGCTTAATTCAGGCGTTAGGCCACTATGACAATGCGCGGACGACTTTACGCACTTCTCATTACGCTATTCATCCTGCCGTTCCTAGTAGGCGGAATCATGGGTGGCTTCTGCGTTGGTGAGGCATTGCAGCGGTCAAATGTCTTCGGTCTGAGTTCCAACACATGGCTTGGGATAACCATTGACCTCTGCCTGGCCACTCTTGGGGTGTATCTGGCTGGGCTTATCGCCTATGCCGTATTACTCACCATTGCCACTACCTTCTTCAGTCGTACCGCCATTGAGCACTTTGCATCAAACCTGCCTCGGGATACTAGCAACAATGGCAACCTTCTCCATGCCCCTTTCAGTGCTATCGGTAATTTATTCTGGGCTCGGATGCGTTGATATTCTCGCGCCGTGGCCTAACAATTCGTTCAAGCCGACACCGCCTCGCGGTGCGGCTTAACTCAGGCGTTAGGCCACAGAAGAAGCAGCATGGGGAGCCCCAAAGCTTTGTCAGGCCGTAAGGTAATTTTGCTTTCCGCAATCTCGCTTTCGGTAGGCATCATCGGCACTGTGATCGGCAGGATCTTCGGGGCAGCCCTGCAGACCTCGCCTACTTGGGTTGGCCCAGCAATCCTCATTGGTTCAATCGCGCTTGTTTTGGCTGGTGTTCTTTTGTTGCCTGCAGCAATTCGAGAGTACAGGGCTATCAATCGCGGACCAGCGGCCTAACAATTCATTCAAGCCGAACCCGCTTCGCGGGTCGGCTTAATTCAGGCGTTAGCCCTCAGGAGAAGGATCATGGGTGAGTGGTTGGGCCTGATCGGCGCACTTGCAGGTACCGCCATTGGCGGCTTCGTCACCTACAAGGTGGCCACCCAGCAACACTCGCACGAACGTCGGTTAGAAAAGCACCGCCGTAAGATTGAAGCGTTTGAGGGAATCTACGATCTTCTTTCAACCATCGCATCTCAGGCCTCAACTCTAAACATGGGCGTCATAGGCGACCTTGGATACAACTCACCACTAAAGGCGGACATCCTCAAGGAGAAGATTCAGTTTGATCGCTTACGGATGCTGGTTGATTTCTATGCCCCCGAGCTCAAGCCGAGCGTAAAGGCTATGTTTCTCCAACTGGGCATCATTGGAAAAGCCGTTGGTGAGGTCATGCTAAAAAAGAACCGTACTGATGAGTGGAAGACCAACACGGTGAAAGCGGGCACCCTGGCATCAATGGAGATTGAGAGGCTTGCAAGAGAAGCACAGGAAAGGCTAAGTGAGCTAATGCAGGCTCTCTCGGCTGAGGGCTAACAATTCATTCAAGCCGACGCCGCTTCGCGGCGCGGCTTAATTCAGGCGTTAGGTGCCCATGACAGCGACACGTGAACTGGAACTCTCCAAACTCTCGAGAATCGCAGCCGAATCTGATCTGACGATTAAGGAGTTGGCTTCACTTCCCGCGTACATCGGCAGCACCTCTAGTCCTGACTGTATCTACGACGGCGAACTGATTGAGTTCTCTCATAAGCAGCCCTTGCTTGCTGACGGCGGCGAGCTAGTACTGGAAATCCTCGGTCCATACTGGGATCGTGTGTTCCGCCTCACGTTCTTCGGGGTCAGCACTGTAGAGCTACACGGATTTGGCCCTTCATTTGGCATGGACGTGCGGGAGCTTTTGCTGACTGATCATGGTAACTTCAAGCGCTGCGAGGTGCGGGGTCTTTCGTCTCCGGTGGTTCTTGCTGTCAACTATGCACACGTAACAGTGACCAGACGCACTCTTGAGTTGCCTATCAAGTGTTCAGAGCTGGGCACCTAACAATTCATTCAAGCCGACGCCGCTTCGCGGCGCGGCTTAATTCAGGCGTTAGCCGTCAATGATCTTTCCCAAGCTGTTGAGCTACTCAAGTTCGGACCTGGAGATGGGATTTATACCATCTGATCCGCAGCATTGCCTCGTGCCCGTCACGGCTACAATTAGTCCTACGGGTAGCGCTGCTGGAGACAATTTCTCCTTCCTGGTCGCGACTCCGAGTGCGCTGGCTGAGTCGGGAAAATTTGGCTGGGGCCGCGGCATCCTTATCGTTGATTCGTTTACTTGGGCGGGTGTGGAGCGTTCTCTCAATCGTCTACTCGCTCATGCAGCCCGCGACACTTGGCAAGACGTAGCACAGGCGCTCAATAAGGAGTTGCTGTGGGAGTTCGACGGATATCAACCGGGTTGACGGCTAACAATTCATTTAAGCCGAACCCGCTTCGCGGGTCGGCTTAATTCAGGCGTTAGGCGCTGGAGATAGTATGGGTTTTCGATTTCGCTTAGGCCCATTTACATTCGGCAGGACAGGAACTCGTTTTAGCCTGTGGCTGGGCGGCGCTGGCTTTTCAACCCCACTTTCCGGAAAGGGTCGCACGTTCGGCAAAGTTAGTATCGGCCCTTTTAGCTGGTATGGCCAGTCTAGGAACAAGACACTCGCTCTACAAGGCAAGGAATCCACTGCAGTAGAACCAAGCTCATTCAGCGCTCATGAGAGCACGGCGATTGAAGCCTTCCGAGCAGATCAACGCTTCCTTGAAAAGCTGAAACAGAAAGGTATGCCTTGGCGCAACGTTCAAGAAAGACTCAAGAAGGAACTTCCAAATCAATTACCAGACCTAGACCACATTGCATATGGTCTTGTTCCAAAAGCAATGAACATTGTATTTGGGCAGCAAGAGATCTTCTGGTGCACAAAGAAACAACCATCCAAGAGCGCCGCCGGCTCAACAACTTGGATCATAGTGAAGTGAGGCGGGCGCCTAACAATTCATTCAAGCCGACGCCGCTTCGCGGCGCGGCTTAATTCAGGCGTTAGGTGCAGTATGGAGCTTCCAAACGAACTGACAGAAGGAGCAAGCCTGAGGGGCAACGAGTACGCTTGGGCCCCGGAAGCGTTTCCGAGCGTCCTCGCAAAGGCGGAAGCACTTGGGTTTGCTTGCCTCGGTGGTCAATTCCAATTCCGAGTCCCAGGCGCAACCTGTGAGATGTACTGGCTCAACGCTGATGCAGTCGACAGACATGCCGATGAGCCTGGGAGCACTTACGTCGCACGGTCTTCTGCTGAGGTTTCCTCAGCTTACAGTGCACTGATCCAGTCAACAGATTTTCAGGCTGAGGCTAAACGCTGGTCGGACGTTCCAGAACTGTCTGGTTCCGCCGTTTCACCTAAGCAGTATCTTTGCTTTGTCGCATACTTCATTGCTGAACGGCCAGCACCTAACAATTCATTCAAGCCAATGCCGCTTCGCGGCACGGCTTAATTCAGGCATTAAGCCTCATGAAAAGCCTCGTTGTTTCATTGACATTTCTACTGGTGTTGCTGCAAAGCCTTGCTTCTGCTTACGCTGCGGACCGTTGCAACAAAACTACTCAGCGCACTCCTACGCTAGAGCGAGCAGAGATTGAGGCGGCCGAGGCTGAAGGCAGATTCAAAAGCAATCCCAGTTCCGAGAATGCAAAATTCGCAGCTAGCACCGCCGCACAATTGGCTGTAGAGACTGCTGTAAACACTCCATCTGAGACCATCTATGACACCACCTTGGCCCAAAAGCTAAAGGTGGCCATGGGCGGTTCGTACCTCGATCTAACTGCATCCGCCGGCCAGCCGCGAGAAATGCACATCAATCCAGGCAATGGGTCCGGGGTGCTGTTCTATATCCATGACCCAAAGACCGTAGCCCCTTCCAGGTGCATTGATGGGACTTCCCTTCCAATTTCCACTGATTTGTGCAATGTGCTAGTCAGCAACTCACTAGTTACCAAGGTTTCGTGCTTGTCGGATGAGCCGTAGCATGAGGCCTAACAATTCATTCAAGCCGAAGCCGCTTCGCGGCTCGGCTTAATTCAGGCGTTAGCACTCAAAATAACGGAACTGGTGGATTCACTAGGATGGCGACTAAAAATAGAGTGTTCGTAGTGGTGTTTGTTGTGTTTGCGGCAATCAATCTCATCGACTTTGCGCTCTACGGACAGAACCTACGCAATCTAGCAGGAGCCGCCGGATTCGGTCTCATGGCCTACGGCTACCATAAGGAATCCCACTTTGCTTCAATTGTTGGCGCCTTGCTCGCTCTCGGATCAATCCTCGTAAAGTACGCGGCATGAGTGCTAACAAATCATTCAAGTCGACGTCGCTTCGCGACGCGGCTTAACTCAGGCGTTAGACAGCGTGAGCGGGACTATCGACACGGAGAGACTCGCTAGCGACCTTGTTGGACTCGTCAGTTCCAACTTGGATCGCGATGCTCCATTTGGAGGATGGATGGTCGATGAGGGGCAACGAGTTCTCGCTAGCGCACAGGCGCTTCTTTCGGCCATTCACTCAGGCTCAGTCGGCACTTTACTCAACACGGTATCGGCAATCGACTTCCTAGGCCGCTCATGGCTGGAGGTTCACAGTGAATGTTACTTGACGGCGGTCAGGCTTCACTCACAGTTGGTTGAGTTGCCGTCCAACAACTCATTCAAGTCGAACCCGCGTCGCGGATCGGCTTAATTAGGACATCAGGTACCTATGATGACCAACTATTATTCAAACAATCTCTGGCACTGGCTAAACATTCTGATTGGCGGTGCCGTTCTGGCATTAACAATCCATCGGGCTCTTGTTTCATATGCTGCCGGCTCGCTGCAATTCTCTTCCCAGAAGTACGGATTCACCTTTCTTGGCATCGAGGCCGCAGCGATCTATGCCGCATTGATACTAGGAGCAAGTCTTATCATTGGTATTGGTTGGCGGGGACTGCGGCATAGCCAGCCCGGCGCCCAATAATTCACCCAAGCCGAGACCTCTCCGCGGCACGGCTTAATTCAGGCATTAGGCCTTTCATCCAACAACATCGGGTACGAGAGAAATGCACTATATTGAGCTTGTCGCAAGCTTGGCCGTAATCCAGTTTCTTGCGTTCGGAGCTCTAGCCGGGCGGGCACGCCGGTTGTCCGGCCTCAAAGCACCAGCCATTTCCGGTCACGAAGGCTTTGAGCGCATGTATCGCGTGCAAATGAACACACTTGAAGTGCTTGTTGCCTTTTTACCTGCTCTCTTCCTCTCGGCAAGGTACTGGCCTCCCACTGCTATCGCAGCACTTGGGTTCACCTACCTCATTGGCCGTCTAATCTATTGGCGAGCATACGTTGGCGACCCTTCAAAAAGAGGAATCGGCTTCATGCTGTCCATCATCCCGACAATTTTGCTAGCAATTTTTGCACTACTCGGCGTCTGCTTAGCCATAACCGGCATGAAAGCCTAACAATTCATTCAAGCCGATTCCGCTCCGCGGCGGAGCTTGATCCAGACTCCATGACTCGATCCGGCGCCGCGATGCGACCCGACTCATACACCGAGCCAATGAACCCCGCAGCGCCCGTCATCGTCTTCGACTTCGACCTCACCCTGACGCGGTGGGACACGGCCGACCGTTTCTTCCGGTGGCTGCTGCGCCGCGATGCGTGGCGCATGGCGCTGGTGGTGGTGGCGCTGCCCGTGCTGGGTCCGCTCCTGCTGAGCAGGCCCACGCGGAAATGGCCGGTCCGGTTCGCCGTGTGGGTGGCGACGGTGGGCCGCACGGCCGAGGCGCTGCCGGCGCTGGTGGACGAACACCTGCGGTCCCTGCCGGCCGGCGAGGCCGAAGTGTTCCTGCCCGCCGCGCTGGACCGGCTGCGGGCGCACGTGGCCCGCGGGGATCGGGTGGTCATCGCCACCGGCTGTCTGGAGGTGCTGGCGCGGGCCCTGCTGGAGCGCGCCGGGCTGGGTCACGTGCCGCTGGTCGCCTCGACGCTGCGCCCGTTCCTGGGCGGGCTGGTGCGGGACCAGCATTGCTTCGGCGCCCGCAAGGTGCCCATGCTTGCGGCACGGGACTTCCCTCCCCCGTGGGCGGTGGCCTATACCGATCATCGCGCGGATCTGCCGGTACTCCGGCTGAGCACCGAGCGCTATCTTGTCAGTCCCACGCCCGAGTGCCTGGCCCGCATCGAACACGCCCTGGCGATCAAGGCCACGGTGCTCGCCTGGCGGTGAAGGCGTCGGCCCGGCAATGCAGCCGGCCGGGTTGCGCAACCGGCACCCGTCCATCTACGGAGCACACCATGCAGCGCGTGACAGGCATCGGAGGCATCTTCTTCAAGTCCGCGGACCCGAAGGCGCTGGGTGCCTGGTACCGCGACCACCTGGGGCTGGACGTGACCGGCTGGGGCGGCGTCGTGTTCCCGTGGGGCGGGGACGGCAGTCCTCCGGGTGCGACGATCTGGTGCCCCTTCGCACAGGACACGGACCACATGGCGCCGGGCCGCGCGTCCTTCATGGTCAACTTCCGCGTCGCCGACCTGGACGCGCTGCTGGCGGTCCTGCGCAACGAGGGCTGCAACGTCGTCGACGGGACGGAAACCTCGGAACAGGGCAAGTTCGGCTGGGTCATCGACCCCGAAGGCAACAAGGTCGAGTTGTGGGAACCGCCGCCGGGTCAATGAAGCCCGCGCTGCATGCGGCGATGCGTGCGAGCCGGGCACGTCGCCACTCCATTCCCGGCGCCACGTCGATCAGGAGGAAAGAAGATGCTGCAACTCCGCCCCGGTTGTGAATGCTGCGACCGCGACCTGCCGCCGGATTCGCAGGAAGCGTTCATTTGCTCGTTCGAATGCACGCTCTGCGCTTCGTGCGCGCAAGCCAGGCTCGGCGGCCTCTGTCCCAATTGCGGCGGCGAACTGGTCCGGCGCCCGCGCCGCCCAGCCGGCGAGCTGGCCGGCAATCCGCCTTCCACCACCCGTGTCTTCAAGCCGCAGGGGTGCATGCAGGCAGCTTGATGCCTGCCAGGTCAGCACACCGGCATTCCCTGCGTTCCCCGGGTGGCTGCGGTCTCGGCATCCACCGTGGAATGCGCCACCGAACCCCGACAAGGAAGGAAACCCGCCATGTCCCTCCGCACGCTCCGTTCCACCGCCTGCCTGCTGCTGGCCTGCCTGGGCCTGCCCCTGGCCTCCGCCCAGTCATCGCCTCCGGACGGCTATGGGCTGACCAAGGAGCAGGCGATCGAAGTCTGCAAGCCCGCCGGCGAGCGCGCCTATCTCGCCCGGTTGGTCTGCCCGGACGATTCGCACCCCGCGTTCGCGCGCATCGGCAGCGTGGGCCTGCGCCACGAGTTCCCCGCCGGCATGAGCGAGGACGAGCGCATGAAGATCGTGATGGCTGCGCTGGAGAACGCCGCGCTGGAGCCCGGCAGCACCGATCACCACATGATTGACGGGTATTCGGTGGAATGCGGCAAGACCCGGATCACGCTCTACCTCGACATGTACCACTGCGACCGCCCGCCGCCGGACATCGCGCCGGCGGGCTTCACGATCCTGCGCTGACGCGGGGCGTGCGGCGGGAGCGCGGCGCGCCCTCGCCGCGCATGAGCACCAACGGCACGCAGCTCAGTGCGAGCAGCCGCCGCAGCATTGCCCCGGCTTGCGCTCCTGCGGCTCGCCGGGCTCCACCTGCTCGCCAGCCTCGCGGAGGATGGCGACCACCTTGTCGGTGGACAGCGTGGTCATGACCATCAGGCGGCCGGTGGCGGGCTCCACCATCACTTCGGCCTCGGGGTCCCAGGCGCGCAGCGCCTCGGTCATGGCCTGCCGGCGCTGCGGGAAGCTGCTGTGCGGATCGGACATCGGAGATTCCTGTGCATGGGAAAGCGGCGCCGGCGGCGCCCGGGGAGCCACTGTAGGCAGGCGCCGGGGCGGGCTCCTTGATCGGGATCAAGCCGGGTGCAGGCGGGGAAATCCGCAGCGGCCTGACCCATGTCAAGGCATGCTCACGCCTGCGGCGGCACAGTGCGCGCATGAGAATCGATGTCGTTCCCCCGCCTTCGTCCCCGCGCCCCGCGCCGCCCGCGCTGCGCGGCGTCTCGCCCGCCTGGCTGGCGCATGCGCCGCACCGGCTGATGTTCTTCGTCGGCGCGGCCAACGTGCTGCTGGCGATGCTGTGGTGGGCGCTGTGGCTGGCCAGCGTGCGCTGGGGCGGCTGGAGCATGCCGGAGACGCCGGTCTACGCCGGCTGGCTGCACGCCTTCATCATGCAGTACCTCGTGCTGCCCAGTTTCATCTTCGGCTTCCTGCTGACGGTGTTCCCGCGCTGGATGGGGCTGCCCGAGCTCAAGCGCTGGCACTACGTGCCGGTGGGCATCGGCCTGATGGGCGGGCAGGCGGCGATCCTGCTGGGCGCCGCGGGCTGGGATGCTGGGCTGACGGTGGGCCTGTGGATGGCGCTGGCGGGCTGGACCTCGGCGCTGCTCACGCTGGGCCGGCTGCTGGCCGACGACAAGGGCAGGACGTGGCACGCGCGTTCGTGTTTCGCCGGTCTGCTGCTGGGCTGGCTGGGGCTGGCCATGTTCATCGCCTTCGTGCTGGGTGCGTCGGCCACGTGGGCCTTCGCCAGCATCAAGTTGGGCGGCTTCGGCCTGCTGCTGCCGGTGTACATGACGGTCGCTCACCGCATGTTCCCGTTCTTCGCCGGCAACGCAGTACCGGGCTACCGGGCCTGGCGCCCGCTGGGGTGGCTGGCTGCGATGTGGGCGCTGCTGATGGCGCACCTGGGACTGGAGCTGGTGCACGCTTACGCCTGGCTGTGGCTGGCCGACACGCCGCTGCTGGCGCTGACCGCGTGGGCGGTGTACCGCTGGTGGCCGCGCGGCCGCATGCCGGGGCTGCTGGCGGTGCTGTTCATCGGCACCGCGTGGTTGCCGGCCACGTTCCTGCTGTACGTGGTGCAGAGCGCGACATATCTGGCGACTGGGGACTTCGTGCTGGGGCGCGCGCCGATGCACGCGCTGTTCATCGGCTTCTTCGGCAGCCTGCTGGTGGCGATGGTCACGCGGGTGACGCAGGGCCATTCCGGGCGCCCGCTGGTGATGCCGAAGGCGGCCTGGTTCGCCTTCGCCGCGTTGCAGGCGGTGGCGGTGATGCGGGTGGTGGCCGAAGTGGCGCCGGACGGCATGGCCTGGCAGGCAGCAGCCGCGTTCGGCTGGCTGGTGGCGCTGCTGCCGTGGGTGGGCCGGATCGGCTGGATCTACCTGACCCCGCGCGCGGACGGGCGGCCGGGATGAGCGCCGTGGACACGATGGGCATGCTGGGCGCAGTGAGTCCGATGATCGCCTTCTACCCGGACATCAAACTGGTGCACATGGGCGCCGCGCTCGCCAGCGGCGGACTGTTCGCGCTGCGTGCGCTGGCGCTGCTGGCCGGCATGCGCTGGCCACGTGCGGCGGCGGTGCGCTACCTCAGCTACACCATCGATACGGTGCTGCTGACCGGCGCGATGATGCTGCTGACGATCCTGCCGGCCGGACTGTTCGCCAACGGCTGGCTGTGGGTGAAGCTGGGCTTCGTGGCGGCCTACATCGGGCTGGGCATCGCCGCATTCCGGCCGCGGCGCGGAACGCGCGCGCGCATCTTGCTGGTGGCCGCGGCGCTGCTGTGCTTCGTGCAGGTGTACGCCATCGCCCGCGCGCACCATCCGTTGGGCCTGCTGTTGTGGCTGGGGAACTGACATGATCGACGACGCCCTGTGCGAGTGGATGCTGACCGAAGCCGCGGCATGCGCCGGCGGCGGGGTGCGCGAGGCGCTGGACGCGGCCGGCGTCGCGGCGGACGAAGCCTTCCACGACGCCGCCGATACCGGCATCGAATCCGCGGCGCCATGAAGCTGCGGCTGGACCTGCGCGGGCTGGCGGCACCGGAGCCGATGGAGCGCATCCTCGATGCGTTGCAGGCGCTGCCGCGCGGCCAGTGCCTGGTCGCACTGACGCCGATGTATCCCGCGCATCTGCTGCCGATCCTGGATGCCTGGGGCATGGCCTACCGGGCCAGCGCGGACGCCGCCGGGACCGCGCGCATCGCCATCTGCCACGCCGACGACGCGGCCCTGCTGGAAGCGCACGCGCCGCCATGAGCGGGCTGGCGTTCGCCGAAGCCCCGCCGCCTTCGCTGCCGCTGCGCTTCCTGCTGACCGCGCTGGGCTGGGGCGTCTTCGCCGGCGTATGGCTGGCGTGGGTGGGCGCGGAGGCGATGCTGTCGCGCTGGACGCCGGCGACGCTGGTCTTGGTCCACGCGCTGGTGCTGGGCCTGCTGGGCAACGCGATGCTGGGCAGCCTGCTGCAGTTCCTGCCGGTGGCCACGGCCAGCCCGCTGCCCGGCCGCGGCGCGATGCCGTGGCTGCACATGGGCTTCAACGCCGGCGTCGCGCTGCTGCTGGCCACGTTCGCGCGCAATGCGTATGCGCTGGCGCTGCCGGCGACCGGACTGCTGGCCGGCACTCTGCTGCCGTTCGCAGCGCTGGCGCTGTGGGCGGTGGCGCGCGGCCGCGGCGACGCCCAGGCGCGGCGCGGCATCGCGTTGGCGCTGCTGGCACTGGCCGCCACCGTCGCGACGGGCGCCTGGCTGCTGTCCGCGCGCACCGGCTGGCTGGCGCCGCCGGTCCGCTCCTTCACCGACCTGCATGCCGGGCTGGGCATCGTCGGCTGGGTCGTCGGCTTGCTGGCGGCGGTCGCCGGCATCGCACTGCCGACGTTGCAGGGAACGCGCGCCCTGCCCGCACGCGCGTACGCGGCCTGGCGCACGCTGCTCGTCGCCGCACTGGCGGTGCTGGCGCTGGATGGCCACTGGCCGCTGCCGTCGCCGCTGCGTGCGCTGCCGGTGCTGCCCGTGGCCGTGTTCGCCGCCGCCGCGCTGGCTCTCCAGATGCGCTCGCCGCATGTGCGCAATCCGGTGCTGCGCCGCTTCTGGATGCTGGGATGCGCGTCGCTGCTGCTGGCCTGCGCCGCGCTGGCGCTGCCCGAAGGCCCGCACCTGCCCGCGCCCGCCCTGCTGGCCGGCGTGCTGGCCCTGGCGGTGGGCCTGCCGGCGCTGGTCGTCGGCATGGCACTGGAGATCACCGCCTTCCTGGCCTGGATCGCACTGCGCCGACGCATGCCGCGCGGCACGCGCGTGCCCGGCGTGGGGCGGCTGTTCGAGGAAGCGCACAAACAGCGCCTGTTCGCCCTGCACGCAGCGGCGGCGGCGCTGCTGGTGCTGGCGGCCTGCGCACCGGCGTGGGCGCGCGTAGCCGGCGTGGCGATGGCGCTGGCCCATGCCGCGGCGCTGCACGGCGCATGGCGCTGCTGGCGCGGCGCCGCACGATTCGTCCCGTCGCCGCCGGCCGGATGAACGGCTGCGCCAGCACCGGCGCGGCCGCGATGCAACTCAGTACTTGAAGTTGAGCTTGGCCCAGACGGTGCGGCCGGGTTCGCGGATGCGCACCGGGTCGGCGGGATAGCCGAAGGCGCTGTTGCCACCGAGGTTGAGGTGCTCGCTGTAGGCGCGGTCGAACAGGTTGTCGATACCCGCAGCGAGTTGCAGCCTGTCGCCGAAGCGGTAGCCACCGTTGAGCGACAGCACGGCGAAGCCCGGGCTGCGGCCCAGGTCGCGGCCGACCACGTTGCCCTGGCCCGTGCTCACCCGCGTCTGCGCGTCCACCACGCGCCACAGCGCGCCCCACGACCATGCGCCGCGCTCGTGGCTGGCCGACAGGCGCGCCTCCAGCGGCGGCATCTGCGGCAGTGGCGTGCCGGTGGCGGCGAGTTCGCCCCAGGCATAGGCCAGCGAAGCGGACAGCTTCAGCCCTTCGGCCGGCCGCCAGTCCGCGCCGGCTTCGGCGCCGCGGATGTCCGCGTCCGCGTTGCGCGCGCGCGTGCCGCCGCCCATCGTGCCGCCGGGCAGATAGTCGAACAGGATGTAGTCCTGCACACGGCCGGCGTAGATCGAGGCCCAGGCGTCGAAGCGGCGGCCGCGGTACTGCACGCCCAAGTCGAGCTGTGTGGTGCGTTCGGGCTGCACGCCGGCGAAGGCGTTGACGGCGCCGACCGGGCCCCGCGTGGGCGAAAACAGTTCCCAGTAGTCGGGCATGCGCTGCGCGTGGCCGATGCCGGCATACGCGCCCCAGGCGCCGGCCATGTCGTATTCGTAGCGGACGAAGCCGCCGGGCAGCGTCTCGCCGCGGCGCCGGCCGGCGGTAGGGTTGGGCATCGGCATCATGCCGCCGGTGCGCGTGCGCAGGTCGCGCGCCTGCGCTCGGTCCAGGCGCGCACCGCTCATGACGTGGTGCTTGTCGGTCAGGTGCCAGTGCGATTCGGCGAACAGGCCGTAGGTGCGGAACGTGGCGTCGGTGGTCCAGGGCACGCCGAGATAGGCGTTGCGGCCCATCGCGCTGCGCTGGCGGTGGGTGCTGTCGTGCAGGTCGGCGCCGGCGGTGATCTCCAGCGTCGTCCACTGCCACGTCGCCGCCGCGCGCCCGCCATCCGTGCGCTGGGCGACGTTGCTGGCCATCGGCATGGGCATGCTGCCGCTGGGGTCGGGATCGCGCAGGGTGTAGTTGTCCATCACGTGGTCGACGTCGTTGCGGTAGATATTCGCCACCAGCGCGTCGAGGGTGCCGCCGATGCGCTTCTTCTCGAAGCGCAGCCCCAGGCTGTCGCGCCGGAAACGCGCGCCGTCCATGCCGCGGCCGGCGTAGCGCGCCTGCGCGTCGCCGATACCGGCGCCGAGTTCCAGCACGGTGTCCTCGTCCGGCGTCCAGCCCAGCGCGGCGTCGGCGTTCCACTTCTTCCACGCCGAGGGCACCGCGCGGCCGTCGCCGTCGCGATAGTCGTCGGCCTCGGAGCGATTGCCCGATACCCGCACGTAGCCGCGCGGCGCGCCGGCCACGGCGTCCAGCACCTGATCGTTGCGGTCGTTGGCGCCGGCCAGCACGCTGCCCGACACGCGCACGCCGGGCCGGTCGAAGTAGGGGATCTCGCGCTCGAAGCGCACCGTGCCGGCCGACGCGCCGCCGCCCCACAACACGGTCTGCGGCCCTTTGACCACCACCAGGCGGTCGTAGGTCTCCGGCGCGATGTAGGACATCGCGTTGTCCATGCGCGAAGGGCAGGCGCCGCTGAGCGCACCGTCGTTGGTGAGCAGGTTGATGCGCGAGCCGAACATGCCGCGCAGCACCGGGTCGCCGTTGGTGCCGCCGCTGCGCAGCGTGGAGAAGCCCGGAATGGTCTTCAGGTAGTCGGCGCCGTCGCTGGCCGGCACCGGCTGGCGCGGCAGCTTGGGATCGGTGACGAAAGTGGTCGCCATGACCGGCGCCACGCCGACCACGACCACGCCGTCCAACGTGGCGATGGCGGCGTCGTGGTGCGGTTCGGGCGGGACTTCGGCGGCGAAGACGGACGGCGACGGCGCGAGCACGCTGGCCAATGCGATGGCGAGCAGGTTCCTCGGCATGATGGGTTCTCCTTGGCGATGCACCGATTGTGTTGCACAAGCCTGGAGCGAAGATGCGACAGGATGTCGCAGCCCTCCGGAGGCTTGACGGAAGTCAAGCGCGCCTGCGCGGAAAGCGTGGTTTTCCCCGGGAATTTTGCGCACTTCCATGCGTCCGCGTGTCGCAGACGGCGGCGCAACAAACAAGATTTCCGATGCGCGAACGCATGCATTCGATGAAGTGCGCGGCGTGCCGCTTGACCTGCGTCAAGCCGGATCGTTTTTCGCGCATTCCACGCGATCCGGATTGATGCAGATCAACGCCGCACCCCGGAGGCGTTCCTAACGTTGAGCCATCGGCCACAGGCCATCCCAAGGAAAGCGTCATGAAACGCCTGCACCAGACCCTCCTCTCCTGCGCCCTCGCCGGCGGCATCGCCGCCCTGTTCGCGGGCCCCGCCCTCGCCGCCGACGCCGCGCCACCGGTTGACACCATCCAGGCCGTGCTGACGGCGCCGCCGCTGGTGCCGCCGCCGATCACGCGCAAGACGCCGGCCAAGGTGATCGTCAACCTGGAAGTCGTCGAGAAGGACATGCCCATCTCCGATGGCGTGACCTACAACTTCTGGACCTTCGGCGGCTCGGTACCCGGCAGCTTCATCCGCGTGCGCCAGGGCGACACGGTGGAGTTCCACCTGAAGAACCACCACAGCTCGCACATGCCGCACAACATCGACCTGCACGCGGTGACGGGCACGGGCGGCGGCGCCGAGGCCACCTTCACCCTGCCCGGCCACGAGACGCAGTTCACCTTCAAGGCCATGAACCCGGGCCTGTACGTCTACCACTGCGCGATGCCGCCGGTGGGCATGCACATCGCCAACGGCATGTACGGCCTGATCCTGGTGGAGCCGCCGGAGGGCCTGCCCAAGGTGGACAAGGAGTTCTACGTGATGCAGGGCGACTTCTACACCGAAGGCAAGTACGGCGAGCCCGGCCTGCAGCCCTTCAGTCTGGAGAAGGCGATCGACGAGCACCCGACCTACGTGGTGTTCAACGGCGCCGAGGGTTCGATGACGGGCGACAAGGCGCTGCAGGCCAAGGCCGGCGAGACCATCCGCATGTTCGTCGGCAACGGCGGTCCCAACCTGGTGTCCAGCTTCCACGTGATCGGCGAGATCTTCGACAAGGTCTACACCGAGGGCGGCAGCAAGTACCAGGAGAACGTGCAGACCACGCTGGTGCCGGCGGGCGGCTCGGCCATCGTCGAGTTCAAGGCGGACGTGCCCGGCAACTTCGTGCTGGTGGACCACAGCATCTTCCGCACGTTCCACAAGGGCTCGCTGGGCATCCTGAAGGTCGGCGGCGAAGAGAACCACGCCATCTACACCAGCCAGCAGTCCAGCAAGGAATATCCGGAAGACGCGCCCGACGGCAAGTGAGCCCGCGATGAAACGCATGCTGCCCCTGCTGCTGACCTGCGCCCTGGTGCCGGCGAACGCCGGCACCGCGGGCTACGTGGACCTGCCCGGCGGCGAATTCCGCTCGGCGGTCCGCTACGAGGAGGAAGGCGACCGGCTGCGGGTGGTGCCGTTCGCGCTGATGGAGCGGCCGGTCAGCAATGCGGAGTTCGCCGCGTTCCTGCGGCAGCATCCGCAATGGCGCCGCGACCGCCTGCCGGCGGTGTTCTCCAGCCCGGGTTACCTGGGACACTGGGAGAGCGCGGAGGCGCCCGGCCCGGGCGTGGACGCCGATGCGCCGGTGGTGCGCGTGAACTGGTACGCCGCCGACGCCTACTGCCGCGCGCAGGAGGCGCGCCTGCCCAGCTTCCTCGAATGGGAATACGCGGCCGCTGCCGACGCCCGGCGCACCGACGCGCGCGACGACGCGCGCTGGCGCACCCGGCAACTGGACGACGGCACGCCGCGCGCCATGGACGCGGCGCCGGACGCGCCGGCGAACGCCTATGGCGTGCGCGGCCTGCACGGCGCGGTGTGGGAGTGGAGCGATGACGCCGCCTCGCTGCCCGGCGCCGGCGACCGTCGCGGTGCCGACGACGGCGACCGCCTGAAGTACTGCGGCGCCACCGCGCTGGCCTTCAACGACCGCGAACACTACGGCGTGCAGAAGCGCTTCGCGCTGCTGACCGCGCTGCAACCCGGCGACACGCTGGGCAACCTCGGTTTCCGTTGTGCAAGGAGTTCGCCATGAACAAGCTCTGGACCCTGCTGTTGGCCGCGGCGCTGCCGGCCATCGCCGTCGCCGCCCCTGCCCGCGCGCAGGACCTTCCCGGCGATTCGGTCTACCACGTGCAGGCCGCCACCACCGACATGGACGGGCGGCCGGTGCCGTGGTCGTCGCTGCGCGGGCAGCCGCGCGTGGTGTCGATGTTCTACACGAATTGCCACCTGATGTGCCCGCTGATCATCGAGAACGCCAAGGCCGTGCAGAAGCGGCTCACGCCGCGCGAGCGCGCGCGCCTGCAGGTGACGATGGTCAGCCTGGACCCCGCGCGCGACACGCCGGAGGCGATGCGCGAGACCGCGCACCTGCACCGCGTGCCGGACGGCTGGCGGTTCCTGACGCCCGTCGCCGACGACGTGCGCGCCATCGCCAGCGTGCTGGACGTGCGCTACCGCATGCGCGAGGACGGCAGCATCAACCACACCAGCGTGCTGGTGCTGCTGGATGCCGAAGGACGCGTGCGCGCGCGCAGCGAGGTGGAAGGCGCCGCGCCGGATGCGTCCTTCCTGACGCAGGTCAAGGCGCTGCTGGCCGAGCCGTGATCGAATGACGCCATCAACCCGACAACCCGAAAGAACCAAGGAGTACGCCATGAAATCCACCCGCATCCTCGTCGCCCTGGCGCTGCTCGGCGCCGCCGGCATGGCCCAGGCCGCCGGCAACTGCACCGTCAGCCTGAAGGGCGACGACGCCATGAAGTTCGACCTGAAGGAAGCGACCGTCTCGGCGAGCTGCCCCACCATCACCATCGAACTGACCCACACCGGCAAGCTGCCGGCCGCGGCGATGGGCCACAACGTGGTGGTGTCCAAGACCGCCGACCTGGCCGGGATCGCGCGCGACGCCATCAAGGCCGGCGTGGCCAACGAATACGTGCCCAAGGACGACGCGCGCGTGATCGCCCACACCACGCTGATCGGCGGCGGGCAGAAGACCAAGATCACCTTCCCCGGCAAGCAGTTGACCGCCGGCGGCGATTACAGCTTCTTCTGCAGCTTCCCCGGCCACTCCACCCTGATGAAGGGCAAGCTGGTCGTCACCAAGTGATCCCCGGCGCGCCGCCCTGCGGGGCGGCGCGTCCGTTTCCGGAGTCCTGCGATGGAATACGTCATCCGCCTGGGCGATGCCCCGGTCGACCTGGCCGCCGTCGAGCGGCACCTGCTTGACCTCGATCCGGCCGCGCTGGTCGACCACGACGCGGCCGCCGGCACCCTGCGCTGCTCCACCAACGCGCTGGCGGTGGAACTGATGATGGCCCTGGCCCAGTCCGGCCATCGCGTCGCGCCCGACGCCATCGAACGCCTGCCTTCGGTCTGCTGCGGCGGTTGCAGCGGCTGAAGCGCGACTGTCTTTCAGCCATGCCGCGGCGTGGCCGCGCGGCAACGATCTTCCGTCCCGTGGCCGGCCCGGCGGCTTCCGCCGCGATGCACGGCGTCAATGAAACCGTCGCAATGCAACCGCCGCCCTGCGTGGCACAACAGGACCGCATTCCCTTTTGACCAAGGCACGGGAACGGGCGAAGCTGCCCCCATGCCATTGTCTATCGCGCCTGCCTCATGCCGCTGCAGCGCGCGCGGACCATACGCTGTCGACGTGGCCGCGCAGCGCGCGCCGCCGCGAGTGGCGCGCGATCAGCAGGAACACCGGCACCGCCAGCACCGCCACGGCGTCGATCACGATGCCGCTGCCGGGATGGTGCCAGGCGCCGCCGAGGCCCCAGGCGCCGGCCAGGCTGGACAGCGGGATCAGCGCGGTGACCGCGGCGGCGGCCCACAACAGTTCGTGTGCGCTGCGCGCGGTGCCGCGCAGGAACGCCCAGGCCACGCAGGCCGCGAACACCGCGAAGTAGATGCCCTCGTGCCACGCGGCCAGATCGTCGACCCGCGACGGCAGCCACTTGGTGGCCGCCAGGGTGGCGGAGATGCCCACCACGCAGCCCAGCGACACCCCGGTGGTGAGGCAGCCGAGGACGCGCACCGAGCGCTTCTGCACCGGCGTTTCCGTGCCACGCTGCTTCTTCCGCCGCGACTCGATCCACAGCACGTTGCCGGTATAGAACAACATCGCGCCGGCCAGCCCCAGCAGCAGGTACATCCAGCGCACGCCGTTGCCGCCGAAACTGCCGAAATGGAGCATGAAGAAAGCGTTAACCGCCGCGTCCCAGGGTTCCATGTGGCCGGGCAGGTCGTGCGGGCCCACCTGGCCGGTGTACGGGTCCAGGTGGGTGCTGGCATAGGTGCGCGCGCGCGTGCCGTGGCGCGTGTCCAGCCCGGTGACGCGGCCTTCCAGGTGCCCGTCCTTTTCCCGTTCGAAGCTGAAGCCGTACACGCGGAAGCCCGGCAACTGCGCGTTGACCCGCCGCAGCAGTTCGGCGGCCGGCAGCGGCGGCGTGCCCGGAGGCGGTGGCGGCGCGTGCTCTTCGCGCCCCCAGTCGATGCCGCCCGGGTACACCACCTTGTCCTGCGCGTCGTAGAACTGGTCGTGGAAGGCGAACACCACGCAGGTCAGCGCCATGATCAGGTGGAACGGCAGGCTGACCAGGCCGAGCGCGTTGTGCGCGTCCAGCCACATGCGCTTGATGTTCTTGCCGACGCGCAGGGCGAACAGGTCCTTGACCAGCGTGGGCAGCAGCACGATCAGACCGGACACCAGCGCCACCGCGTACAGCAGCGCCACCGCGCCCATGACCAGGCGCGAGACCCGCTCGGGGAACGGCAGGCCGACGTGCTGGTGCAGGGTGTCGATCAGTTGCGCCACCGGTGCCTTGCGGATCCGCTCCACCTGCAGTCTGCCGTCCGCGTCGAAGCCGGCGCCGTACTCGGTGAATTCGCCGCGGCGCTGGCCGCGCACGCGCCACAGCACGCGCGCGGGCGAGTCCGGCGCGGTTTCTACCAGCACGATGTACTGCCTGGCCGCCTCGGGGTGCGCGGTCAGCACCGCCTCGACCAGCGCCGGCGCGCGCTCCAGCGGCACCGGCGTCGGCAGCGAGCTGGGCGGCGCGGCCCAGCGCTCCAGCGGCTTCTCGAACATGGTGATGGCGCCGCCGTAGAACGCCACGAACAGCATGAGCCCGGCGACGATGCCCACCCAGATGTGCACGTCCTTGTAGACCTTCACGATGTCGCTGCGGATCTTCATGCCGCCCCCTGCTCCAGAGTCGCCCGCACCAGCCAGAGCAGGCCGAACGCGGCGGCGTTCGCGCCGCCCAGCCACAGCCAGGCGCGCAGGCTGTCGCGGAACAGGAATACGCACGACAGCACCGCGCACCAGATCGGCGCGATCAACCACATGTTGAACTGGATCTTGCCGCCGCCGCCGTGGATGCCGTCCGGCCCCAGCCAGGCGAACAGCCCGGACAACGCCAGCGCCAGGCCGAAGCCGAACACCAGCCCGGCCACGCTCTTGCCCAGCCAGTGCCGGCTTTCCAGCCGCGCGCGCCGGTCGTTCATGGCGTCCTCCCGCGCATGCGCGCACGCCAGGCGCCCAGGAACGGCGCCGCCGACCACACCAGCATCAGCAGCGTCAGCCATGCGAACACCGCCTCGGTGACGGCCATCGCCGCCAGCAGCAGGCCCAGCGACAACGACGCGCACAGCAGGCCGGCCCAGGGCAGGCCGCGCGCCGGCCACGGCCCGCGCGAGCGCCATTGCTGCTGCGGCGCCGCCAGGTAGAGCAGCCAGGCACCGGCGATCCCCGCCAGCGCCGCCGCGGTCACCAGCCACGGGTTCATCGCGAAGCCTCCGCGGCCGCGGGCGATGCGGAACCCGTGGCGTCCCCGGCTTCCGCGATCCCGGCGATGCCGAACAGGAACGGCGGCAGCGACGCGCCCAGCGTCTGCCCGTGCGACAGCCCCGGCAGGACATGCAGCTCGGCGGCCATGCCGCGACCGCGCTGGCGCGCGACCATATGCTCGATCGCATCGGCCGGCACGCTGGCGCGGGCGCGCCGCATGGGGTCCACGGCGGCCGGGTCGCGCGCCGGCACGGCACGCTCGGGCACCGCCGCCGGCAACGGCGCGGCTTCGCCCCGCCATACGTGCAGGCGCGGTGCCGCACCGATCCACGCCGCCGCGGTGGTTTCCTCGCGCAGCAGATGGCCTTCGCCCCACCACAGCGACGGGTCCGCCGCACCGTAGTCCGCGAACGCCTGCGGCCGCGTGAACAAGGCGTGCAGCACGAACACGCCGCCGTAGGAATGCCCCCACAGCGCCTGCCGCGCCGGGTCCAGCGGCGCCAGCGCCGCCACCCGCGCCCGCGCTTCGCCCGCCAGCAGGTCCAGGAAAGCGTCCGCACCGCCGTTGCGCCGCGTGCCCATCGGATCGCGCTGCGCGTCCTCGCCGCCGGGGCGGCGCGGCGTGTAGTCGTAGGCGCGGGCGTCGCCGTCGATGCGCAGGTCGTTGTCGTGCGCCACGAAGACGACGACCGGCGCACGCGGCGCCTTCGCCAGTCGTTGCAGCGTCGCCGCGCCGATGTCCATCAGCGCGGCGTTGCCGTCCAGCAGCCAGGCGGCTGGATGACCGGACGGCGGCGGCGCGCGCTCGGGCACCGCCACCCGCAGGCGGTAGCGGCGGCCGTCCTGCGCTTCCAGCACGACTGCATGGAAGCGGTAGCCGGGCACGCCGGTGTCGGCGACGGTGGTGCCGGTCCGCCGCGACAGGTCCGGTTGCGCGCCCGCGGGCGCGGCCATCGCGGCGAGCAGCGCCGCCAGCGGCAAGGCCAGCCAGCGCATCACCAACTGAACCGCGCCGTCGCGGTCACGGTGCGGCCGGTGCCGTAGAAGCACGAGGACTCGCCGGTGCAGGTGGATACGAAGGTCTTGTCGGCCAGGTTGCTGACGTTGAGCGACAACTGCGTGGCGACGGCGCCGATGCGGCCCACGTCGTAGCGGATCGCCGCGTCCCACAGCGTGTAGGACGGGATCAGGAAGACGTTGGCGCTGTCGCCGTAGCTTTCGCCGTTGTAGCGCACGCCGGCCGCCAGGCTCAGGCCCTCCAGGGCGCCCGCATGGAAGGTGTAGTCGCCCCACAGCGCCGCGGTCCAGTCCGGCACCATCGCCAGCCGCTTGCCGGCGTAGCCGTTGTTGCTGCGGGTGACCTCCGAATCCATCCGGCTGGCCGCGCCGATCACGCTGAACCCTTCCAGCGGAGTGATGCGTCCCTCCAGCTCGATGCCGCGCACGCGGCCCTCGCCGTCCTGGACCTGGCACTGGCTGGTCCCGGTGGTGCCGCAGCCGATGGGGTGCAACGGGTCGTTGGTCAGGATGTTCTGCTGGCGCAGGTCGTAGCCGGACAGGGTCAGCAGGCCGTCGAAGCCGGACGGCTGGTACTTCAGGCCGGCCTCCCACTGCTTGCCGGTGACCGGATCGAACGGTGTGCCGTCGTAGCTCATGTTGGCGTTGCTGCCGGACGGCTGGAACGACTCGGAATAGCTCAGGTACGGGGACAGGCCGTTGTCGGCCACGAACAGCATGCCGGCGTTGCCGGTGAACGCCTCGTTCTTCACCCGGGTCGGGACGCGCGCGCCGTACACGCCGGTCACCGCGTTGTAGCTGCGGGTGAAGGTGTCGTCGTCGGTCCGGTCGTAGCGGCCACCCAGGGTGAAGCGCCACTTGCCCAGCGCCACCTGGTCCTGCAGGTAGGCGCCGGTCTGTTCGTTGACGCCGCCGGAGTAGGCGATGCTGGTGGTGGGCGGCAAGTAACCGGAATACACCGGGTCGAAGATGTCGATGACGGTCGGCGTATTCGTCGCGGTGCCCATGGTGCCGCGCGCGCCTTCCCAGTCGGCCTGCTGCCAGTCCACGCCGGCCAGCAGGGTGTGCTCGGCCGCGCCGGTGGCGAACTTGCCGGTCACGCGGGTATCCACGGTCTTGCCGACGGAGTCGCCCTCGCCCCAGACCGCGCGGCGCTTCTGCGTGCGGCCGTCGGGATTGAGCTTGCCGTTGGTCACCACGGTGCGGAACACCGACTCCACGTCGGTGTAGCGCGCGCTCTGGCTCAGGGTCCAGTGCTCGCCCAGGCCGTGCTCGAACAACCAGCCGGCGGTCCAGATGGTGCGGTCGTAGGTGTTCCAGCCCGGCTCGCCGATGAAGGTGCTGTTCTTCATGCGGCCGTAGGCGGTGGGCCGCAGAGTGCCGTCCATCGGCAGGAACTGGTAGGTGGAGCCACCGTCGTCGCGCTGGTACAGGCCCAGCAGGGTCAGCCGGGTGCGTTCGCCGGCCTGCCAGGTGTAGCTGGGCGCGAGGAACCAGTGCTGCTGCTCCGTGTGCTCGATCTGGGTGTCGCCGTCGCGGTACAGGCCGACCAGGCGCACCAGGTGGCGGCCGTCGCCGCTGCCGGCGCCGACGTCGAAGGCGGTGCTGAACTGGCCGTGGCCGTCGATGCCCACGCGCAGGACCTGCGCCTGGCCCGGTTCCGGGGTCTTGCTGACCTGGTTGACCATGCCGCCCGGAGCGACCTGGCCGTACATCACCGCCGAGGGGCCCTTCAGCACCTCCACCCGGTCCAGGTTCCAACTGTCGACCATGCTGCGGTTCCACTGGCTGCCCTGCGGCGCGCGCATGCCGTCGATGGTGACGTTGTTGCTCCAGCTACCGGCGTCGAAGCCGCGGATGCGGAAATCGTCCACGCGGTTGTCGATGCCGCTGCTCTCCAACGCCACGCCGGCCACGTAGCGCATGGCCTCGTTGAGGTTCTGCACGCCGCGCGCGTCCAGCTCCTCGCGGGCGATGACCGACACCGACTGCGCGGTCTCGGCGATGGAGGCGTCGGTCTTGGTCGCACCGGAGGTATGGGTGGTGGTGCGGTAGGCATTGACGCGCACGGTGTCCAGCGTCGTGGTGCGGTCGTCGGCCGAGCCGTCGGGCGATTCGGGGGACGAGGCGGTCTCCTGCGCGGCGGCGGCCAGCGGCAGCGCGATCAGCAGGGCAAGGGAAAGGGACAGCGGGGTGCGCGCAAGGGCACGCGGGGAACGGATCGTAGGCACGGCGCCAACCTGGGGAACATGAGGGGGAGGTTGGCTGACTGCCCGGCGAGGGGGCAGCGGCTGATGGCGCCAGTCTAGCAGATGCGAATGATTCGCAATTGATTCAAATCAAGAAAGACCCGATGGGAGGCGGTTCCGGCGGCCCTGTCCGGCTTTGCGGGGGCCTTGTACGGCGGACGGCATGGCCAAGACCACCGATGTGGCGACTGCTTGCGCTGGCCTGCGTCGCGGCTCCATTCCGCGGTGCGTTTCCCCGGCGGCATCCGGCCCGGTATCCAGGGCATCCGGCGTGCCGGCCATGCAGGCCCAACGGCGACGGCATCGCACCGCCCCCACCCAGCTCCGGCCCACGCCACGGCGCAGCGGCCGGCCCGTGCAAGCTCAGGGCTTGCTACCGTCCTTGCGCTCTTCCGCCTCGCGGTCGGTCTCGCGCAGTTCGTACCACATGCCGTTGAGGATGGCGAAAGTGGCGGCCAGGCCCACGCCCAGGATCCAACTGAAGTACCACATGCCGTTGCCTCCTCAATAAGCGTTCGGGTTGCGGCCCACGCCGTCGTCGTCGACCTTGCCGCGCAGTACCCGGTACACCCAGGCGGTGTAGAGCAGGACGATGGGCAGGAAGAAGGCGGTCGCCAGCAGCATGACGAACAGCGTCATGTGGCTGGACGAGGCGTCCCAGAGCGTCAGGCTGGAAGCCGGGTGCATGGACGACGGCAGCAGGAACGGGAACGTCGCCACGCCCAGCGTCAGGATGATGCCGACGATGCTGACCGCGGACGACAGGAAGGCCAGCCCGGCCCGGCCGGCGCGCAGCAGCACCGCACTCAGCAGCGCGCCCGCCACGCCCAGCGCCGGCAGCAGCCAGGCCGCCGGCCACCGCGCGTAGTTGTCCATCCATGCGCCGGGCCGGGCCGCGACCACCTTGGCCAGCGGATTGGAGGGACCGGCGGGATCCAGGGCCACTTGCAGCACATAGCCGTCGATGCCCGTGGCCACCCACAGCCCGCCCAGCGCGAACAGCACCGCCGTCAGCACTGCGGCGAGGGCACCGTAGCGGCGCGCGCGAACGGCGACGGCGCCGCCGGTCTTCATCGCCAGCATGCCGGCGCCGTGCATGACCAGCATCGCCACGCTGACCAGCCCGCACAGCAGCGCGAACGGCGTCAGCAGCCCGAACAGTCCGCCTTCGTAGTACACCCGCAGGGTGTCGTCGAAACGGAACGGCGCGCCCAGCAGCACGTTGCCCATCGCCACCCCGAACACCAGCGCCGGCACCAGTCCGCTGACGAACAACGACCAGTCCCACACCGCGCGCCAGCGCGGGTCCGGCACCTTGCTGCGGAACTTGAAGCCGACCGGGCGCAGGATCAGCGCCACCAGGATCAGGAACATCGCCAGATAGAAACCGGAGAAGCTCACCGCGTACAGCGGCGGGAACGCCGCGAAGATCGCGCCGCCGCCGAGGATCAGCCAGACCTGGTTGCCTTCCCACACCGGGCCGATCACGTTCAGCACCACGCGGCGCTCCTCGTCGCTGCGCGCCACCGCCGGCAGCAGCGCGGCCACGCCCAGGTCGAAGCCGTCCATCACCGCGAAGCCGATCAGCAGGATGCCCAGCAGCAGCCACCAGATCAGGCGCAGGGTGGCGTAGTCCAGCGGAATGGTGTCCATGCGCGCGTCCTCAGGCCGAAGCCGGTTGCGGGCCGGCATCGCCTCCGGGCGATGCGGCGGACAGGTGTTCGGGGCCTTTCAGCACCAGCTTGCGCATCAGCCAGAACTCCACCACCGCCAGCGCCGTGTACAGCAGCACGAAGCCGGTGAGCGTGACCAGGATCTGGTGCAGTTGCAGGCCGGAGGCGGCGAGGAAGGTCGGCAGCACGCCGTCGATGCTCCAAGGCTGGCGGCCGTACTCGGCGATCAGCCAGCCGGCCTCGATCGCCACCCATGGCAGCGGCAGGCTCCAGAACGCCAGCTTGAGGAACCAGCGGTGCCGGTCCAGCCGCTGCTTGCTGGCCAGCCAGAACGCCAGCGCGAAGAAGGCGATGAAGTAGAAACCCAGCCCCACCATCAGGCGGAAGCTCCAGAACAGCGGCGCCACGTGCGGGATGGTGTCGTGCGCGGCGCGCGCGATCTCCTCCTCGGTGGCGTTGCCGATGTCCTCGCGGTAGCGCTTGAGCAGCAGGGCGTGGCCGATGTCGCGCCAGTGCCGCTCGAAGACGTAGCGTGCCGTGCCGTCGTTGCGGTTGGCGCGCAGCCTCTGCAAGGCCTCGTAGCCCACCAGGCCGTTGCGGATGCGGCCCTCGGCGCGCTCCACCAGTTCCAGGATGCCCGGCATCTCGGTGTTGAACGAGCGCGTGCCGATCAGCCCCATCACGTAGGGGATGTGCAGGGCGTAGTGGTTGGTCTGGCTGGCCTGGTCCGGGATGGCGAAGGCATTGAAGCCGGCCGGCGCCGGCTCGGTCTCCCACATCGCCTCGATGGCGGCCAGCTTCATCTTCTGGTGTTCGCTGGTGGCGTAGCCGCTCTCGTCGCCCAGCACCACCACCGACAGCGCCGAGGCCAGGCCGAAACTGGCGGCCACCGCCATCGACCGCTTGGCCAGGCCGGCGTTGCGGCCGCGCAGCAGGTAGAACGCGCTGATCGCCATGACGAACATCGCCCCGGTCACGTAGCCGGCCGACACCGTGTGCACGAACTTGGCCTGCGCCACCGGGTTGAAGATCACCGCCATGAAGTCGGTGATCTCCATGCGCATGGTCTCGGGGTTGAACACCGCCCCCACCGGGTTCTGCATCCAGCCGTTGGCGACCAGGATCCACAGCGCCGAGAAGTTGGACCCCAGCGCCACCAGCCAGGTCACCGCCAGGTGCTGCACCCGGCTCAGCCGGTCCCAGCCGAAGAAGAACAGGCCGATGAAGGTGGCCTCCAGGAAGAAGGCCATCAGGCCCTCGATGGCCAGCGGCGCGCCGAAGATGTCGCCGACGTAGTGGCTGTAGTAGGACCAGTTGGTGCCGAACTGGAACTCCATGACGATGCCGGTGGCCACGCCCATGGCGAAGTTCACCCCGAACAGGGTGCCCCAGAACACCGTCATGCGCCGCCACACGTCCCGGCCCGTCATGACGTAGACGCTCTCCATGATCGCGATCATGAAGGACAGTCCCAGGGTCAACGGGACGAACAGGAAGTGATACATTGCCGTCAACGCGAATTGCAGACGGGACAATTCGACGACGGTCATGTCCGGCATGGCGATGCGGCTCTCCGGGGGCCCGTGGGGGATTCTAGCCCCTCTCCCGTCAAGGACAGGGGCGACCATCTGTCGCACCCCCCTTTCCCCTGCCCTGCGGCATCCTGCGCGGCCCCGCGGCCCGCCCGCCGCCGGGAAGGGTTGATCCTGATCAATGCAGCCCGGCTGAACGGGCGCGAGAATCCACCGTACCAGAATAGGAGAGGCCGCATGCAAGGCGTCCAGGGGACTTACAACGACAAGGTGGTGCGCCAGTTCACGGTGATGACCGTGGTCTGGGGCATCGTGGGGATGCTGGTCGGCGTGCTGATCGCCGCCCAGTTGTACTGGCCGGACCTGACCGCCGGTATCCCGTGGCTGAGCTACGGCCGGCTGCGCCCGCTGCACACCAACGCCGTGATCTTCGCGTTCGGCGGCAGCGCGCTGTTCGCCACCAGCCTGCACGTGGTCCAGCGCACCAGCCACGTCCGACTGCTCTCGGACAAGCTGGCCGCCTTCGTGTTCTGGGGCTGGCAACTGGTGATCGTGCTGGCCGCGGTGTCGTTGCCGCTGGGCCTGACCCAGGGCAAGGAGTACGCCGAGCTGATCTGGCCGATCGACCTGCTGATCACGGTGGTCTGGGTGGCCTACGCCGTGCTGTTCTTCGGCACCATCGCCAAGCGCGCGGTCAAGCACATCTACGTGGCCAACTGGTTCTTCGGCGCCTACATCATCGCGGTGGCGCTGCTGCACATCGTCAACAACCTGTCCCTGCCCACCGGCCTGCTGCACTCCTACCCGGTCTACAGCGGCGCGGTCGACGCGATGGCGCAGTGGTGGTACGGCCACAACGCGGTGGGCTTCTTCCTGACCGCCGGCTTCCTGGGGATGATGTACTACTTCGTGCCCAAGCAGGCCGGGCGCCCGGTCTACTCCTACCGCCTGTCCATCGTGCACTTCTGGGCGCTGATCGCCGTGTACATGTGGGCCGGCCCGCACCACCTGCACTACACCGCGCTGCCGGACTGGGCGCAGAGCCTGGGCATGGTGTTCTCGCTGATCCTGCTGGCGCCCAGTTGGGGCGGCGCGATCAACGGCATCATGACCCTGTCGGGCGTGTGGCACAAACTGCGCACCGACCCGATCCTGAAGTTCCTGATCGTCTCGCTGTCGTTCTACATGATGTCGACCTTCGAAGGTCCGATGATGTCGATCAAGACGGTCAACTCGCTGAGCCACTACACCGACTGGACCATCGGCCACGTGCACGCCGGCGCGCTGGGCTGGGTGGCGATGATCACCATCGGCTCGGTCTACTCCATGCTGCCGCGCCTGCTGGGCCTGGAGCAGATGCACTCGGTCAAGGCGGTGGACACGCACTTCTGGCTGCACACCATCGGCGTGGTCTTCTACATCGCCTCGATGTGGATCGCCGGCGTGATGCAGGGCCTGATGTGGCGCGCCACCAACGCCGACGGCACGCTGACCTACAGCTTCGTCGAGGCGCTCAACGCCACCTACCCCTACTACCTGATCCGCCTGGGCGGCGGGCTGCTGGTGCTGAGCGGCATGCTGCTGATGGCCTGGAACACCTGGAAGACCTACCAGGCGGCCAGGTCGATCGCGCCGCAGCCGATCCTGCAACCCGATGCCAGCGAAGCGCGTGCCTGAGGACCGACGAACATGAGCAACGGAAATTCCCACGAGAAAGTCGAGAAGAACGTCGGCCTGATGGCGGTGCTGATCGCGGTGGCGGTGTCCTTCGGCGGCCTGGCCGAGATCGTCCCGCTGATGTTCCAGGCCGAGGCGATCAAGCCGCTGGAAGGCGTCAAGCCCTACCCGGCGCTGCAACTGGCCGGCCGCGACATCTACATCCGCGAGGGCTGCTACAACTGCCATTCGCAGATGGTGCGCACACTGCGCTTCGAGACCGAGCGCTACGGCCACTACTCGCTGGCCGGCGAATCGGTCTACGACCGCCCGTTCCAGTGGGGCAGCAAGCGCACCGGGCCCGACCTGGCCCGCGTGGGCGGCCGCTACTCCGACGACTGGCAGCGCGTGCACCTGATCAACCCGCGCGACGTGGTGCCGGAATCCAACATGCCGGCCTTCTCCTGGCTGCAGGACGCCAAGGTCGACGGCACCGAAGTGGCGCATCGCATGCAGACGCTGCGCAAGCTGGGCGACCCCTACACCGACGAGGAGATCGCCTCGGCGGCCGCCGAGGTGGAGGGCAAGACCGAACTGGACGCCGTGGTCGCCTACCTGCAAGGGCTGGGCAAGGCCGCGCCGAGGGGGGGCTGAACCATGGTATCGGGGATCGTGACGGGCACCCTGCTGGTGCTTTTCATCGCCGGCTGGGCGTGGGCGTGGAGCCCGCGCCGCAAGCCGGAATTCGAGGACGCGGCACGCCTGCCGCTGGGTGAGGAAGGGGAGAACAACCCATGAGCGCTGGTTGGATCGGCTACATCATCGCGCTGGTCGCGCTGAACATCCTGGGCTGCGTATGGCTGCTGTGGTGGACCGGGCGCCGCCGCCCGGGCGACCCGGCGCCGGAAGACACCTCGCACGTGTGGGACGGCGACCTGACCGAGTACAACAAGCCGCTGCCCCGCTGGTGGATCAACCTGTTCTACCTGACCATCATCTTCAGCATCGGCTACATCGCCTGGTACGGCGGCCTGGGCGTGATCCCGGGCCTGGGCAAGTGGAGTTCGGCCGGCGAGCACGCGCAGGACAAGGCGGTGGAGGACAAGAAGCTGGAAGCCACCTTCGCCCCGTTCGCCGGCAAGCCCATCGACCAGTTGGCGAAGGACCCGAAGGCGGTGGCCCTGGGCCGCTCCATCTTCGGCAACACCTGCGCCACCTGCCACGGCTCGACCGGCCAGGGCGCCATCGGCTACCCCAACCTGAGCGACCAGATCTGGCACTGGGGCGGCACGCCCGACCGGGTGCTGGAGACGGTGATGGACGGCCGCGAGGGCGTGATGCCCGAGTGGGGCACCGCGCTGACCAACATGGGCGGCCCGAACGCCGTGGACTACGTGATCGCCTACGTCAACGTGCTGAACAACCCCGAAGAGGGCATGAAGAACAACTTCATGGCCGCCCAGGGCAAGCCGCTGTACGATGGCCTGTGCGTGGCCTGCCACGGGCCCGACGGCAAGGGCAACCAGGAATTGGGCGCCCCCGACCTGACCGACGACTACTGGCTGTACGGCAACAGCAAGGAAAGCATGCGCACGACCATCAACAAGGGCCGCCACGGCGTGATGCCCGCTCACCGCGAACTGCTGGGCGAGACCCGCGTGCGCCTGGTCGCCTCCTACGTATGGTCGCTGTCGCACAAGGAAGGACAGGCGGCAGCCGGCGCGCAATGACCGACTTCACCGAGCCCCGTCTCGACCACCCGCCCCGGCCGCTCGCACAGCGCGTCGGGGCGGTGCTCTGGCCCAGCTTTTTCGCCGCCGGCGTGGCGACGATGGTGTTCTTCGCTTTCGTCGACCCCTTGATGCTGCGCGACATGACCTTTCCCAATCTGGCGATCAGCCGCGAACTCGGCTACACGCTGGGTTTCTTCATGTTCTGGATCGCTACCGCGAGCAGCAGCCTGTTCACCTGGATCCTGCTGCGCCCCGCCAGCCGCTTCAACCGCGCCCTGCCGCCGGACTGAGCGGCGCCTGCCCGCCATGCGCCCCGCCATGCCCCTGCGCCGCCTGCGACAAACCGTCGCTGTCCGGTGCCCCGGCATGGCGCGAGCATTACGCCAGCCAAGACAGATCCCGCCATGTCCACGCCAGCTACGCCGCCTGTTTCCCCTCCCCCTGACTCCGTGAAGCGCCGCATCCCGCTGGATGTGGTGGACACGCAGGGCAATTCGTTCTACGTCAGCGAGCGCAAGGTCTATCCGCGCGACGTGGCGGGCACGCTGAACCGGCTGCGGGTGGCGGCGGTGTGGTGGCTGCTGGGCATGTACTACCTGTTCCCGTGGCTGAACTGGGACGGCCGCCAGGCGGTGCTGTTCGACCTGCCGGCGCGCAAGTTCTACGTGTTC
>ERZ761602.1530-NODE-1530-length-41434-cov-406.169120_pt1 | contig 41434 bp, 46 predicted proteins | sample MGYA00512165_ERZ761602 | MGnify/ENA primary metagenome ERZ761602 (study PRJEB28899, sample SAMN02445085) | bioreactor sludge metagenome | biome: EBPR sludge; isolation source: Thorneside wastewater treatment plant | place: Australia: Brisbane, Thorneside...
GCATGAGCACTCGGGCAGGCGGGCGGGCAACCGGCTGCGGTGGACTGTCCGCCGCTGAAGCGGAACCTTGGACGGCCCGACTCGTCAGTGAAGGCCACACCCGCGGGCAAGGAACATCGAAAGCAACGACGGGATCGTCTGCCGACTCATTGAAGACGTGTCAGAGGTGGCGCATGCGGAAGACCAGCTCAAGGCGGTGATGCACCGTGCGATTTCCGCCTATCGACTGCTGATCGTCGACGAAATCGGCTACCTGCCGACGAACCGCGAACAGGCGAATCTGTTCTTCCAGGTGATCGCGGCGCACTACGAGAAGTGCAGCCTGATCGTCACCAGCAACCTACCCTTCGGCCAGCGGGATGCAACCTTTGTTCAGGATTCCACGCTGACGGCCGCGTTACTGGATCGACTGCTGCACCATGCGCACATCGTGCCGATCGCCGGCGAAAGTTACCGGCGCAAGCATCAGCGCCAAGCCGGGATGGTTCTGGCAAAGAAAGCGGCGGTGACGACGGCCGCTTGAGCGCCGCGCGGGTTCGGGGGGTGTATCAAGATTCAATCGGTGCCCAGCGAAAAAATGTGTCAGTCTTAAATCGGTGTTGACAATTGATGCGCGAAACACGCGAGCTGGTGCGGTCTGCAGCTAATTGTTCGTCGTTCTTTTCACTGGATGACGGATGGTACTATGGCGTTGGCCCATCGCACCAGTGGCCTTCAAAGTCGAACGAAAGGTGCCGGTGATGCCGGATGGCGAGGAGGCAAATCGCCCCGCCGATCTGCGCGTAGAGCAACAGGTAATCCTTGAGGACGCATTCGCGCAGTGCCTCCGGGTCCGTAGTCAGCGCCAACAACTTTGCGCGTAGCGTCGCCAAGGCATTGGTGGTCTCGACGGAGCGCGGCTGCCGGAGCATGAACGGCCTGCCCATGCCGGGGAAGCGTTCAAGGTTGGGAATCACCGTTTCCAGCAGTTCATCGAGCAGACCATCGTAGGCCTGTGGTGCTTCGGCTTCGGTCAGGAAGCGTTCGATCTCGTCGAGATTGCGCTCGAAGTTGGCGGTGAATTTGACGACTGGTTTCTTCGCCATGCTTATCGCCCGTCCTCGTCGGTATCCCACATCGTTCGGTAAGCATCGACGTAGGACGCTGTCGCTACCGGGTCAATGTCCCAATAGTGACGACACAGCCGGCGGTAGAGTTCGAGCGCAGGCGCAAAACCGCAGAAGCTGAGCAGACCGTCCAAGGCTTGCTCGATCTGAACTTTATCCCGGCTTCGCATGCGTACCAGCGTCTCGACCACGGGCTCGTATTCACGTACCGCCCGGTGATTGAGGGCATCGATCTCGGCTGCAAGCTGCCTGACGTTACCGACGAATCGATCTTCCGACATGGCGGGCGTTGGTTTCATTCCTTGCTGGCGTGTTGTGTGGCGCTGGCCTGTCACCCGCTACGGCGGCGCTTGAGACTGGCAATCGCGCTGCGGGCGTCCTTGACGCGGCCAGCGGCAACGTCGTCAATGCCTTTGCCGGCCTCGTCGATCAGGAGCAAATGAATACGCTCCCGCTCCAGCTGGTGGTAGTAGTCCAGCCGCTGCGCGTCGATCAGAGCGACATAACTTTCACCGTTCTTGGTGATGATCTTCTCCGCACCGCCCTTGACCTCTTCGGCCAGTTCAGAGAAGTTCGCGCGGGCGTGCGAGAGGGGGATAACGTCGCTTGCAGCAATTCCCATGGTTGCCTCCTATGCAGCACAAGATGTGCAATATTTTGTACATCATACGCTTGGGCAGTCAGGGGCGAAAGTAGAGTCTGTCAGGTTTGTCGGATCGCTGAGCCGGGCAACAACGAAATGCACGGTGGTCGCGATTTGGCGATCCAGCGCGTTGAAGATGTCGAACAGCGGGGTATCGCCGCTGAAGCGATTGATCCATTCTTCGTTGGAGAAGGCGATCACCCAGTCCGCTTCGCCCTGAAGGCGATTGGTCACTGCATCAGCCCTGCGGTTACGCGTGGCGCCCTCAAGATCGAAAGGGGTGACCACGGCGGCGGTAGTAACCGCCCCGACATCACGCGCTGACCGGGCCATGACTGGCGTAACGCCGTTGCCCGTGCCGGCGCCAAGTCCGGCGAGCAGAACAACCATGTCGGAGCGGGCTGCAAGGCAGCCCGCCCTCGACCGGTAGTCCCCGGGCGCCCGGTTGGACGCGTCGCAAATCTGCTTTGGGATGCTGACCTGCCCCTCGCTGGTCAGAGTCTTTGCCATGACGCCGCCGTCGCGTTGCGGCCTGCATCAGCGCAACACCTGGCAGGGATACCTGCCGCCTGCGCTGATTGGACCCGATCCGGCGTGCCTTCCTGATCGTACAGCGTGTTCATGGTGGGGTCGTCAATCCGCCCCCGGCCTGTCGTGGCATGCGGCGCGCCCGGATTTCGCCGCCCAGGCGATGGCCGCCAGCCCGGACGGAAGCGGGGCCACTTCGTTGCCGCGTGGCAAGCTTGCCGACCCGGACATCCGGCCTTTCGCAGGCTATCGTCGCACCATGAACGATGCGGCGCGAACCCTCTACCTGGTCTGTTACGACGTCTGCGATTCGGCGGTGCGTCGTCGCGTGCAGAAGTACCTGACGGGGTTCAAGGTCGGCGGCCAGAAGTCCTTCTTCGAGTGCTGGCTGACCGCCGCGGAGTTGCGCGAGGTGCGGGCGACCCTGGCCGACCTGCTCGACCTGGCCGAAGACCGCGCGCACATCTTCCAGCTCGACCCGCGCATGCAGCGCACCCTGCTGGGTCGAGCGACCGAAGCGGTGACGGACGTCTTCCTGATCGTCTGAACGAGGAACGATGCAATGACGAGTCTCTACGTAGACCGGCGTGGAATCACCCTGAAGGCCGACGGCGAGGCGCTGGTCTTCTACGAGAACGGCGAGCGCGTCGGCACGGTGCCGCTGGCGCCATTGTCGCGCGTCTTCATGCGCGGCGACGTCACGCTCTCCTCGGCGCTGCTCGGCAAGCTCGGCGAACGGGGAATCGGCGTGGTGGTCCTCTCCGGCCGCAAGGCGGTGCCGACGATGCTCCTCGGCCGGCCGCACAACGATGCGGCGCGGCGGGTGGCGCAGTACCGGCAATCCCTCGACACCGATTTCTGTCTGCGTTTCTCGCGCGCCATCGTCGAAGCGAAGCTGCGCGCACAGGCAGCCTTTCTCGACGAGCGCCGCGAGAGCGAGTTGCGCTCCCGCTATCTGCTGACCCTCTCGCTGCGTCGTGTGAACGGCAGCATCGCGGCAATCGACGCGCAGACGCGGATCGCCTCGTTGCGCGGACTCGAAGGTGCCGCGGCAGCGGCGTACTTCGAAGGCTTCGGCGACCTGCTGCCGAATCGCCTGAACTTCAGCGGACGCAACCGCCGGCCGCCCCGCGACCCGGTGAACGCGGTGCTCTCCCTCGGCTATACGCTGCTGCATGCGGAAGCGGTGCTGGCGCTGTACGGTGCCGGGCTCGACCCCTTCGTCGGCTTCTACCACACCCTCGACTTCGCCCGCGAGTCGCTCGCCTGCGACTTGGTCGAACCGCTGCGGGTGGAGATCGACAAGCACGTTCTGATGCTCTTCCGCAGCGAGAAACTGCGGCCAGAGGACTTCAGCCACAGCGAGCTGGGCTGCCTGCTCGGCAAGGCCGGCCGGGCGCGCTTCTACGCCGAATGGGAGCAACTCGCGGCGCGCCTGCGCAAGCTGCTCGCCGAGAACGTCGCCGACGTCGCCAATGCGATCGGTCTGGCGGCCGCTCCGGTCTCCAACTCGGCCGACGGTGGGAGCGACGGCACCGAAGTGGCCGGCAACGAGTTCGACGCGGGTGACAACGGCGATGAGTTCTGAGCTCGCCTTCGTCATCGGCTACGACATCAGCGACCCGCGCCGGCTGCTGCGCGTGCATCGCGAGATGTGCAAGCACGCCACGCCGCTGGAGTACAGCGTATTCCTGCTGGTGGGCAGCGAACGCGCGCGAAGGTACTGCCTGGACGAGATCCGGGGGCTGATCGATGCCGCCGCCGACGATGTCCGCTGCTATCCGCTGCCGGCGCGCGGCTTTCAGGGGCGGGTCGGTCGCGCCAGCCTGCCGGACGGAATCGTCTGGACCGGGCTGCCAGCAGCGATCACATGAGCCATTCCGTCTGCGCGAAAACGGGGACCGCGAAAACGGGGACACCGCGAAAACGGGGACAGTACACTTTATTCTTGGCGGAGGCTCTTGCAAGACTCCTGCGGGGCGACATGCTGCGCCGCAGCACTCGCTCTCGGGGAGCGACTTTTCTTGCGCACGAAGCCTGTCCGGCCGAGTTGCTGACCTGATGGCATCGTTTTCTGAATCCGGCGCGAACCCCCTCCTGCACTGCTCGGATGCACGGCGTTCAGAGAGCGAAGGCTGGGGGTCATCGTCGTAATCGCATCAATTGGTCAGCGGACAGCGCGAGCAGGCCGAACATCAGGTGGGCCATCACCTTGGTCTGGCCCTTGACCCGGATGTGCCGGCCACCGAACTCATCCTAGTGAAGAAGGTCGCCAGGGACCTGCTGTCACGCCTGAAGACCTTGCTGTCCGCCGCTGAAGCGGAACCTTGGACGGCCAGACTCGTCAGTGACGGCCACACCCGCGGGCAAGGAACATCCAAAGCAACGACTGGATCGTCTGCCCACTCATCGACGACGTGGTCAACCGCGAAAGAGTCGATTCTGCCGGCCCCTTGTTGCCGGGGGACCTGTTCGAGCACGTCCCGTTGCCCGTCGAAGCGGCCTTCCATTCGCCAGCCAGCGACTCGCGCAAACGCGGGTCGCCGATCTGGCCAGTCAGGTCTTGAATGGCCGACGACCCTTTCCCCCGGCCTTTGTGGGAGTCATTGCCCGCCCGTCCCGGATGCCGGACTCACCAGACTGAGCCCGGAGAAATACGTCGAGTAAGGCCGCGTATCCCGGGTCAGGACGGTGTAACCCGCAACGGCGGCATGAGCGCCGATGAAGAAGTCGGCCAGCACGTTGTTTTTCCTTCCTCCCTGCCGGCGATAGCGAACGAAGGCCTTGCCGGCAAGGAACAGCGCTGGCCGGGGAATCTCGATCATCGTCAGGCCCAGGTCATCAATGCTGCGATCCAAGGCATCGACCGTCGAAAACGTGAGCGACAGCTCCGCATAGATGACCGGGTTGATGACCAGGCGATGAATCTGCGACAGCGCCCGTAGCTGGCCGATCGACCAGTCGGCCCATTCCGGATCATCCTCCAGAACATCGACCAGCACATTGGTATCAACCAGCAGCATCAGTCCTCGCCGCGCAGCAGAGCCATCAATTCATCGGTGCGCCACTTCACGTCGGCCTTGCCGCGTGCTGCGTCGAAACGATCCGGCTTGCGGCCGGACTGCCCACCCACCTTGTGAATGACCAACTCGCCGTCCCTGTTGACGGCGAATTCGACCGATGATCCGGGCGCCAGGTTGAGCGCCTCGCGGATCTGCTTTGGGATGGTGACCTGCCCCTTGCTGGTGAGAGTCGTTGCCATGATGCCTCCTTTGTATTACGGCCTGAATCATTGTAATACCGCGCAGGGATGCCTGCCACCTGGCTCGCGTTCGTCATCGGAAAACGGTGACAGTACACTTTATTCTTGGCGGCGGCTGGGTGCGAAAACGGTGACATCTGAAGCCCAGTGCCCCGCTTGAACAGCGTTCATCATTGTCTTGACTTCGGGGTTCCCCTTGACTCCGAGGGGGCGGGAGATGGCCGGCGGTCAATTGAATGACCGAGGATGGGCTCTTACAATTCACGGCGTCATTTTGCAAGGGGACGAGCATGAGAAGCACGATCACCGAGCGCGGACAATCGAGCAAGGAGCCGTGTTGCTGCACAAGGACCCGGAGTTCAAGGTGGTGCCAGTGCGGCAGGAACTGCTGCCATTGAGAGAACAGTAGTTCCAGCGGCCAGACCGACGAAGCATGGTTCCTGGCGCCCGCCCTGGCGCCCCGAAGGAACCGGGCCAGCCCGGCGGAGCACCTTCGCTAGAGTAGATCTGCTGCTGGTGGGCAGCGAGCGCGCGCGAAGCTACTGCCTGGACGAGATCCGGGGGCTGATCGATGCCGCCGCCGACGATGTCCGCTGCTATCCGCTGCCGGCGCGCGGCTTTCAGGGGCGGGTCGGTCGCGCCAGCCTGCCGGACGGAATCGTCTGGACCGGGCTGCCGGCAGCGATCACATGAGCCATTCCGTCCGCGCGCGTCTGGCGCCGAGGCGCGCCGCCAGAAGCAGGCGAAGACGGCAGTCGATGGCGATCCGATGCGCTGGTAAGAACCGCCGCCGATGCGCTATCCTGCCGCGGTTGCTCGATGGCGCGCTTGCGTCGTCTCCGCTGCCGCGCGCCGGCGCAGGGCTTTCCCTGCCCGCGGTGGCGGTGGCGGTGAGCCGGTCGCGTCGTCGATGAACGGGGCGAGAAGTCTGTGAGGGAGGTGGCCGATGAGCATGAACGATTTTCCCCTGCCGAAGCACCTGCCGCCGCCTGTCGACGACGGTGCGGCGGCCCATCTCGCGGGCTTGCGCTTGCCCGAACTGACGCTGACCGCGACCGACGGCACCTCGCTCGACCTGGCCCAAGTGCCCGGGCGCTGGGTGCTCTACGTCTATCCGATGACCGGTCGGCCGGGCGTCGCGCTGCCGGACGGCTGGGATGCGATCCCCGGTGCGCGCGGCTGCACGCCGCAATCGTGCAGCTTCCGCGATCACTTCGCCGAGTTGCAGGCGTTGGACACCGGCGTCTTCGGGCTCAGCGCGCAGGACAGCGACTACCAGCGCGAGGCGCGCGACCGGCTGCACCTGCCTTTCGAGCTGCTGAGCGACAGCGGGCTGCGCCTGAAGTCGGCGCTGCGGCTGCCGACCTTCAACGTTGCCGGAACGGAACTCTACCGGCGGCTGACGCTGGTGGTCGACGACGGACGCGTCGCCAAGCTCTTCTACCCGGTCTTTCCGCCGGACCGCAATGCCGACGACGTGCTGGCCTGGCTGCGGGCGAACCCGCGCGGCGCTCCGACCCTTTCCTCCTGACGGGAATCGCTGACCATGCTCCTTTACGTCGATGTCCAGTATGCCTCGCCCTATGCCCTGTCGGCCTTCGTCGCGCTGCAGGAAAAGGGGCTGTCCTTCACCATCGAGACCCTCGACCTCGCAGCCGGCGACCAGCAGCGGCCGGATTTCGCCCGCCTGTCGATCAGCGGCCGCGTGCCGACGCTGGTCGACGGCGACTTTGCCCTGTCGGAGTCGTCGGCGATCGCCGAGTATGTCGACGAGGTCCACCCGGGGCCGGCGCTCTATCCGTCGGCGCCGCGCGCCCGCGCCCGCGCGCGGCAGGTGCAGGCGTGGCTGCGCAGCGATTTCCTGCCACTCCGGCAGGACCGCTCGACCGAGGTGATCTTCTACGGCCCGACAGCGCAGCCGCTCTCCGCCGCCGCCGGGCACTCGGCGGCACGGCTCTTCGCCGGCGCCGGTGAACTGCTGGCGCACGGCGGCGACCACCTGTGCGGCGACGACTGGTGCATCGCCGACGTCGACCTCGCGCTGATGCTCAACCGGCTGCTGCTCAACGGCGATGCCGTTCCCGACGCCCTCGCCCGCTACGCGACGAGACAGTGGCAAAGGCCCAGCGTGCAGTCGTGGGCGCGCAGGCAGCGGCCGCCCCTCCTGGCGACGACCTGAACAATCCGGGACGGCGCTGCCGCAGCCACACTCGTTTTGGGAGGCGACACTGAACACCCACATCGTTCCGGCCTACGCCGCACTGCTGGGGCTCTTCTTCATCGCCCTGAGCATCCGCACCCTGCGCCTGCGGCGCCAGCTCCGCATCGCCGTCGGCGATGGCGGCAACCCGGCGATGCTGCGCGCCATGCGCGTGCACGCGAACTTTGCCGAGTACGTCCCGCTCGGGCTGATCCTGCTGCATTTCGTCGAGGCGCAGGGGGCGCAGGCGATGCTGCTGCACGGCCTGTGCCTCTGCCTGCTGCTCGGCCGCGTCGCGCATGCCTTCGGCGTCAGCCAGACGGCCGAGAACTTCAGCTTCCGCGTCACGGGCATGGCGCTGACCTTCACGACGATCTTCTTCTCGTCGGCGTGGCTGCTGCTCGCCTTCGTTCGCCAGCATCTGGCCTGAGAGCGGGCGATGGCTTGCAGCCGGGGTTCGTCGCGCGCTATAGTCTCGGCGCGAATGGGAGAGCACGGCACTGCCGTCGCCGAAGGCGCAATCCACCCGGAAACGCTCAGGCAAGAGGACCGTTCGTGCAATGAACTCTGGAGAGCGGCGCCCGCTTCAGCAGGGCGCCCACCGATGGGGCCAGGACGACCGTAGAGCAGCGTGTCGGCCAGACAATCTCTCAGGTACATGGACAGAGGGGTGGACTCGAATCGGGTTCGCCCCTTTGCCGTTTCTGGAATCCACTTCAACACCTTCCTGTCAGGGATTGATACGATGCAGAAAACTGTCCTGAATGAGGAGCACCGCCGAAGCGGGGCACGAATGGTCGATTTCGCTGGCTGGGAGATGCCGCTCCACTATGGCTCGCAGATCGAGGAACACCATGCCGTGCGCCGCGATGCCGGCATGTTCGACGTCTCGCACATGTGCGCCGTCGATGTCCGCGGCAGCGATGCGCGCGCCTTCCTGCGGCGGCTGCTGGCCAACAACGTCGACCGCCTGCAGCTTCCCGGCAAGGCCCTCTACAGCACGATGCTCAACGAAGCCGGTGGCGTCATCGACGACCTCATCGTCTACCACCTCGCCGAGAACGACTTCCGCGTCGTCATCAACGCCGCGACGGCCGCCAACGACCTGCGCTGGATGACTGCCCGCCGCGACGAGTGGGGCCTGGCGGTGACGATCAGCGCGCGCCGGGAAGGCGCGGACGCGCTGGCGATGATTGCCGTGCAGGGCCCGCAGGCGAGGCAGAAGGTGTGGCAGGCGCTGCCCGAATGCCAGCCGGCCAGCGCCGCCCTGCAGCCCTTCTTCGCCGCCACGGTCGGTGAGCACCTGATCGCCCGCACCGGTTACACCGGCGAGGACGGCTACGAGATCACGCTGCCCGCGGCGCAGGCCGTCAGGCTGTGGCAGCGCCTTGCCGAGGCGGGCGCCCGGCCCTGTGGTCTCGGTGCGCGGGACACGCTGCGCCTCGAGGCGGGAATGAATCTCTACGGCCAGGACATGGACGAGAGCGTGTCGCCGCTCGACGCCGGGCTGGCGTGGACCGTCGACCTCGCTGCGCCGCGCGACTTCGTCGGCAAGGCGGCGTTGCTGGCGAAACCGCAGCAGCACCGCTTCCTCGGCCTGCTGCTCCTCGACCGCGGCGTCCTGCGCGCCCACCAGCGGGTCGACAGCGCACATGGCCCGGGGGAGATCACCAGCGGCAGCTTCTCGCCGACGCTGCAGCAGTCGATCGCCCTCGCCCGCCTGCCGCTGCCCGCCGCCGTCGGCGACGTCGTCCAGGTCAGCGTGCGCGACAGGCCGCTGGCGGCGCGTGTCGTCAAACCCTGCTTCGTCCGGAACGGCAGCATCCTCGTTTGATCCCGACCTGGCCCACGCCAGCCCTGCTTCCACTCATCAGGAGAGACCGTGAACATCCCGACCGACCTCAAGTACACCCGCAGCCACGAATGGGTCCGCATCGAAGCCGACGGAGCGATCAGCGTCGGCATCACCGATCATGCGCAGGAATTGCTCGGCGACCTCGTCTTCATCGAATTGCCCGAGCCGGGACGCGAGTTGGCCGCCGGGCAGGAAGCCGCCGTCGTCGAATCGGTCAAGGCGGCGGCCGACGTCTATTCGCCGCTGTCGGGAAGCGTCATCGAGAACAACGCGGTGCTCGCCGATTCGCCCGAGCTGGTCAACCAGGACGCCTACGCGGCCTGGCTGTTCAGGATTCGTCCGGCGAGCGTCGCCGAGCTCGACGGCCTGCTCGATGCGGCCGCGTACCAAGAGATCGTTGCCGCCGCCTAGTCGCCGCGCGAACCACCGGAAGACACCATGGACGCCACCCCTCCCGCGCCGCCGCTGGCGGCCCTCGAACGGCGCGACGACTTCGTCGGCCGCCACATCGGCCCGAACGCCGGCGAGATCGCCAGCATGCTGGCCAGCATCGGCGTCGCCAGCCTCGCCGAACTCGTCGCGCAGACGGTGCCGGCGGCGATCCGCCTGCCGGCGCCGCTGCCACTCGCCGGACCACGCAGCGAGATCGAGGCGCTGGCCGAGCTGCAGGCGATCGCGCGCCGCAACGACAGGCGGCATTCGCTGATCGGCATGGGCTATGCCGACAGCGTGACGCCAGCGGTCGTGCTGCGCAACCTGCTCGAGAATCCTGGCTGGTACACCGCCTACACGCCCTACCAGGCGGAACTCGCGCAGGGACGTCTGGAGGCGTTGCTCAATTACCAGCAGATGGTGATCGACCTGAGCGGCCTCGAGCTCGCCAATGCCTCGCTGCTCGACGAGGCGACGGCGGCCGCCGAAGCGATGAGCATGGCCCGCCGGGTCAGCAAGTCGGCAGCGCAACGCTTCTTCGTCGACGCGGCGTGCCTGCCGCAGACCGCCGATGTGCTGCGCACCCGCGCCACCTGGTTCGGCTTCGAACTGGTCTTCGGCACACCGGCGGAAGCGGCGCGGCATGAGGTCTTCGGTGCGCTCTTCCAGTATCCGGACGATGCCGGCGAGGTCGCCGACCTCAGCGCGTCGATCGCCGCCGTCAAGGCGCGTGGCGGCGTCGTCGCCGTCGCCTCCGACCTGATGGCGCTGGTGCTGCTGCGCTCGCCCGGCGAGATGGGCGCCGACATCGCGCTCGGTTCGGCGCAGCGCTTTGGCGTCCCGCTCGGTTTTGGTGGCCCGCACGCCGCCTTCTTCGCCACCCGTGACGAGTACAAGCGCGCCGTCCCCGGCCGCATCATCGGCGTCTCGGTCGATGCGCGCGGCAAGCGGGCGCTGCGCATGGCGCTGCAGACCCGCGAACAGCACATCCGGCGCGAAAAGGCCAATTCGAACATCTGCACCTCGCAGGTGCTGCTCGCCAACATCGCCGGCATGTACGCCGTCTACCACGGCCCGCAGGGGCTGCGCAGCATCGCCGGCCGCATCCACCGCCTCGCGGCGCTGCTCGCCGCCGGCCTGCGCGAGGGCGGGATCGAGCTCGGCAGCCGGCACTTTTTCGACACCGTTCGCCTGCGGCTGGCCGGCCGCGCGGCGGCGGTCGTGACGGCCGCCGCCGACGCCGGCTACAACCTGCGCCTCGTTTCCGCCGACGCCGTCGCCATCGCCATCAACGAGAAGACGACGCGTGCCGACGTCGCTGCGCTGATCCGGCTGATCGCCGGCGTCGATGCCGACATCGAAGGGCTCGACGAGCAACTGCGGCGGGCCGACCCGTTCCTGCCGGCGTCGCTGCTGCGTCAGGACGCCATCCTGACGCACCCGGTGTTCAACACCCACCACACCGAGCACCAGATGCTGCGCTATCTCAAGAAGCTGCAGAACCGGGATCTGGCGCTCGACCATTCGATGATCTCGCTCGGCTCCTGCACCATGAAGCTCAACGCCAGCAGCGAGATGATCCCGATCACCTGGCCGGAGTTCAGCGACATCCACCCCTTCGCGCCGCTCGATCAGGCGCAGGGCTACCTGCGGATGATCGCCGACCTGGAAGCCTGGCTGCAGGCGATCACCGGTTTCGACGCCATCTGCCTGCAGCCGAACTCAGGCGCGCAGGGCGAGTACGCCGGCCTGGTGGCGATTGCCCGCTATCACGCCAGCCGTGGCGAAGGCCGGCGCAACGTCTGCCTGATCCCGAAATCGGCGCATGGCACCAATCCCGCCACGGCGCAGATGTGCGGCATGCGGGTGGTGGTCGTGGACTGCGACGACTCCGGCAACATCGATGTCGCCGACCTGGCGGCGAAGGCGGCGCAGCATGCCGCCAACCTCGCCTGCCTGATGATCACCTATCCGTCGACGCACGGCGTCTTCGAGGAAGCGATCCGCGACATCTGCGCCATCGTGCACCAGCATGGTGGCCAGGTCTACATGGACGGCGCCAACCTCAACGCGCAGGTCGGACTGACCTCGCCGGCGCTGATCGGCGCCGACGTCAGCCACATGAACCTGCACAAGACCTTCTGCATCCCGCATGGCGGCGGCGGCCCGGGCATGGGTCCGATCGGTGTCAAGGCGCATCTCGCGCCGTTCATGGCCAACCACTGCGTGCAGCCGGTCGCCGGGCCGCACCACGGCCAGGGGGCGGTTGCCGCGGCGCCGTGGGGCTCGGCCTCGATCCTGCCGATCTCCTGGATGTACATCGCGATGATGGGCGGCAGCGGACTGACACGCGCCACCGAAGTGGCGATCCTCAACGCCAACTACATCGGCGCGCGGCTGCAACCGCACTACCCGGTGCTGTACACCGGCAGGAACGGCCGCGTCGCGCACGAGTGCATCCTCGACATCCGCCCGCTCAAGGCGGCCAGCGGCGTTTCCGAGATCGACATCGCCAAGCGCCTGATGGACTATGGCTTCCACGCGCCGACGGTCAGCTTCCCGGTGGCGGGAACGATGATGGTCGAACCGACCGAATCGGAGGCAAAGGGCGAACTCGATCGCTTCATCGCCGCGATGATCGGCATTCGCCACGAGATCCGGCAGATCGAGAGCGGCCACTGGCCGGCCGACGACAACCCGCTGAAGCGCGCCCCGCACACCCAGGCCGACATCGTCGACGAGGCGTGGCAGCGGCCCTACAGCCGCCAGCAGGCGGCCTTTCCGCTGCCCTGGGTGGCGGAGAACAAGTTCTGGCCGAGCGTCAATCGCGTCGACGACGTGTACGGCGACCGCCATCTGTTCTGTTCCTGCATGCCGGTCGACGAGTCCGACGAGTCCGACGAGTCGGCGGAATCCGGCCCGGTCAACCACACCAGCGGAGTGAAGACATGAGCACAAGCATCCACGAGTTCAGCGCCGAGCTCCTCGGCGGCGGTACGCAGCCGCTGGCCGACTACGCCGGCAAGGTCCTGCTGATCGTCAACACCGCCAGCCAGTGCGGCTTCACACCGCAGTACGCCGGCCTCGAGGCGCTCTACGAGCGCTATCGCGAGCGCGGCCTGGTCGTTCTCGGTTTTCCCTGCAACCAGTTCGGCGCGCAGGAGCCGGGCGATGCCGGCGAGATCGCCAGTTTCTGCCAGAAGAACTACGGCGTCAGCTTCCCGATGTTCGCCCGCATCGAGGTCAATGGCGACAACGCGCACCCGCTCTACCAGTATCTGAAGAAAGCCGCGCCGGGCCTGCTCGGCAGCGAGGCGATCAAGTGGAACTTCACCAAGTTCCTCGTCGATCGCGCCGGCGACGTCGTGCAGCGCTACGCACCGGCAACCGCCCCGGACAGCATCGCCGACGACATCGAGAAGCTGCTGTGAGCAAGCGCCGTCGGCCGACCGCTGACGACGCCAGGCGGCAGCCGCCGGCGCGCGCACGGCTGCCGGGCGACGACGAAACGCATGCAGCGCGCTGAGTCGACGCCCGCATCGGCGCCGCTGCGGACTCCCGACCTCAGCGCCATGCTGCGCTGGCCGAACGTGCCGGCGTGCTACGGCTGGCTGGGACTCGATCGCCGCGGTCGCTGGCGCCTGCGCGGCGAAACGCTCACCCATGCCGGCCTCGTCGCCTTCCTCGACCGGCAGTACGGATGCGACCGGCAGGGCAACCATTTCGTCCAGAACGGTCCGCAGCGCGTCTACGTCGAGCTCGAGTACACCCCCTGGGTGCTGCGCCTGGGCGCCACCGGCGAGCTCGAGACGCACATCGGGACGCCGGTCGACGAGATTCGCGGCGCCGCCATCGACGAACAGGGCAACCTGCTGCTCGAGATTCCCGAGGGCGTCGCGCTGCTCTGCGACCACGACCTCGCTGCGCTGCACGGCTGCCTGCAGCGGGCGGACGGCATGCCGGCCGACGACGCCAGCGTGCTCGCCGCCATGTGCGCCGGCGACGGCGAGGCCAGCGCGCTGACACTCTGCTGGCGCGGCCAACGGCTGCCGGTGCGTTCGCTCCGCCGGGCCGACGTCGCGCGACGCTATGGCTTCGTCGCCATACCACGCGCAGACGACGTGGAGGAACGGCGTTGAACCTGCGGCAACTCGCCCTCGACGCCCTGCTGCTCGGCGACCCGGCGCTGAAATGCGCCGCCGTCGACGCCATGCCGCTGCCTGCCGGCGAGCAGACGCCGGCCGACCCGGACAGCCGCCGGCTGCAACACGAATCGCTGCCCGGCCGCTGCGCGCGGCCATTGCTGGTCGCGCCGGCGCAACTGGCGCAACGACCGGTCAGCACGCTCGCGGGACGCGCCGCGCTGTTCCACTCGCTGGCGCATATCGAGCTCAATGCCGTCAATCTGGCGCTCGACGCCGTCTGGCGCTTCGCCGGCATGCCGGGCGACTTCTACCGCGACTGGATCGGCGTCGCGCGCGAGGAGTCGCAACACTTCCAGTTGCTGCACCAGCACCTGCGGGCGATGGGCTACGCTTACGGCGACTTCCCGGCACACGACGGGCTCTGGGAAATGGCCGAGAAAACCCGTGACGACCTGCTGGCACGACTCGCGCTCGTGCCGCGCGTCCTCGAAGCGCGCGGCCTCGACGCCGCGCCGCTGATTCGCGACAAGCTGCGGCACGCCGGCGACGAGCACGGTGCGGCACTGCTCGAGATCATCCTGCGCGACGAGGTGGCGCATGTGCGCATCGGCAACCGCTGGTACCACTGGCTTTGCGAGCAGCGCGGCCTCGACCCGCTGGCCTGCCAGGCCGAACTGGCCCGACGCCATCGTGCACCGCGCCCGCGTGGCCCGTTCAACCTCGCCGCGCGACGCGCCGCCGGCTTCGACGAGCAGGAACTGGCGGCGCTGCAGGCTGGATGAGGGCAAGCGGGCGCAGCGGCCAGCGCGGCTTCGCGAATGAAGCGACCGTCCGCGACGGCCCATGTCAATCACTTACCGGCGGCATGCCGTCCGGGCTTTACTGGAGCGACTCCTGTCATGCGCTATCAGGTTTTCATGGAAGAAGAGGAAGGAGCCGAAGGCTCCGGGGATCTCGCCAGCTTCGACACGCTCGAGGGGGTGTGGGAATTCATCGGCAAGCATCTGCCGACCGGCGTCTACAGCGATCGCCGCCTGGTCTGGGTCAAGGACCGCGAGGCGAACGGCGAGGTGTCCTTCTCGGTCACGTCCAGTCTATGGACCGAGCATTGCGAGACGCCGCTCGCTTTCGCGCGCTGCTTCAAGATGTTCCTCGATTTCAGGCATCCCTAGCAGTGCCTGCAGCAAGCTGCAGGCGCCACCGCCGGCCGCCATGCTAGCGACACCGCGCCCGTCCGCCGGCCTGGCGCTGCTGCTGACGACCCTGGTTGCCCTCGGCCCACTATCGACGGATCTCTACCTGCCGGCGCTGCCGACTCTCGCCAGGGTCTTCGCCAGTGACGCCGCCGCGGTGCAACTGACGCTGTCGGTCTTTCTCGCCGGCTTCGCCTGTGGTCAGATCTTCTACGGCCCGCTGTCCGACCGCTTCGGACGCCGCCCGGCGCTGCTCGGCGGTCTGGCGCTCTACTGTCTCGGCTCGCTCGGCTGCGTCTTCGCCCCCGACATCGCGACGCTGATCGGCGCCCGCTTCGTGCAGGCGCTCGGTGCCTGCGCCGGCCCGGTGATCGGGCGCGCGATCGTGCGCGACATCTGGGGAGCCAGCGAGTCGGCACGCATCATCGCCTACATGGGCAGCGCCATGGCCCTCGCGCCCCTCGTCGGACCGACGCTTGGCGGCTTCCTCACCATCCTCTTCGGCTGGCAGTCGAATTTCGTGCTCCTGCTGCTAATCGCCGCGATGCAGCTTCTGGCCGTCGCGCGCGCCCTCGGCGAGAGCAACCTGCGGCGTGACCCGGACGCCACCAGGCCGCGCCGGATGCTCGCCAACTTCGCCCAACTGCTGGCCAACCGGGCCTACCTCGGCTACCTGCTCACCTTTTCCTTCTCCTACAGCGCACTCTTCGCCTTCATCTCGGGATCGTCCTTCGTCCTCGCCGAGCGGCACGGGCTGACGCCGCAGGTCTACGGCATCTGCTTCGGCAGCGTCGTCGCCGGCTACCTGCTCGGCTCGCTGATCTCCGGGCGACTGGTACGGCGGCTCGGCAGCGACCGGCTGCTCCTGATCGGCGCCGGCATCGGTGCCATCGCCGGCCTCGCCATGGCGCTGCTCGAGTACGCCGGCGTCCGCACGCTCGCCGCCATCCTCGTGCCGATGTTCTTCTGCACCATGGCAACCGGCCTCGTCATGCCGAACGCGATCGCGCGCGCACTCGCCCCCTATCCGGCGATGGCGGGCGCGGCGTCGGCGCTGATGGGCTTCGTCCAGATGAGCGTGGCGGCACTGGTCGGCATCGCCGTCGGCCACGGGCTGTCGGGCGGCGGCGCGGCACTGGCGACAGCGGTCGCCATCTGCACCCTGCTCGCGCCCGTTTCATGGTTCCTGCTGCTGCGCCGTGGCCGCTGACCGCGCGGCCGACACACGCGGGGAGCCGGGCGGCGCGACCGCAGTGGCGGCAGCGCGGGGCGCATCGGGTTGGGAGCCAGAGCCAAGAATGCGGCCTGAATGGCGATCGATCTGGCGGCGAAGCTTGACTTGCCCGTGATCCGTTCAGCCATTGGCCGGCAACAGGAGCGTTGCGCGCAATCCACCGAGCGGCGATCTGGTCAGCGACAGGCGACCGCCATAGAGGTGGGCCAGTTCGTCCACGATCGCCAGACCGAGACCGGATCCCGGCACTCCCTGATCGGCACGTACGCCGCGCCGCAAGACATCCTCACATTGCTCTGCCGCAATACCGTCGCCGTCGTCATCGATGTCGATGCGAATGCCGTCGTCGGACCTGGACACGCCCATCACAACCTGCTGCCGGGCCCACTTGCAGGCGTTGTCCAGCAGGTTGCCGAGCATCTCCTGCAAGTCGTGCAGTTCTACGCGAACGCCCACGGCCACGTTCGGCGGATCCATGTGGAGTTTCAGTTCGCATCCGGCATGAAGCTGGCGCAGCGTTCGCATCAAGCCGTCGAGTGCTGCCGGCAATGAGGTGTTGAGCCCCGGTTGGCTGACCGCGGCTGCCGCCTGTGCTCGCGCGAGGTGGTAGTCGACCTGGCGACGCGCGACCCCGACCTGCTCTGCGACCAGCCGTGCAAAGTCATCCTGCCGCGCATTCGCGGCATTGGCGAGGACACTCAGCGGGGTCTTCACGGCATGTGCCAGGTTGCCGGCCTGCGTTCTCGCCCGTTCGACGATGCCGGTGTTCTGGGCCAGCACGCTGTTGAATTCCTCGACCAGGGGAGCGATCTCGACAGGATGGTCGTCCGGCAGACGCTGCGCCTCGCCCTTGCGGATCCGTTCCAGGCCTTGCCGGAGGCGGCGCAGCGGCGACAGGCCGACACCGACCTGGACCAGAACGGCGAATGCCAGGCCGAGCGCCAGCACGCCGAGCGACAGCCACAGCGCGCCCTGGAAGCGGGCGACCGGCTCGTCCATCTGCGCCTCGTCGGCGGCAGCGATCAGACGGAAGCGATGCGGCGTCCCGTCGGCGCCGTCCTCGATGGCGATCGTCCGTTCGACCATGCCGAGCATGCGCCCCTGCGGCCCCGCAATGCGGTGTTGGTGCAGCTCGCCGTCGGCCGGCTTGTCCTGCGGCACGGCCAGCACGTGATCCCACAGCGAACGCGAACGCAGCACGCCGGCGCCACCCCCGACGCCATCGACACCATCGACCTGCCAGTAGGAGCCGGAATAGGGGCGGCTCAGGCGCGGGTCGCTGAGCGGCAGGGCGAGGATGGCGCGACCTTCGGTATCAAGGGCGAGATGCGCCGTCAGCTGGTCGAGGTGGGTGCGCAGTTCGGCGTGGAACTGCCCTGCGACGTGGTCGCGGAACAGGTTGCCGAGCGCCCAGCCGGCGACGACGATGGTCGCCGCGATCCACACCAGCGTGCCGGCGACCAGGCGAATGCGCAGCGAGCCGCTCCGGCGCATCATGTCGGCCCGCCAGGCGCCGCCAAGCGGTAGCCGAGTCCACGCACGGTCTCGATCATGCCGGCCGGCAGCTTCTTGCGCAGACGTGCGATGAAGACCTCGACGGTGTTCGAGTCGCGGTCGAAATCCTGCGCGTAGATGTGCTGGACCAGATCGCTGCGCGAGATCACTTCGCCCTGGTGGTGCATCAGGTAGGCGAGCACCCGGAATTCGTGGCTGGTCAGCGCCAGCGTCTGGCCGTCCGCCCGCACGCGGCCGTTGCGCGTGTCGAGCACGAGCGAGCCGCAGGCGATCTCGGCGCTGGCGTGGCCGCCAGCGCGGCGGATCAACGCCCGCAATCGCGCCAGCAGCTCTTCCATGTGGAAGGGCTTGCTCAGGTAGTCGTCGGCGCCGGCATCGATGCCGGCCACCTTCTCGTGCCAGCTGTCGCGCGCGGTGAGGATCAGCACCGGCATCGTACATCCGGCGGCGCGCCACTTCCTCAGGACGGTGATGCCGTCCATGCGTGGCAGCCCGAGGTCGAGAACGACCGCATCGTAGGGTTCGCCGTCGCCGAGGAAGTGGGCGTCGATGCCGTTGTCGGCGCGATCCGCGACGTAGCCTGCCGCCGCCAGCGCCTCGACCACTTGCGCCTGCAGCGTCGGCTCGTCCTCCACCACCAGAATGCGCATCAATGCCTCTCCTTGTCCTTTTCGCGCGTGCGGCTGCCAAGCACCGTGCCGTCGCGCGCGTCGACCTTGAGCCGGATCAGCGCACCGCCACGCTGCAGGACCTTCAACTTGTAGATCCAGCGCGCATCGTGCTCACGTTCCAGCTCGACGTCGATCACCTGTCCCGGATGCAGCTGCTCGACGCGCTCGAGCACGCGCGCCAGCGGCAGGATCTCGCCCGCCTCCACTGCCTGCCGGGCGCGGTCGTGGTCGTGGTCGTCGCTGGCGTGGGCGATGGCGGGAGAAGCCAGCAACCAGGCGGCGCAGGCAAGTGCCTGCCAGAGGGAAGGAGGTGCTCGGGTCATGCGCGTGGCCGCAGTCGTGGTCGAGGTCTCATTTCTATTCTCGTCGAGCTTAACCGAAGATGAACGGACGGTTCAGCTTTCGTTCAGCCGTTGGCTGTCATCGTGGCGCCAACATCCCACCGAACAGGAGTCCGCCATGAAGCCGATCACCGCCCTGCCCGTACTCACCCTCGCGCTGGCCATGGCCTTGCCCGTGGCCGCCGCCGGCCCGCGCGACGACCAGCTGGCGGCCTACGCGGCGGCTGCCCGTGCCGCCAATCCGGCCTTCGCCGGCTTTTCCGCAGCGCGCGGCAAGACCCTGCACACGCAGAACTTCGCCGGCGGCAAGCCGGAGTCGCCGGCCTGCACCTCGTGCCACGGCAACGACCCGCGCGGCGCCGGCCGCACGCCGGCCGGCAAGGTCGTCGAGGCGATGGCGCTGTCCACTTCCCCGGCACGTTACACCGACCCGGCCAAGGTCGAAAAGTGGTTCAAGCGCAACTGCAACGAAGTGCTCGGTCGCGAATGCACGCCGCTCGAAAAGGGCGACTGGCTGAGCTTCATGCTCGGCCAGTAGGTCGCGGTGCCGCTGCTCTCCATGGACAGAAAGGAATCCGCCATGAGCCCGAAACCCCTGAACACGGACCGTCCGTTGCCGCTGCGTCCGCTCGTCCTTGGCGCCGTCGCGCTGGCCTTCTCGGCCATCGTGCTCGGCCGCGCGCAGGCCGGCGGCAGCCACTGGTTCCCGCCGGTCGCCGACCCACTGGTCAAGGAAGAATGCGGCAGCTGCCATCTCGCCTTCGCACCGTCGATGCTGCCGGCCGCTTCGTGGCAACGGATGATGTCCAACCTGAAGAACCACTTCGGCGACGATGCATCGCTCGATCCGGCCGTCACCGCGAAGATCAGCGAGTATCTGGTGGCCAACGCCGGCGACCGCGGCGGTCAGCGCTACGGCGACAAGCTGCTGCGCGGTGTGACGGGAACGACGTCGCTGGCCAGTGCGCCGCTGCGCATCACCGAGTTGCCGAAATGGGTGCGCGAGCACCGCAAGGTTCCGAACTGGGAGTGGAAGCACCAGGAGGTGCGCACGCGCGCCAACTGCACCGCCTGCCATGCCGATGCGGCCAGGGGCTACTACGACGACTGATCGCCAACCGGCGCCCGATCAATATCGATTCCTGGCCGGCACGCCGGCCGCTACGAATGGAGGATCCCATCATGCGCAAACCGAAGCTGCTTTCTTCCCTGGTTCTCGCCGCAACCCTGGCTTCGGGTGCCTTCGTGCGGCCCGCGATCGCCGGCGATGCGCGCAGTGCATCCGCAACGGCCGGCGCCCAGTGGCTGCCGCTCGGCGAAATCGTCCGCCGGCTGGAGGCCGCAGGCTATCGCGACATCGAGAAGATCGAACGCGAGCACGGTGCCTATGAGGCCCGCGCCACCGATCGCGATGGCGCGCGGGTGAAGCTAGACATTCAGCCGATGACCGGCCATATCACCCCCCGTGCGTCGCGCAGCGATCGGCGCGAGGGCGCGCGCTCGCAGGAGCGCGCTGTCGACGGTGCCCGGGCGCAGGAATGCACCAAACGCCGCTGCCGCGACGATCTGCCGACCCCGCCGGTCGCACCGGCGCCGGCGCCAGCCCGCTGAGGAGTTCGCCATGAAGACCCTGCTTGCCGGACTCTGTGCGCTGGTCCTTGCCGTCTGGGGCTGGGATGTCGCGCAGGCGACCTGGCCCGCGACGGCCCATCCGTGGTGGATCGCCCGCCAGGAACTGCTCCATCTGAGCGGCCTGCTGTCGATCGCGCTGATGTCGCTGGCGATGCTGCTGGCGACGCGGCCGGGCTGGCTGGAGGCGCCGCTGGGGGGCCTGGACCGCATCTACCGGACGCACAAGTGGGCCGGCATTCTCGGCATCGGCCTGGCAGCGGCGCACTGGCTGGTCGAGATGGGCGACGACGTCCTCAAGGCCACGATCGGGCGCGAGGGGCGTCTGCCAAAGGAAAAGTACGCCGGCTTCCTTGAGGTCCTGCGCGACCTCGCCAAGGACATGGGCGAGTGGGCGATCTACGCCGTGTTGCTGATGCTGGTCATCACGCTGTGGCGCCGCTTCCCCTATCGCGCCTGGCGCTTCCTGCATCGAGCCATGCCGGTGCTCTACCTCGTGCTCGCCTTCCATGCCCTACTGCTGGCGCCGCGCGATTACTGGCAGCAGCCGCTTGGTGCACTGGTCGCCGTACTCGTCGTCGCCGGCAGCTACGGCGCCTTCCGCGCGCTGGCCGGCAGCATCGGCCGTACGCGCCGTCATGCCGGCAGCTTGGTCGCCATCGAACATCCGGCGCCGGACGTGACTGGCGTGCGCTGCAGGATGGGCGACGACTGGCCCGGCCATCGTCCCGGCCAGTTCGCCTTCGTCACCTTCGATGCGCGCGAGGGCGGCCATCCCTTCACAATCGCCAGCGCCGACCAGGGCGACGGCACGATCGCCTTCCAGATCAAGGCACTCGGGGATTACACCGGCACTCTGGCAGGGCGACTGGCCGTCGGCCAGCCGGTCAGCATCGAAGGCCCCTACGGCTGCTTCGACCTCGACCGCTGCGACGCGCGGGCGCGGCAGATCTGGATCGCCGGCGGCATCGGCGTCACGCCCTTTCTCGCCTGGCTGGAAGCCCTGTCGCACGAGCGCGCCAATGCACCCGTCGCCGAACTGCACTACTGTACCCGTGACAGCGCCGCCGATCCCTTCGTCGGCCGGCTGCAGGCGCTGTGTGCGCACCTGCCGTCGGTCCGCCTGACGGTGCACGACGCGCGCGCCGGCGACCGGTTGCAGGCCGCGGCACTGCGCGATGCGGCGAGCGCTGAAGTCTGGTTCTGCGGCCCGCGCGGGCTCGCCGACACCCTGCGTGCAGAACTGGCGCGCCTCGGCCGGCGGCCGCGCTTCCATCAGGAAGCCTTCGCGATGCGTTGACCCCGGTGCATGCGATTTCCCGCCGGTACGGACGAATGCCCGGCCGGCCGTTGCACGCTGAAGATCTGGTTGCCCGCTGCCGATGCCCGCCCACAGCCATTTCACCGTAAGATAGCCCCGGTATGGCGATTCGTGACCCTGCGGCACCGCCCGCCGGCCGCGCATCGCCGAACGACCATCTTTTGGATGTGGGGTAGGACAGCTTGCTCGCCAGAGAAACGACGCCCAGTACCATCGTCAGGTACCTCGATGAGTACGTCATCGGCCAGGATGAGGCCAAGAAGGTGCTCGCCGTCGCGGTTTATTCGCACTACCGCAAGATCGCCACCCTGCGCAATGACCAGGGGGCGATCGCCAAGAGCAACGTGCTGCTCGTCGGCCCCTCGGGAACCGGCAAGACGCTGCTCTGCGACACGCTGTCGCGCCTGCTGAAGGTGCCCTTCGTCACCGCCGACGCGACCTCGCTGGCGCAGACCAAGTACGCCAACGAGGAAATCGAGGCGGCACTGCAGCGGCTGCTCGACAAGGCCGACGGCCGCATCGAGGACGCGCAGCGCGGCATCGTCTTCATCGACGAGATCGACAAGCTGCGCTCGCCGAACGCGGCAGCGGGAAGCAGTTCGGGCGAGAGCGTGCAGCACGCGCTGCTCAAGATCATGGAGGGCTCGCCGGTCAAGCTGAAGGACAACCGCTACATCGACACGGCCAACATCCTGTTCATCTGCGGCGGCGCTTTCGTCGGCCTCGAGAACATCATGGCGAGAACGCACGGCTTCGGCTTCATCGCCACCTCGGCCGACGACAACCAGAACATCCTCGACCGGCTCAACAAGCGCGTCAAGCCGACCGACCTGTTCGAGTTCGGGCTGATCCCCGAGTTCACCGGCCGCCTGCCGGTGATCGCCCGGCTGCACGAGCTGAGCAAGCCGATGCTGGTGCGCATCATGAGCACGGCGAAGAATTCGATCTACCGCCAGTACATCGCGATCTTCCGTGATGAAGGGGTCGAATTGAGCATCGGCCCGCGCGTGTTCGAGCAGATCGCCGAACTCGCGCTCGAGTACAAGACCGGCGCGCGCAGCCTGCGTGGCATCTTCGAGGAACTGATCACGCCGATCCTCTACCTGATACCGGACAACCCGGAGATCTGCAAGGTTGAAATCTCCTCATTGTTTGAAGACGCCCGCTATTTCCGGCGCAAGTGACGACCGCCCGGCCGCTGCCGGCGCCCGGCGCTGGCCGGGCCGCCGCGCCGTCGCCTCGGCGCTGCGCGTCACGGCCCTCTGCATCCTGTCCTATCTGCTCGCCTGCACGGGAATCGCCATGTTCCAGAACCACCTGCTCTACTTCCCGCAGCGCGCCGGGGTTGGCGAAATGACCGCCGACGGCCTCGCTCCCTGGCCGGGCGCCGGGGACTTCCGCGGACTGCTGGCCGAACCGGCCGGCCCGGCACGCGCGACGGCGATCGTCTTCCATGGCAATGCCGGGCACGCCGGCCACCGCCAGTTCTACAGCGACGCACTGGTGCCGCTCGGCCTGCGCGTGATCCTCGCCGAGTATCCGGCCTATGGACCGCGCGCCGGCGAGCTTGGCGAGACCAGCCTGGTGGCCGACGCCGAACGGACGATCGCGCTCGCGCATGAACGTTACGGCGGCCCGCTCCTGATCATCGGCGAATCGCTCGGCGCCGGCGTCGCCGCGGCAGCCAGTGCGCGCCAGCGCGCAGCGATCGGCGGCCTGCTGCTGATCACGCCGTGGGACAGGTTGGAGAACGTCGCCAGCCACCACTACCCGCTGCTGCCGGTGAAGCTGCTGCTGCGCGACCGCTACGACAGCAGCAGCCATCTCGCCGACCTGCAGCGGCCGGTACTGGTCGCCGTCGCCGCCGACGACCGCATCGTCCCCGCCCGCTTCGGGCACGCGCTGTACGATTCGCTGCCGCAACCCAAGCGGCTGGCGCTGATCGAGGGCGCCGATCACAACGACTGGTTCTATCGGCTCGACGAGAATTGGTGGCGGCAGGCGATCGACTTCCTGCTCGCCGTGCGTGACTGATCGCCGGCGAGGATCAAGGCCGGGGCATCGTCAGCCGGCGCCGCGGGCGCCCGCCGCGCAACGGATCAGGCGCTCAGCGCCGTGTCCTCGCCGCCATCTCCTCGTGCAGCGTCCGACTGGCCGGCCGCAGCGGCGTTCGGCTCTGCGTCCATCCGGATTGGCGCGGCGGCGTCAGCAGGCGCAAACGAGTCGCCAGCCAGCCGAAAGCGCGGTAGAGCTGCGGACGGGTGTACAACGCGGCCCAGCCTGCCCAGACGGCGTCCATGAGGAGATTGCGCGCCGCCCCCTGGCCGAGCAGCGGCCGCTGCCCGACGCGTGCGTCGTGCTGCGCCTCGCCGCGCAAGCGGACCAGCAGCTCGGGAATCGGGATGCGCACCGGGCAGACCTCGCCACAGGCGCCGCAGAGGCTGGACGCGGTCGGCAGGACGTGCGTCGCCGCCAGCCCGAGCAGGTGCGGCGAGATGATCTCGCCGATCGGGCCCGGGTACGTCGTGCCGTAGGCATGGCCGCCGATGCGCGTATAGACCGGGCAATGGTTCATGCAGGCGCCACAACGGATGCACTGCAGGGTGGCGCGCAGCTGCTCGTCGGCGTAGGCCTGCGTGCGCCCGTTGTCGACGAGCACCAGATGGACTTCGCGCGGCCCATCCTTCTCGCCCGGCTTGCGCGGCCCGCTGATCAGGTTGAAGTAGGTGGTGATCGCCTGTCCGGTCGCCGAGCGGGTCAGAAGCGCGAACAGCGGTGGCACGTGTTCGAGCTTCTCGACGACCTTCTCGATGCCGGTGATCGCGATGTGCACATCCGGCACCGTCGTACACATGCGGCCGTTGCCCTCGTTCTCGACCAGGCACAGCGTGCCGGTCTCGGCCACCGCGAAGTTGACCCCCGAGAGACCGATCTCGGCGGCCATGAACTTCTCGCGCAGCACTGCCCGGCCAATGCCGATCAACTCGTCGACCGACTCGGTGTAGCTGGCACCCGGCACCTTGTCGGCGAACAGGCGGGCGATCTGCTCCTTCGTCTTGTGGATCGCCGGCATGATGATGTGCGAGGGCTTCTCGCCGTCGAGCTGGACGATGTATTCGCCCATGTCGCTCTCGAGCGCCTCCATGCCGGCATCGGCCATCGCATGATTGAGCTCGATCTCCTCGCTGACCATCGACTTGCCCTTGACCATCAGCTTCGTCGCGTGTCGACGCGCGATGTCGATGATGATGCCGTTCGCCTCGGCCGGAGTTTCGGCCCAGTGCACGTGGACGCCGTTCTCGGTCAGCCGGCGCTCGAGCAGTTCGAGCAGGTCGGGCAAGCGCGCCAGGCTGTACTTGCGGATGTGCTCGGCGAGCACGCGCTGACGCTCGAAGGCAGCCAGATCGGGAAACTGCGCCGCGCGCTTGCCGATCAGGAAATCCATCGCGCCGCGAAAGCTGCGGCGCAGGTGCTCGTCGGCAACCGCCGTCGCCGCGCGCTCGCGGAACTCGCTGGCGGGAACGAAGTGCAGTGGCTGTGCGTTCATCGCGCATCCTCCCCGTCGAGCAGCAGGACGACCAGTTCCTTCGGCCCGTGCGCACCGTAGGCCAGCGTCACCTGGATATCGGCCGTCTTCGACGGCCCCGAGACGAGCAGCGCGTTGGTCGGCAGGTTGCCGCTCCACTGCTGTGCGCCGATCGCCTCCAGCAGGTTGGCATGGATCTGGTCGGCATCGAGGAGCGCGAAGTGGATTGGCGGCACCAGCGACAGCAGGCGCGGCTCGCTGGCGTCCGGCCAGATGATCAGCGTGCCGGTCTCGGCGATGCCGCCGCGGGTCGAGGTCAGGCTGGCGTCGACGTCGCGGAAGAGTTCGGCCTTCCACTCCTCGACCGGCCGGTCGTAGGCGCGCAGGCCAGCGATGCCGCTGCCGGCGAGCACCGCGGCGTGCCGCTCGCCATGCAGCAGCGAGCGCACCCCCTTCGCCAGGCACAGCGCACGCAGCTTCGCCGGCCAGTTGCTGCGGCTGGCCCGGACGACCTCGCCGTGCCAGAAAGCCATCTTCTCGCAGAACAGCCGGATCCGCTCGCCGCGATCGCCGGCTCCAGCCGCATCGGTGCGAGCTGCCTGCTGGCCCCATACGTCGGGTGGCAACGGTAGCGGTCCCTGTGCTGCCTGCCGCAGTCGCTGCAGGATGTGGTCGCGCGCGCTCACCGGGCTTCTCCGGCATCCGCGCCGCAGCGCCGCCAGAGAAAACTGGCCAGATGCTGTCCCTGCAGGCTGCCCCCCCTCTTCTGCAGCGTGTGGTTGAGATTGAGCATGCAGCCACAGTCGGCGGAAACGAAGGTCGTCGCCCCGGTCTCCTGCAGCGCATCGACCTTGTCGGCGGCCATTGCCCCCGAGATCGCCGGATGCTTGAGCGAAAAGGTGCCACCGAAGCCGCAGCATTCCGCTTCGTGGGCATGCACCACGACATCGACCGCCGGCAACTGGTCGAGCAGCGCGCGGGCGTGCACGTGCGTCCCCATTTCGCGGCGAGCGGCACACGAGGTATGCAGGGCGACGCGCTCGCGCGGCCCGCGGTCGCTGAGGCGGACCCTCGCCACCTCGAGCAGGAACTCCGACAGCTCGAACACGCGATCGGCAAGCGCCTGCGCTTCGGCCTGCAGGAGCGCGTCATCGGCGAACATCTTCGGGTAGTGGTGGCGCATCGTGCCGGCGCAGGAACCGGAAGGAACGATCACCGGCCACGGCTCGGGAAACAGCCGCAACTGGGCCAGAGCCACCGCCCGCGCCTGGTCGGGAAAGCCGCTGCTGTGCGCCGGCTGCCCGCAGCAGGTCTGGTCGGCGGGAAAATGTACCTCGATCCCCTCCCGCTCGAGCAGCCGCACGGCGTCCAGCCCGGCCTGCGGACAGAAAAGATCGATCAGACAGGTTCCGAAGAGGTACACCCGGGCCGGCTTCTCGGGATACTGGCGGCGCTCTGTCCCATCCATGGCATGCTCCTGCGCAAAGTCGAACCAAAAGTGGTAAGACCACTTTTGGTTAACTTACGATTGCGCGGACGCTTTGTCAATCCTTGCCGTTCGCCAGCGAATCGCTGTGGGACATGGCAAGATGATCGTCGGCCCGGAACCGGGGCACGCCCGGTCGCGCGCGCTGCCGCTCGCGCGCTGCGGACGGGCAACTGGTCAGACCACCGCATTCCTGCAATAATGCGCCCCGGACGCTCCGAGGACGCCATCGCCAGCGCATGACCTACAGCAAGCTCAAACTGCCGCGAATCCCCGACGCCGTCGCGCACCAGCTCGAGACGCGAATCATCGAGGGCTCACTGAAGCCCGGCGACCGTCTGCCGGCCGAACGTGAACTGGCGCTCGAACTCGGCGTCTCGCGCCCCTCACTGCGCGAGGCGATCAAGCAGCTCGTCTCGCGCGGGCTGCTGCTCAGCCGCCACGGTGGCGGCACCTTCGTCACCGACCGGCTGGCGACGAGCTTCAGCGATCCCTGGCAGCAGTTGCTCGAGCAGCACCCGTTCCTGCACGACGATGTACTCGAATTCCGCCACCTGCTCGAAGCGTCGGCGGCCGCTCTGGCAGCGCAAAGGGCCACCGATGCCGATCTGCAGCGGCTCGAACAGGCGTACCAGCACGTCGATGCGGCCTACGCCGGCAGTGACCGCAGCGCACAGGTGGCCGCCGACGTCGCCTTCCATCTGACGATTGCCGAATCGGCGCACAACGCCGTCTTCGCGCACCTGCTGGCGAGCATCCTGCGCCTGTTGCACGAACACGTGCGGCACAGTCTGCGGGAAATGTCGGTCAGCGCTGAAACCGGCCGGCAGCTGATGGCGCAGCACCGGGCCATCCGCGACGCGATTGCCAGCCGCCAGCCCGAGGCTGCGCGACTGGCGGCCGAGGCGCACATCAGCCATGTCCGGCAGCGGCTGATCGATGTCGCGACATCCGCGCAGCGGCAGCAGCGGTCGCTGCGCCATCTGAGCTGACCGCCCGGCGCGCTGCCGGCCGGCAAGCGGCGCTAGACCTTGACCCGCATCAGGCGCGCCTTCTCGCGCACCCAGTCGCGCTCCTTCTCGGCCTCGCGCTTGTCATGCTGCTTCTTGCCCTTGGCGAGGCCGATCTCGACCTTGATGCGGCCGCGCTGCAGATGCAGGTCGAGCGGCAGCAGCGTGTAGCCGGCACGTTCGACCTGGCCGATCAGCTTGCTGACCTGCCTGCCGTGCAGCAGCAGCTTGCGTGTCCGCACCGGGTCCGGCCGGACATGCGACGATGCCGCCAGCAGCGGCGTGATGTGCATCCCGAAGAGGAAGACCTCGCCGTCACGAACGACGACATAGGCTTCCTTGATGCTCGCCCGGCCGGCGCGGATCGCCTTGACCTCCCAGCCCTCGAGAACGATGCCCGCCTCCAGCTTCGATTCGATGAAGTAGTCATGAAAGGCCTTCTTGTTGGCGACTATGCTCATGCGGCCGTATCTCGGTTGGTCGGGTTCCGGAGTGCTAGAATCCGCGATTCTACAGGATTCGCGAGGTGTGGCAGACGATGGCCATGGTCAAGAAGTCGGTGCTGATCGAGCATTCATCGCAGCGGATGTTCGATCTCGTCGATCGCGTCGAGGACTATCCGCAGTTCCTGCCCTGGTGCAGCCAGACCCACTGCGAGTTCCGCGACGAGCGGCGGACGGTCGCCACGTTGCACATCAACTACCGCAGCGTCCGCTCGCACTTCACGACGGCAAACGACAAGGAGTCGCCGTTGTGGATGAAGATCACGCTGGTCGATGGACCGTTTCGCCGCCTCGACGGCCTCTGGCGATTCAAGCCGCTGACCGCCGGAGCCTGCAAGATCGAGTTCCAGCTCTCCTACGAGTTCTCCAGCCGGATGTTCGAGAAGGTCATCGGCCCCGTCTTCAGCCAGATCGCCAACACCTTCGTCGAGGCTTTCGTCCGCCGTGCCGACGAGCTCCACGGGCCACGGCATGCCTGAGATGCTGACCATCGAGCTCATCTACGCACTGCCGACGAAGCAGCAGTTGCTCACGCTCAGGCTACCGCAGGGAAGCACCGTGCAGCAGGCCATCGACGCCTCGGGGCTGCTGCAGAAGTACCCGGAGATCGACCTGAAGACGAACCGGATCGGTGTCTTCGGCAAGCTCAGCAAGCCGGACGCCCTGCTCCACGACCGCGACCGCGTCGAGATCTACCGGCCGCTGATCGCCGATCCGAAGGAGGTCCGCAAACAGCGCGCCGCCGCTGGCAAGGTGATGAAGAAGGGCGCTGGCGACGGCGAATGAGGGCGGACGGTTACTTGCAGCCGCGCTGCAGGTCGTCGCGCGTCCGCGCGATCGCCTGCGCGCGCTCGCTGTCGTCGATGTAATAGCGCTCGCCCCTGGCGTCCGCGCTCTGGATCCGCTCGCCCGACTCGAGCAGGCGCAGGTACTTGCGCAGCGCCTCGCAGTCCTCGCGCTTGCGCGCATTGGCCCGCTGTTCGCTGTCGCTCTTCTCGGCGGCATCGCGCGCCTCCTGCTGCCGCTTGCGGAACTCCATGTCGCGATCGGCCAGCGTCTTCGCCGGCGTTGCAGCCGGCTCACCCGCCGGCGGTGGTGCCGTCGTGTCGATCCGGCGCAGCTGCCGCACCGGCCCAGACGGCGGACGATCCGAGATCACCGTCCTGTTTTGCTCATCCTGCCATTGATAGACCTGCGCCGGGGCAGCGATTGCGGTCGCCAGGGTGACAGCGGCAAGAGCAAAGCGTTTCATGGTCAGCGAGCCGTTGAGGAGCACGCTGTATAATACGTTTTTGTGACCTCGGATCAAAGGCCATGCGTGTAATCCAACGGGCGCTGACGTTCGACGACGTCCTTCTCCTCCCCGCCCACTCGACGATCATGCCGCGCGATGTCACCCTGAAGACGCGCCTGACACGCAACATCAGCCTCAACCTGCCGCTCGTTTCTGCGGCGATGGACACCGTCACTGAAAGCCGGCTGGCGATCGCCCTGGCGCAGGAAGGTGGCATCGGCATCGTGCACAAGAACCTCAAGCCGAAGGCGCAGGCAAAGGAGGTCGCACGCGTCAAGCGTTTCGAATCCGGCGTGCTGAAGGACCCGATCACCGTCCCGCCGACGATGTCGGTGCGCGACGTCGTCGCCCTGACCCGGCTGCACAGGATTTCCGGCGTACCGGTGGTCGACGGCCAGGTCGTCGTCGGCATCGTCACCAACCGCGACCTGCGCTTCGAGACCCTGCTCGACCAGCCGGTGAGCAACATCATGACGCCACGCGAGCGGCTGGTCACCGTGCACGAGGGAGCGACCGTCGAGGAAGGCAAGGCATTGATCCACAAGCACCGCCTCGAACGTGTCCTGGTGGTCAACGATGCCTTCGAGCTGCGCGGGCTGATCACCGTCAAGGACATCATCAAGACCACCGAACACCCCGATGCGAGCAAGGATGCGGGCGGTCGCCTGCGCGTCGGAGCCGCCATCGGCGTCGGTCCGGGGACCGAGGAGCGAGCCGAACTGCTCGTCGAGGCGGGAGTCGACGTTCTCGTCGTCGACACCGCGCATGGCCACTCGCAAGGGGTTCTCGACCGCGTCCGCTGGGTCAAGAGGACCTTCCCCGACGTCGAGGTGATCGGCGGCAACATCGCCACCGCCGATGCTGCGCGCGCCATGCTCGACCACGGCGCCGACGGCGTGAAGATCGGCATCGGCCCGGGTTCGATCTGCACGACACGCATCGTCGCCGGCGTCGGCGTGCCGCAGATCACCGCCATCCAGATGGTGCACGAGGCGCTGCGGGACAGCGACGTGCCGATGATCGCCGACGGCGGCATCCGCTACTCCGGCGACATCGCGAAGGCGATCGCCGCCGGCGGCGACGCCGTCATGCTCGGCGGCCTGTTCGCCGGCACCGAGGAAGCCCCCGGCGAGGTCGAACTCTACCAGGGCCGTTCCTACAAGTCGTACCGCGGCATGGGGTCGATCGGCGCCATGGCCGCCGGCGCCGCGGATCGCTACTTCCAGGACACCGCCAGCCTCGACAAGCTGGTGCCCGAAGGAATCGAAGGCCGTGTTCCGTACAAGGGATCGGTGCTCGCGGTCATCCACCAGTTGATGGGCGGTCTGCGCTCGTCGATGGGTTACCTCGGCTGCCGCAGCATCGCCGAGATGCACGAGCGCGCGAGCTTCGTCGAGATCACCTCGTCGGGCGTACGCGAATCACATGTCCACGACGTACAGATCACCAAGGAAGCGCCGAACTACCACGTCGATTGAGCAGCAATCGACCACCGACGGGCGGCGACGAGCCGCCCGCTGCATTTGAGGCCGCAACATGTCCCATCAGAAGATCCTCATCCTCGATTTCGGCTCGCAGGTCGCACAACTGATTGCCCGTCGCGTGCGCGAACAGCAGGTCTACTGCGAGTTGCATCCCTACGACGTCAGCGAGGATTTCGTCCGCGACTTCGGCGCGCGCGGCATCATCCTCTCCGGTGGGCCGAACTCGGTCTACGAGGTCGAGGACTTCCGGGCGCCAGCCGTCGTCTTCGAACTCGGCGTGCCGGTACTCGGAATCTGCTACGGCATGCAGACGATGGCGGAACAACTCGGCGGCCGCGTCGAAAGTTCGCGGCGGCGCGAGTTCGGCTATGCCGAGATGCGCGCTCGCGGCCACTCGGCGCTGTTCAGCGGCATCGAGGACCGCCGCAACGAGCACGGTCACGGACTGCTCGACGTCTGGATGAGCCACGGCGACAAGGTGACCGAACTGCCGCCGGGATTCAGCATCATCGGCAGCAACGATTCGACGCCGATCGCCGCCATGGCCGACGAAACGCGCCGCTTCTACGCCGTGCAGTTCCACCCCGAGGTGACGCACACGATCAAGGGGGCGGCGATCATCGGCCGCTTCGTGCGCGATATCTGCGGCTGCGGACACGACTGGAACATGCCCGACTACGTCGTCGAGGCGGTGTCGCGGATTCGCGCGCAGGTCGGCAAGAATGAAGTCATCCTCGGCCTGTCGGGTGGGGTCGATTCATCGGTGGCGGCAGCGCTGATCCACCGTGCGATCGGCGACCAGCTGACCTGCGTCTTCGTCGACAACGGCCTCCTGCGCCTCAACGAGGCTGAGCAGGTGCAGCGCACCTTTGCCAGCAACCTGGGGGTGCGCGTCGTGCACGTCGACGCGACGACGCGTTTCATGTCGCAGTTGCGTGGCGTCTCCGACCCGGAGCAGAAGCGCCGCATCATCGGCCGCGTTTTCGTCGAGGTCTTCCAGGACGAGGCCGCACGCCTTCCCAATGCGCGCTGGCTGGCGCAGGGAACGATCTACCCTGACGTCATCGAGTCGGCGGGAGCGAAGACGAAGAAGGCGCACACCATCAAGAGCCACCACAACGTCGGCGGCCTGCCCGAGAGCCTCAACCTGACGCTGCTCGAACCGCTGCGCGAGCTGTTCAAGGACGAGGTGCGCGAACTCGGGATCGCCCTCGGACTACCGCACGAGATGGTCTATCGTCACCCCTTCCCCGGCCCCGGCCTCGGCGTGCGCATCCTCGGCGAGGTCAAACCCGAGTACGCCGACCTGCTGCGCCGCGCCGACGCGATCTTCATCGACGAGTTGCGCGCCGCCGGCTGGTACGAGAAGACCAGCCAGGCTTTCGCCGTCTTCCTGCCGGTGCGCTCGGTCGGTGTCATGGGCGACGGGCGCACCTACGAGTACGTCGTCGCCCTGCGCGCGGTCGAGACGCTGGATTTCATGACCGCGCATTGGGCCGAAATGCCGCACGCCCTGCTCGGCAAGGTCGCGAGCCGGATCATCAACGAGGTACGCGGCATCAACCGCGTCGTCTACGACATATCGAGCAAGCCGCCGGCGACGATCGAGTGGGAATAGCCCGACGTGCGGCAACCGCAGGCAATGACGGGCCAGGACATCGGCTCAACTTCATGATTCGTCCTGTCTTGTAAACTGGATTCTGGGTTCTGGCAACGGCTGCCAGCACCCGGGTCACAGCGCGCAGCGTGCGCGCCGCCGTAGTCCTGATGCGCTGCCGACGAGAGTGCCGGCATCGGGCACATCGACAGCCGCTGCAGTACAGGCGGCGAGGCAGCAGGCCAAGCAGCACCGCTGCCGCAAACGACTACAACGCCCTCGCCGGCGGCGTCGCCGGCTGACGCCCGGCGCCCGCAGCACCGGCCGGGCGGCCGCCGACACCGGCGATGCTCGCCTTGCACTTGATCCCGGCCGGCAGCTTCAGTCCCGGATTCGCCATCTCGAGGCGGACGCCGAAGGTGCCGCTGGCGGCGTCGTGGACGCGGTCGATGACCGTGACCTTGGCCGCATGGCGGCCGCCGACCGGCGCCTCGGGCAGCACCTCGACGGTCTGGCCGAGCGCCAGCTTGCCGAATCCCTCGATCGGCATCAGCACCTCGACGAACAGCGTGCCGATGTCGGCCAGGCGCAGGATCGGCTTGCGCAGGTCGCGGTTGTCGGCCAGTTCGCCGGCGCTCAGCAGCCGATCGACGACGATGCCGTCGACCGGGCTCCTGATCGTCCGCAGGCGCAGTTGCTCGGAGAGGCGGCGGTACTCGATCTCGGCCAGCCGGCGGTCGTCGCGCGCCTCGACCAGTTCCGACTCCGCCAGCCGCTTCTCGGTCAGCGCCTCGTCGCGGTCGTGCAGCGAGATGAACGACTGCCCGGCTAGCTTCTCGCGCCGGTTGTACTTGGCGGTCGAGAACTCGACCCGGCTCTCGGCCGTGCGGACGCGGCCCTGCATCGTCGACCGGTAGCGGGCGGCCTCGGTCGCCGCCCGTTCGACGCCCGAATCGAGCGTCACCAGCACCTGCCCGGCCTTCACCATGTCGCCGCGATCGACCCAGATCTTCTCGATCAGACCCTCGCTCGCCGCCCGCACCTCGACCGTTCGGCTCGGCTCGATGATGCAGTCGAACTCGCCGGCCAGCGCCGGCGCGGTCAGGAACGCCAGCAGCACGCTGCCACCGGCCTGCAGCCCCCTCTTCATCGCCTACTCCCCTCTTCCGGCAAAGGCCAGAGATTGCTCGACCCGTTTGTCCTGCTCCATCGTCTGCCGCCGGATGCGCGCATTCTGCCGCTCGGCGGCGCCCTGCGCCAGGCGCCGCAGCAACCGCCCGAGCGCCGGCGGCAAGAGGCCGTCCGCCGCCGCGCGCGCGCGCAGCCAGCCGAGCCATGGCGCGGCATGGGCGACGAACAGCTCGTCGTCGAGCGCGACGATCGCCTCGCACGATCCCGGGTCGCCCTGTCGGCCGGCGCGGCCGAAGAGCTGCCGGTCGATGCGCGCCGCGTCATGGAACTCCGACAGGATGACGTGCAGGCCGCCGGCCGCACGCACTGCGTCGCTGAGCACGATGTCGGTCCCGCGCCCCGCCATGTTGGTCGCCACCGTGATCCGCCCGGGCGTCCCCGCCTGCCGGATGATCTCGGCCTCGTGCGCATCCTGGCGCGCATTGAGCACCTCGTGCGGCAGCCCGGCCGCCAGCAGCCGCTGACTGGCGACCTCGGAGGCCGCCACCGAACGGGTGCCGATCAGCACCGCCCGCCCGCCGGCGCGCATCTCGCCGGCACGCTCGACGATCGCCGCCCAGCGCTGGTCGCTGTCGCAATACACGCGCTGCCCGAGGTGACGGCGAATCATCGGCTCGTTGGTCGGGATGGGGACGACGTCGAGCGCATACACCGAACGCATTTCCGGCGCCACCTCGGTGGCGGTGCCGGTCATCCCGGCGAGACAGAGGTAGCGGCGGAAGAAGCGCTGATACGTGATGCGCGAGATGGTGTCGCGCCGCTTCGAGAGGTCGAGCCCTTCCTTGACCTCGAGCATCTGGTGCAGGCCGCGTTCCCACGAGCGGTCGGGCAGCACGCGCCCGGTGTACTCATCGACGATCTGCAGCTTGCCGTCGGCAATCAGGTAGTGCCGGTCGAGCTCGAACAGGTGCAGCGCCGACAGCGCCTGCTCGACGAGTTCCTCGCGCGCGCGCGCGATTCCCCACAGGCCGGGCAGACCGCGGGCGAACTCGCCGACGGCGCCGCGCCCGGCGTCGGTCAGTTCGATGCTGCGCTCGTGGCGTCGCAGCCGGTAGTGCTCCTTCGCCGCCAGTCCGGCGGCGAGCGCCAGCGCCTGTTCGTAGAGTGCCCGCCCCTGCGGGTCGTCGACGTCGCTGGAGATGATCAGCGGCGTGCGCGCCTCGTCGATCAGCACGCTGTCGGCTTCGTCGACGATGGCGTAGAAGAGTCCGCGCAGCAGCGCCGGTGCGGCGGCGCGCTGCGGCGTGCCGGCCAGCCAGCCGTCGACGAGGGCGCGGCTGGCGCTGCGGCTGCGCTTCTGGCTGATGCGGTCGCGCAGGTAGTCGAACACCAGATCCTTGTTGACGCAATAGGTGACGTCGCAAGTATAGGCCTCGGCGCGCTGCGCACGTTCCTGCTCTGGGACGATGAGGCCGACACGCAGCCCGAAGAACGCGTACACCGGCGCCAGCAGTTCGGCATCGCGTCGCGCCAGGTAGTCGTTGACGGTGATCACATGTACCGGCGCGCCGGCCAGGGCGACGGTCACCGCCGGCAGCACGGCGGTCAGCGTCTTGCCCTCGCCGGTCTGCATCTCGGCCAGCTTGCCGTACAGCAGCGCATGACCGCCGAGGAGCTGTACCGGGTAGTGGCGCAGGCCGAGCAGCCGCGCGCACACCTCGCGCACGAGCGCGAAACACGCGACGACCGCCGCCTCGGCGAGACCATCGCTCGCCAGCGTCAGGCGGACGGCGGCGGCGCGGCGGCCGAGTTCGCCGTCGTCGAGCGCGGCGAGCGCGTCAGCCTGCGCCTCGACCTGCGCCACGAACCGCCGCCCGCGCTGCCGGCGCAGCGACGCGCCGCGCGGCGCCCAGCGCCCGCCGAGACGACCGAGCAGGCGATCGAAACGATTGTCCCTGAGGTCGCCGCGCTCGGGGTACAGCCCCGGGGCGAAGGCATGCACCTGCCAGCCGGCGAGCAGCGCCCTAGACATCGAAGCGCGCCAGGAAGAGTTGCCGCAGCCGGCGTCCCCACTGCGTTGCGAGCGGTTCGGCGTGGTGGTGGAAGCGGACGAAGACGCGCGTGCCGATCTCCGGGCTGCCGACTTCCGGCGGCAGTTCGAGGTCGAACTGGAACAGCCGCTGCAGCGTCCTGAGACCATCCGGGTCACGCGGGTCGGTGGCGTGCGGGCCGCCGCCGGCGAGCGACAGCGCCTTGCTCGGCAACTGCTCGTGACCGCCCGGGACTTCGCGCGGGAGCTGCGCCGGATAGGTCCGGTCGAGGCGATCGGCGAGCTTGACCTCGACCGCGGTGCGCCGTTCGCGAACGAGCGCGATGTCGTCCTGGCCGACGACCACCCGCACGAGTCGCGGCGGGCCGCTGACGATGTAGCCGAGCAGCTCGCCCTGGCGGACGAAGCGCCCCGGCAGATCCTGCGCGCGCGCGAGCTTGAGCCGGCCGGGCAGGCCGGCGACGACGAGCAGGGCGTCCAGTTTCTCCTCGGCGCGCGCCAGCGTCACGCGCTCGCGCTGCAGGTCTTCCTGGATCGCCGCCGCCTGCGCGCGGTCGTCGAACATCAGCGCCGCGTACTGCACCGCGTACTGGCGGACGCGCGCGCGGCTCTCGTCGGCCTGCGCGGCGAGCGCCGGGTCGCGCATCGCCAGCAGCACGTCGCCGCTGGCGACCGTCGCCTCGGGCGCCGCGAAGAGATGCTCGACGAAGCCGTTGGCGGCGGCGCGCACTTCGGCGTTCTCGGGCACCCAGACGACGCCTTCGGCATGCGTGCGCAGCGGCAGCGGCACGGCGAAGACGAAGAGCACGAGCAGCGCCAGGCCGCCGAAGGTGACGAGGCGGGCACGGCTGCGCGTGCGCTGCAGTTCCGGGCTCGACAGGACGTACGACAGGCCCTTGGCGAGCGGCCGCAGGAACATCGTCACCGCCGCCCAGATCGCCAGGACGACGCCGATGAAGAAGAACTCGCCGGCGATGAAGAGGATGATCGCGATCATCACCAGCGTGCGGTAGACGAACGAGGCGGCGCCGTAGAAGAGGAACCAGCGGCGCTCGCCCGGGCTCGCCAGCGGCCGCTCGAGGTGGGTGACACCCAGGAGGTATCGCTTGGCGAGCCACTGCCAGTACTGGTTCGAGCGGTTGCCGAGGTTGGGAATCTCGATCAGGTCGGCGAGCACGTAATAGCCGTCGTAGCGCAGCAGCGGATTGCCGTTGAAGAGCAGCGTCGAGGCGCCGGCGACGACCACGACGTTGAAGGCGATCGAGCGCAGCAGGCCGGGTTCGACGGCGACCCAGAGGAGCATCGCGATGCCGGCGAGGAAGAGTTCGACGAGGATGCCGGCAGCGCCGACCAGCGCCCGTCGCCATTTGCTGCGAAAGGCTCCGGCGGCGCTGGCCTCGACGTAGGGGATCGGCGCCAGCACGAGCAGCATGATGCCCATCTCGTGCACTTCGCCGCCGCCCGCCTTGACCGCGTAGCCATGCCCGAGCTCGTGCAGGCCCTTGAGCAGCGGGTAGATCAGCCAGAGCAGCACGAGGTTGTGGGTGGCCAGCAGCTGGTCGCTGAGGTTGGCGGTCAGTTCGTGCCAGTGCACGCCGGCGAGGACGATCGCCGGCAGGACGACGAGCAGCCAGAGGACGACGCCGGGACGCCCGGCGAGCGGCTGCAGAAGCGGCCAGGTGCGCGCCAGGAAGGCGTCGGGATCCCACAGCGGGATGCGGATCGACATCGGGTTGATGACGCTCTGCAGGAGCTTCTGGCGTTTCTGCTTGCGGCCGCGTTCGCCGAGTTCGTCGATGTCGGGCGGCAGGTCGGCCTGCAGCAGGTCGCCGGCGTGCAGTTGCGCGAGCAGCCGGATCACTTCGTCCTGCGTCGGCGCGTCGGCGCCGGCTTCGGCGGCGACCTGGTGCCAGATGGCGTCGATCGTCCGCTCGCCGTCGAGCAGGCGGACGACGCGATGGGCGCCGGGGCTGAAGCGGTGCAGCTTGCCGGCGGCGCTGTCGTGCAGGACGTACCACGGCTGGCCGCGGAAGCGCTGCCGCTGGATGCGGGCGTGCGCGCGCAGCGCCGGCCGCAGGGCGGCGACGCGGTACCACGAGGCGCTGAGGAAGGGACCCGCCATGCCGCGCCTACGGCAGCCAGGTCCAGGCCTGCAGGCGCAGCCAGTCGCTCAGGCGGTGCGTCCAGATCCAGGCATAGCTCTGCTCGCCGGCGTCGATCTTGCCGACGCCTTCCATTCCCGGGCGCAGCTTGAGGTCGCTGCGCGCCAGCCGCGCTTCGACGCGAAAGACGTTCCTGCCGTCCTCGGCCTCGGCGGTGGCGATGTTGTGCACCTCGAAGTCGAGGACTTCGCCGGCCATGCCGGCGAGGACGAGGCGGCCGCTCTGGCCGGGACGGACGTCGCGGATGTCGCGATCCGCGACCTTGAGGATGACCCGCCAGGCGTCGAGTGGGGCGATCTCGAAGAGCAGCTTGCCCTGCTCGACCGGCGAGCCGAGGAGCTGGCTGAGGTCGCCGGAGACGACGATGCCGTCGAACGGCGCGACGATACTGGCGCGCGCGAGCTTCTCCTCGACCAGCGCGAGCTGTGACTCGGCCTGCTGCATCTGCGCCAATGCGACGTTGGCGTTCGCCCGCTCGTGCTTGGCGAGGGCATCGCGGTAGCGGCCTTCGTGCTGCCCGCGTTCGGAGCGCCAGCGCTGCCGTTCGACGAGGAGGTCGCGCTCGTCGAGCGTCGCCAGCACCTGCCCCTGGCGGACGATGAAGCCGGCGCGCACGGGTGCCTCGCGCAGGAAGCCGTCGAAGGGGGCGACGGCGGCGCGCTGCACTTCGCCTTCGACGACGGCACGGGCGTTGACGCGGTAGTCGCCGTCGAGGAAGAAGATGCCGATGAGGACGAGGGCGGCGGCCGCGAGCGCGACGCGCAGGCTTGGCCGCCGGCGGTCCCGGAGGTGGCGCCAGGTGTCGCGCAGGTGGTACGCGAGGCGTCCGGCAAACCAGCGCTGCAGTTCGCTGCGGCTGGCCAGGAGCGGGGCGAGCAGCGTGCCGATGGCCTCGAAGGCGCGCAGTTCGTCGCTGGCGAAGGGCGTCGCGCGCTCGAAGCTGAGGACCGCGATGCCGAGCCCGCGGCTGGTCAGTACGACCGAGCAGACGGCGCGCGCGCCGGCGAGATCGCGATGGGCGATGGCGATGCCGCCTTCCCCCTCGTCGAGCGGCGGCTGGACGATGCTGCGCCGCTGGTCGAGCGCTTCGTCCATGGCGTTCTCGAGCGCGGCGACGAACTGGCTCTTCTTCTCGAAGAAGGCGGAGTGCGAGAGGGCGAGCAGGCGCGCCTGGCCGCGGCGGTCGACGCCGAGCGCGACGCGATCGCAGGCGAAGCGGCTGGCAAGGTCGTTGACCACGGCCAGAGCGAGATCCGGCAGGCGTTCGTGCTCGGCGGCAACGGCGAGGACGTCGAGCGCGCTGCGCGCGCGCTCGACGCTTGCGCCGTCGGCGAGGTTCTGCCGGCGCAGGAACAGCGTCTCGATCCAGCCGATGCCCCAGTGCAGCTGCCGCAGCACCTGTTGCAGCGCCTCATCGGGCCGCTCGGCGAGGTCGACGATGACGGCACCGTGCAGGCGTCCTTCGAGTTCGACCGGGTAGGCGACGACGACGAGTGCGCCAGGCTGTCCGCGCAACACCTTGCCCTGGCGTTCGCCGAGGCATTGCTCGGCAGCCGGCGCGAGGTAGCCGACGTCGGTCTGCGCCGAAGGCCAGACGGCGGCCGGGACGAAGGTGCCGCCACCCTGCTCGAGCAGCAGCAGCGCTGCGCGCACCTCTTCGATCTGCAGGCATTGCAGCGCCAGCCAGCTGGTGCAGAAGTCGGCAGCGGTCTGGGCAGAGGCGAAGGCGGACCAGGCCGAGGCGGCGTCCGCCCGCCCGGACTCGCCACTGGAACCCGGCGGCTGCGGCGCACCGTAGGTACCGGCTGAACTGGAGATCGAGTTCAAGAAAGTGTTTCCCGATCGGAATGGCGACTGCGACAGCAACTGAAGGCTATTGTAGTCAAGCTCCGGCCTACAGCCACAACGGCAGCCAAGAAACACTTCGTGGCGACGCGATCAGTGGACTGTCAGTTGCGTACCGGACGCGCACCGACAGGCGGCTGGCCGCGAGAGTCGCCGCGTCCCGCGAGCGGTTCCCGTTCCAAGCCAAGGACCGTGACAACCAGCTCCTGCCGGCTGCCGACGCCGATCTTGCGATCTGCTTCGCGCAGATGGCTCTTCACCGTTTCCTCCCTGATGCACAGAGCGCGCGCAACCTCGGCATTGGCCAGACCGCTGAGCACGCCAGAGGCCGTGATCGTCAGCTCGCGGCGCGAGAGCCCGTGCTTCTCGAGGCGACCAATGATATCCACGCGCCGCCGAAAAGGCTCCACACGGATAATCAGCAGCTTGGCACCGAGACGCTGCGCGTCGCGCCAACAGCGCACCCTTGTGGTTCCGGATCGGTCACCAACCGGGTGCATGAAGCCGCAATCCGAGGTTTCCTGCTCGAGATTGGTGAGCAGACTGGCGGCACGTCATGGCAGTCGGCCGACGCGGTAGCGCTGCAATCCGTGGCGCACCGTTCCCGATACCGCGGGTGGCAACTCGGCAAGGATCAGAGGCGCTGCACCGTCGGCAGCGACGCGTCGTGCCGCCGCATTCATGAACAGCAGCTGACCGCGATCGTCGAAGGCCAGCAGCGCGACTTCTTCCCTGTGTGCTGGATCATCCAGCAGGCGTCGCACGGCGAGGGCACACCCGAGATGGGCGCAATGCAGTCCACGGCTGCCAGGTCGTCCGCCGTGAAGTCAGCCTGGTGTCCCGATCGATGGACGCTGCAGGCCGCCAGCGGCTGCCCATTGAACCCGCAGACCGCCGCAAGTGCATGCCGGTACGGCACTATCGCGATGAAATCCGCGAACTCGGAGCGAGCGAGTTCACGCGCGCCGGCGAGATCGGACAGGCGTACAGTATGGTTGACGGTGAACGACGCGGGGCCGCGCAGGCATGGGTGTGCCCATGTGACAAACCAGGCATATCAGGCGCGAGCGCAAAGCGCTCGCATGTTCAGGACCTGATCGGTCCGAAAAGGTCCTCCAGGCTGCCGGCATCAAGGACCTGATCGAGCCAGATGTCGATCTGCTCGACGGAGGCGCCTGAGATCTCCTGCAGAACCTCCGCGGGGATCGAACCGAAGCGCCTTCGCAACAGCTTCTGCAGCGCCAGCGCCTCACCCTCGGCCTTGCCCTCGG
>ERZ761602.1532-NODE-1532-length-41419-cov-7.911711_pt1 | contig 41419 bp, 31 predicted proteins | sample MGYA00512165_ERZ761602 | MGnify/ENA primary metagenome ERZ761602 (study PRJEB28899, sample SAMN02445085) | bioreactor sludge metagenome | biome: EBPR sludge; isolation source: Thorneside wastewater treatment plant | place: Australia: Brisbane, Thorneside...
GGTAGATCGGCACCGTGCCGATCGGCACCGGCGAGTTGCGGATGATCCACTCGCGCGTCTCGTGGATGTGCTTGCCGGTGGACAGGTCCATCACCGTGTCGCCGCCCCAGCGGATCGACCACACCAGCTTCTCGACTTCCTCGGCGATGCCCGACGACACCGCGCTGTTGCCGATGTTGGCGTTGATCTTGGTCAGGAAGTTGCGGCCGATGATCATCGGCTCGCTTTCCGGGTGGTTGATGTTGTTCGGCAGGATGGCGCGGCCGCGGGCGATCTCGTCGCGCACGAATTCCGGCGTGATGAGCTTCTGGATGCTGGCGCCGAACGATTCGCCGGGGTGCTGGAACAGCAGGGACCGGGGATCGACGTTGCCGTTCTCCTGTCGCGACTCGCGTCGCTCCCACAGGGCTTCCAGCCGCTGGTTCTCGCGGATGGCGACGTATTCCATCTCCGGCGTGACGATGCCGCGCTTGGCGTAGTGCATCTGGCTGACGTTGGCGCCGGCCTTGGCGCGGCGCGGCAGCACGCGGTTGGGGAAGCGCACCGCGTCCAGCTTCGGATCGTGCTCGCGCGCGCGGCCGAATTCCGAACTCAGCGCGGACAACTGCTCGGTGTCGCCACGCTCCTCGATCCAGCGCGCGCGCAGCGCGGCCAGGCCGGCGGCCAGGTCGATGCACGCCTGCGGATCGGTGTACGGACCGGAAGTGTCGTACACGGTGACCGGCGGGTTCTCTTCGCCGCCGAAGATGGTCGGCGTCTGGGTCAGCGCGATCTCGCGCATCGGCACCCGCAGGTCGGGCCGCGAGCCTTCGACGAAGACCTTGCGCGAACCCGGGATGGGGCGGGTCACGGATTCGGAAAGCTGCCCGGTCTGCTGCAGCAGGTCGGCGGCGGGCTTGGGTTGGGCGTTCATCGGCATCGTCCTGGTCGGTGGGACACGAGGGGATCGCATCACGGGACGAAGCGGCGGCGCGGCGGCGGACGGATTGCGGGCCCGGGCGGGCGGCACGGCAACACGGCGCATCCTGCGAAGCTTCCCTACGCCGGTCTGAACCGGATCAGGTTCGAAGGGTCTGTCTCAATCGCCGGCCCGGCGATACCCCCGCTTCGGGGCGCATTAGACCACACGGGCGCGCCGTGTGCCTCCCGCGCCGTGCCGCGCCGGCGGCTGGGGTATGCTCGCCCGCGGGGATCGGCGGGCCGGAAGACGGAAAGGGGCGTATGCGCACGCTTGCACTGACCATCGCGACCATGCTGCTTTGCGCGGCCTGGCTGCCGGCACGGGCCGCGGCGCCGGTGCCCGTGGAAGCCTTCGCCACCTCCAACGCCCTGCATTCGCCGCGGCTCTCGCCGGACGGCGCGCACGTCGCCATCACCGCCGACCTGGGCGAAGGCCACCACGCGCTGATGGTCCATCGCACCCGCGACATGCAGCGCACGGCCATGCTGCGGCTGCCGCGCTACGAACTGCCCACGCAGGTGGCCTGGGTCAGCGACACCCGGCTCGTGCTGGCGAAGGGGCGGCAGGTCGGCTCGCGCGAGGCGCCGGTGCCGATGGGCGACATCATCGCCACCGACGCGGACGGCAAGAACCAGAAATACCTGTTCGGCTACCAGCATTCGCCGCGCAACGGCGGCATCGAGTCGGGGTTCGGCTACATCGAAGGGCTGCCCATCGTGCCCAATGGCCGCTTCTACATGCGCCGCCTCGCCCGCAATACGCGCCGCTCCCAGCTCTACGACATGGATGCGGCGAACGGCAGTGCGCGGCTGGTGGCCGACATCGACGCCAAGGACATGCAGTTCGTGCTGGACCGGAACGGCGTGCCGCGCTACGCCTACGGCGTCGACGACCAGGACCGCTACCTGCTGTTCGCCGCCGACGCGCAGGGCAAGGACTGGCATCCGCTGCCGCCCGCACGGCCCGGCGTCCGCTGGACGCCCTACGCCTTCGGCGAGGACGGCCAGGAGGTGTTCGCCCTGCAGAGCACGGATGGCGGACCGGCGATGCTGGTGGCCTCGGCCGCCGACGGCAGCGAGCGCCGCGTGCTCGCCCGCCATCCCACCCACAGCGTCAGCGACATCGAATGGTCTGCGGTGCACCTGCCCTTTGCCGCGCACGCGGACGAAGGGCGCCCGCACGCCGTGTACTTCGATGCGCAATCGGCGGACGCGCGGTTGCACGAAGCCTTATCCAACAGCTTCCCCGACCATTACGTCACCTACGTGGACCACAGCCGCGACGGCAACCTCTCGCTGTTCTACGCCTACAGCGACCGCGATCCCGGCAGTTGGTACCTGTTCGACCGCGCGCAGGGCAAGGCCTCGCTGCTGCTGTCCAGCCGGTCGGGGCTGGACCCGGCGCAACTGGGCGAACGCCACGCCTTCCGCTTCCGCGCAAGCGACGGCCTGGAACTGGAAGGGTTCATGACCCTGCCGACGGGCGTCGATTCGCCCGTGCACCTGCCCGCGGTGGTGCTGCCACACGGCGGCCCGCACGGGGTGCGCGACCGTTGGGCCTTCGACACCGATGCGCAATTCCTCGCCAGCCGCGGCTACCTGGTGCTGCAGGTGAACTACCGCGGCTCGGGCGGGCGTGGCCAGGCCTTCAGGGAAGCCGGCTACCTGCAATGGGGCACACGCGTGCAGCAGGATCTGCTCGACGGCCTGCAATGGGCGATCGGCAAGGATTACGTGGATGCCGAACGCGTCTGCGCCTTCGGCGCCAGCTTCGGCGCGTACTCCGCCATGATGCTGGCCGCGCGCGCGCCGGAACGGATCAAGTGCGCCGCCGGCCTGGCCGGGCTGTACGACCTGAAGATGATGTACGCGAAGGGCGACATCCGCAGCACCCAGTCCGGCACCCACTACCTGGCCCGCGCCATCGGCCGCAGCGACGCGGAACTGGCGGCCAACTCGCCCACTGCCGTCGCCGCCGACATCCGCGCGCCCGTCTTCCTGGCTCACGGCGAACTCGACGAGCGCACGCCGGTCGCGCAGGCCAAGGCGATGAAGGCGGCGCTGGAACGCGCCGGCAACGCGCCCGAGTGGATGCTGGTGAACGGCGAAGGTCACGGATTCCACGCCGACGCCAACAACGCCGCCTTCTACCGGCGGCTGGAAGCCTTTCTGGAACGGCACATCGGCGCTGCCGGCGCGCGCTGACGCGCAGGCGCGGGGACGGCGGGGCGGTGGCTCATTCGAGCTGCGTCGCCATGGCGTCGAGCAAGCCGGCCTCGGGCATGCGCATGCGCACCGCGTCGCCGAACTCCGGCCAGCCGGCGCGCAGGGCGGCCATGACGGCGGGGTCCTCGGCGTGCGCTTCCAGCAGCCAGGCGGTGATGGCCTCGCAGGGCACGTCCGGCGCGGGGCGGCACAGCAACGGGCCGGGCGGGATCGGGTCGGAGCGCCACAGTTCCACCACACCTTGCGGGCGCGCGGCGTCGTACACGTCGGCCGCCAGCGCGGCCACGTCGGCCTCGCCGTCAGCCAGTGCCTGCAATGCGGCGGCATGCGAGCCGGCATAGGTTACGTGCGCGAAGCCGGTCGCCGGGTCCATGCCTTGCACGCGCAGGTGCTGCACCGGCACGAAGCCGCCCGAGGCCGAATCCCGGCCCACCAGGACCAGTCGCAGGCGGGCGGCGTCGCGCTTCAGGACGTCCATCGAACCGATGCCGTCGCGCGCCACCAGCACGGCGCGGTAGCGGTCGGCCTGCAACGCCGGGACCTGCGGCACCGGCAGGGTCGCCACGCGCGGCTGCCAGCGCCGGGTCTGCAGGTAGGCGTGCAGGTTGGGCACGGCCACGTCGGCCTCGCCGCGGCGCAGGGCTTCGACCAGCGCGGTCGGCGACGGGAACAGCTTCACCCGCACCGGGTGGCGGCCGCGCTTGGCCAGGTAGTCGGCCAGGGGCTGGATCGCGGCGATGCGGTCGCGCTGGGGATAGGCGTAGGTGGCGACCACCCACGGCGTGCGCGTCGCCTCGCCGGCGACGGCGGGCAGCGCGAGGGCGACGGTCAGGCAGGCAAGAAGAAAGGCGCGGTACATGCCGCCATCAGACGGCATCGAGCATGGCTTTGTCACGCACCGCGCCCTTGTCGGCGCTGGTCGCCAGCAGGGCATAGGCCTTCAGCGCGGTGCTGACCTTGCGCGCGCGCGGCTGCGCGGGCTTCCAGCCCTTCGTGTCCTGCTCGGCGCGACGGGCCGCCAGTTCCTCGTCGGACACCATCAGATCGATGCCGCGCTGCGGGATGTCGATGCGGATGCGGTCACCGTCGCGCACCAGGGCGATGGCCCCGCCGGCGGCGGCTTCCGGGGATACATGGCCGATGGACAGGCCCGAGGTGCCGCCGGAGAAGCGGCCGTCGGTCAGCAGCGCGCACTGCTTGCCCAGGCCCTTGGATTTCAGGTACGAGGTCGGATACAGCATTTCCTGCATGCCGGGCCCGCCCTTGGGGCCTTCGTAGCGGATCACCACGATGTCACCGGCCTTCACCTCGTCGCCGAGGATGCCGGCCACCGCCGCGTCCTGGCTCTCGTACACGCGGGCGTTGCCCTCGAACACGTGGATCGACTCGTCCACGCCGGCGGTCTTCACCACGCAGCCGTCGCGGGCGATGTTGCCGTACAGCACGGCCAGGCCGCCTTCTTTCGAATAGGCGTGCTCGACGCTGCGGATGCAGCCGTCGGCGCGGTCGGCGTCCAGCGACGGCCAGCGCGTGGCCTGGCTGAAGGCCACCTGCGACGGGACGCCGGCCGGGCCGGCCCGGTAGAAAGTGTGCACCGCCTCGTCGTCGGTGGCGGTCACGTCCCAGCGGGCGATGGCCGCGCCCAGGGTCTTGGCGTGCACGGTGGCGACGCCGGTGTGCAGCAGCCCGCCGCGCGCCAGCTCGCCCAAGATCGCCATGATGCCGCCGGCGCGGTGCACGTCCTCGATGTGGTACTTCTGCGTGTTCGGCGCCACCTTGCACAACTGCGGCACGCGCCGCGACAGGCGGTCGATGTCGCGCATGGTGAACGGCACCTCGGCCTCCTGCGCCGCGGCCAGCAGGTGCAGGATGGTGTTGGTGGAGCCGCCCATCGCGATGTCCAGGGTCATCGCGTTCTCGAACGCCTCGAAGGTGGCGATGCCGCGCGGCAGCGCGCCGGCGTCGCCGGCGCCGTACCAGCGGTGGCACAGTTCCACCGCGGTCACGCCCGCCTTCTTGAACAGCGCCTCGCGGTCGGCGTGGGTGGCGACCACCGTGCCGTTGCCCGGCAGCGACAGGCCCAGCGCCTCGGTCAGGCAGTTCATCGAGTTGGCGGTGAACATGCCGCTGCACGAGCCGCAGGTGGGGCAGGCGCTGCGCTCGACCGCGGCGACCTGCTCGTCGCTGGCGTTGGGATCGGCGGCCATGACCATCGCGTCGATCAGGTCCAGCTTGTGGTCGGCCAGGCGGGTCTTGCCCGCTTCCATCGGCCCGCCGGAGACGAACACCGTGGGGATGTTGAGCCGCAGCGCGGCCATCAGCATGCCGGGGGTGATCTTGTCGCAGTTGGAGATGCACACCAGCGCGTCGGCGCAGTGCGCGTTGACCATGTACTCCACCGCGTCGGCGATCAGCTCGCGGCTGGGCAGCGAATACAGCATGCCGTCGTGGCCCATGGCGATGCCGTCGTCCACCGCGATGGTGTCGAACTCCTTGGCCACGCCGCCGACGCGCTCGATTTCACGTGCAACCAATTGCCCCAGGTCCTTCAGGTGCACGTGCCCGGGCACGAACTGGGTGAAGGAATTGGCGATGGCGACGATGGGTTTCTGGAAATCCCCGTCCTTCATGCCGGTCGCGCGCCACAGCGCGCGGGCGCCGGCCATGTTGCGGCCGTGGGTGGAAGTCCGGGAGCGATAATCGGGCATGTAAAACCGGGGAACGGCGACGACGCGGGGGAACGTGATTTTGCGGTGTTTTCTAGGTTTCAGTTGCAACCATCTCCGTTGAAATCATCCAGTCGTCGCAAAGCGCCGGAAAACGCTTGACACGCTTCTCCGCGGCATGTTTTTCTTGCCGCATGTTGCAGCGCCACACGCCCCCGTCGACCCGCCCGAACGCGCCTTCCGCGGCGTCCCTCCTCGTACTCGTCCTTATTACCTCGCCCACAGGTGCGGGACGGACCGGCGTGTAAGCAGCAAGCAACGCCAGATTCGCAAACCCCGCACTGAGAAGTGCGGGGTTTTTCGTTTAAGCCCCACCCCTTTCACTTCAACCCTCAGGAATCCCGCGCAATGACCACCGCCAACACCCTTCCCCAGCCCAAGATCGCCATCGTCGGCTACGGCAGCCAGGGCCGCGCGCACGCGCTCAACCTGCGCGATTCGGGCTTCGACGTCACCGTCGGCCTGCGCCCGGGCGGCCCGACCGAAGCGAAGGCGCAGGCCGACGGCTTCGTGGTGAAGGCGCCGGCCGAGGCGGTGAAGGATGCCGACTTGGTCGCCGTGCTGACCCCGGACATGGTGCAGAAGAAGCTCTACAACGACGTGCTGGCGCCGAACATGAAGCAGGGTGCGGTGCTGCTGTTCGCGCACGGCCTGAACGTGCACTTCGGCATGATCGAGCCGCGCGAAGACCTGGACGTGGTGCTGGTCGCACCGAAGGGCCCCGGCGCGCTGGTCCGCCGCGAGTACGAGATCGGCCGCGGCGTGCCCTGCATCTACGCCGTCTACCAGGACCGCAGCGGCAAGGCCGAGCAGTACGCGCTGGCCTACGCCGGCGGCCTGGGCGGCGCGCGCGCCAACATCATCAAGACCACCTTCAAGGAAGAGACCGAGACCGACCTGTTCGGCGAGCAGGCCGTGCTGTGCGGCGGCGCCTCCTCGCTGGTGCAGGCCGGCTTCGAGACGCTGGTGGAAGCCGGCTACCAGCCGGAGATCGCCTACTACGAAGTGCTGCACGAGCTGAAGCTGATCGTGGACCTGTTCTACGAAGGCGGCATCACCCGCATGCTGGAGTTCATCTCCGAGACCGCGCAGTACGGCGATTTCGTCAGCGGCCCGCGCGTGATCGACGCCGGCGTCAAGGCGCGCATGAAGGACGTGCTGACCGACATCCAGAACGGCACCTTCACCCGCAACTGGCAGGCCGAGTACGACGCCGGCCTGCCGAACTACAAGAAGTTCCAGCAGGCCGACAAGGACCACCCGATCGAGCAGGTCGGCAAGCAGTTGCGCGCCAAGATGGTCTGGCTGCAGGCCAACGCCTCGCAACCGGACACGGACGAGCAGGCCGCCGCATGAACGCCGCCGCGGCCACTGCCCCACGCAATGGCGCCCGCTGGCTGGCCCACGCCCTGGAAGCCGAGGGCGTGGACACGCTGTTCGGCTACCCGGGCGGCACCATCATGCCGTTCTACGACGCGCTGGTGGATTCCAAACTGAAGCACATCCTGGTGCGCCACGAGCAGGGTGCGGCGCTGGCCGCGAACGGATACGCGCGCGCCAGCGGCAAGGTCGGCGTGTGCGTGGCCACCTCAGGCCCCGGCGCGTCCAACCTGGTCACCGGCATCGCCGACGCCATGCTGGACTCGGTGCCGATGGTCTGCCTGACCGGCCAGGTCGCCACCACGCTGATGGGCACCGACGCGTTCCAGGAACTGGACGTGTTCGGCCTGACCCTGCCGATCGTGAAGCACAGCTTCGTCGCCCGGCGCGTGGACGACCTGCCGGAGATGGTGCGCGAGGCCTTCCGCATCGCCCGCGAGGGACGTCCCGGCCCGGTGCTGATCGACCTGCCCAAGGACGTGCAGATGTCCGACGCCTCGCACCTGCCCGACCATGTGCCGGCCAGCGTCGACCCGCTGCCGGCGCCGGAGGACGCGAAGCTGGCCGAGGCGATCGCCGCCATCGCCGGCGCCGAGAAGCCGGTGATCTACGGCGGCGGCGGCATTGGCCTGGCCGATGCGGTGGAGGCGTTCCGCCAGTTCGTCGACGCCACGAAGATCCCCACCGTGCTGACCCTGCGCGGCCTGGGCGCGCTGCCCGCCGAGCATCCGTACTACCTGGGCATGCTGGGCATGCACGGCACCCGCGCGGCCAACATGGCGGTGCAGGAAAGCGACCTGCTGATCGTGGTGGGTGCACGCTTCGACGACCGCGCCACCGGCAAGCTGGCCGAGTTCGCGCCGTTCGCCCGCGTGATCCACGTGGACGCCGACGCCTACGAGATCGGCAAGCTGCGCACCGCCGACATCGCCATCCCCGGCGACGTCGCCACCAGCCTGCGCACGCTGGGTGCGGCGCGCAGCACCTGCGACGACTGGCGCAAGCGCTGCATCGCCAACCGCGAACGCTTCGGCTTCCGCTACGACGCGCCCGGCACCGACATCTACGCGCCCGGCCTGCTGAAGCGGCTGAGCGAAGTGGCGCCGGCCGACGCGATCATCACCTGCGACGTGGGCCAGCACCAGATGTGGGTGGCTCAGCACTGCAAGTTCACCCATCCGCGCAACCATCTGACCAGCGGCGCGCTGGGCACGATGGGCTTCGGGCTGCCGGCGGCGATGGGCGCGCAGTTCGCCTGCCCCGACCGCACCGTCATCCTGGTCAACGGCGACGGCGGCTTCATGATGAACGTGCAGGAGCTGGCCACCATCGCCCGCTGCAAGTTGCCGGTGAAGATCGTGCTGCTGGACAACAGCGCGCTGGGCATGGTGCGGCAGTGGCAGGAACTGTTCTTCGCCGAGCGCTACAGCGAGATCGACCTGTCCGACAACCCGGACTTCGCCGCGCTGGCCCGCGTGTTCGGCATTCCCGCCCGCCACATCAGCCTGCGCGAGGAGATCGAGGACGGCCTGGCCGACCTGTTGGCCCAGCCCGGCCCGGCGCTGCTGCACGTCACCATCGACATCAAGGCAAACGTCTGGCCGCTGGTGCCGCCGAACCACGCCAACAGCTCGATGCTGGATGCCAATCCCGCAAAACAATCCGCCGAGCCTGCCGTCGCGGCCGACGGCCCGGAGAAGAAGAATGCGTTACCGGCTTGAACTCAAGCTCAAACCTGCCGAGGGTGCCCTGATACGTGTCCTGGGCATGATCGAGCGCCGTGGCTTTCCGCCCCATGCGGTGCATGCCACCCACGACAGCGAGGGCTATTGGGCACTGGCGCTCGTCATCGACAGTACCCGCGCGCCGGAGACCCTGCGCCAGCAGCTTCTGAAAATCTACGATGTGGAGGAACTGTCCTTCAGTGCCGTGCAGGAGCTGAGCAGGGATCATCGCCACCAGGACCGCGCTGCATGAAGGCCACACCCGCCAACGCGGACGCTGTGGTCCGGAGGCGTCTTCTTCGACATCAGCCGTTCGCGTGCCGCGATGCCTGATGCCGGCCGCGCCACCTCCGGCAACGAGCCCGACGTAGGCGACGTCGTCGTCACCGTGGCCGACGTGCTGGCGGCGCAGGCGCGTCTGCGCCGCTACCTGCCGCAGACGCCGCTGCACCATGCCGAGCGCTTCGGGGTGATGCTGAAGCTGGAGAACCTGCAGCGCACCGGGTCGTACAAGGTCCGCGGCGCGCTCAACGCCCTGCTGGCCGCGCGCGAGCGCGGCGACCGCCGCCCGGTGATCTGCGCCTCGGCCGGCAACCACGCCCAGGGCGTGGCCTGGGCCGCCTACCGGCTGGGCGTGCCGGCCATCACCGTGATGCCGCACGGCGCGCCGGAGACCAAGATCGCCGGCGTCGCCCACTGGGGCGCCACGGTGCGCCAGCACGGCCACAGCTACGACGAGGCGTTCGCGTTCGCGAAGGAACTGGCCGAACAGAACGGCTACCGCTTCCTGTCCGCCTTCGACGACCCGGACGTGATCGCCGGCCAGGGCACGGTGGGCATCGAGATCGCCCCGCACGCGCCGGACGTGGTGATCGTCCCCATCGGCGGCGGCGGCCTGGCCTCGGGCGTGGCGCTGGCGCTGAAGTCGCAGGGCGTGCGCGTGGTCGGCGCCCAGGTCGAGGGCGTGGACTCGATGATCCGCGCCATCAGGGGCGACACCGCCCCCAAGGACCCGGTGGCCTCGCTGGCCGACGGCGTGCGGGTGAAGGTGCCGGGGTTCATCACCCGCCGCCTGTGCGCGCAGTTGCTGGACGACGTGGTGACCGTGCGCGAGGCCGAATTGCGCGAGACACTGGTGCGGCTGGCGCTGGAAGAGCATCTTATCGCCGAGGGGGCCGGCGCCTTGGCCCTGGCCGCGGGCCGCCGCGTGGCCGGCAAGCGCAAGTGCGCCGTGGTCTCCGGCGGCAACATCGACGCCGCCGTGCTGGCGCAGCTATTGTCGGACGTGCGCCCGCGCCCGCCGCGCAAGCCGCGCCGCCGTAGCGTGGAGGGCGACGCCCCGCCTGCCGGCGGCCGTGCTCCCGCGCGCACGGCTGCCGAACGACCCGTCCCTCCCAAGAACACCGCGCGCGCCGCCCGCAGCGTCGCGCAGGAAGCCGAAACAGCAGTACACGAGGAAACCATCTGGTGAACACGTCAACCCAATCCCCCGCGCAGATCCGCATCTTCGACACCACCCTGCGTGACGGCGAACAGTCGCCCGGCTGCAGCATGACGCCGCAGCAGAAGCTGGTGATGGCGCGCGGCCTGGCCGAACTGGGCGTGGACGCCATCGAGACCGGCTTCCCCGCCAGCTCGCAGTCCGACCGCGAAGCGCACGCGCTGATCGCGCGCGAGCTGCGCGACACCACCCTGGTGGTGCTGTCGCGCTGCCTGGCCGCCGATATCGAGACCTCGCTGCGCACCGTCACCGCCGCCGCCAGCCCGCGCCTGCATCTGTTCCTGTCCACCAGCCCGCTGCACCGCGAGCACAAGCTGCGGATGAGCCGCGAGCAGGTGCTGGAATCGGTGCATCGCCACGTCAGCCTGGCGCGCGCCCACCTGGACGACGTGGAGTTCTCCGCCGAGGACGCCACCCGCACCGAAGAAGACTTCCTGCACCAGGTGATCGCCACCGCCATCGCCGCCGGTGCCACCACCATCAACCTGCCCGACACCGTGGGCTTCACCACGCCGGAGGAGATCCGCGGCATGTTCGAGCGCGCCATCGCGCAGGTGCCGGGCGCCGACCGCGTGGTGTTCAGCACCCACTGCCACAACGACCTGGGCCTGGCCGTGGCCAATTCGCTGGCCGCCATCGAGGGCGGCGCGCGCCAGGTGGAGGGCTCGGTCAACGGCATCGGCGAGCGCGCCGGCAACTGCGCCCTGGAGGAACTGGTGATGGCGCTGAAGGTGCGCAACGCCTTCTACAACCTGGACACGCGCATCGACACTCGCCGCATCGTGCCCACCTCGCAACTGCTGTCGCGGCTGGTCGGCATGCCGGTGCAGCGCAACAAGGCCATCGTCGGTGCCAACGCCTTCGCCCACGAGTCCGGCATCCACCAGCACGGCATGCTGCGCCACCGCGGCACCTACGAGATCATGCAGCCGCAGGACGTGGGCTGGCCGTCCTCGCAGATGGTGCTGGGCCGCCACAGCGGCCGCGCCGCCGTCGAACAGCGCCTGCGCGCGCTGGGCTACTGGCTGGAAGAGGACGAACTGAAGCTGGTGTTCGAGCAGTTCAAGTCGCTGTGCGAAAAGCAGCGCGTCATCAACGACGCCGACCTGCAGGCGCTGATGCAGGAGGCCGCGGTCAGCGACGGCTACCGCCTGGCCTCGATGACCATCAGCGACGTCGGCCACCGCGCCAACGCGCTGGTCGAGCTGTCCGACCCGGAAGGCAACCGCGTCTCCGAGACCGCCCAGGGCAACGGCCCGGTGGATGCGCTGTTCAGCGCGCTGGCCGCCGCCACCGGCGTGCAACTGCAACTGGAGAGCTACCAAGTGCACAGCGTCGGCATCGGCGCGGACGCGCGCGGCGAGGCCAGCCTGTCCGTGCGCTGCGAGGGCGAGGAATACGAAGGCACCGGCACCAGCAAGGACATCATCGAGGCCAGCGCGCTGGCCTGGCTGGACGTGGCCAACCGCCTGCTGCGCCAGCGCCGCGCCGAGAAGCAGGAAGCGGCCGCCGCCTGACGCCCTCCACCACCCGTCGTGCCGGCGAAGGCCGGCATCATCCGCCACTGTTTCTCTCCGGCCCGACGGCACCGGGAGTGGAACGGGGCGACAGGGAACCCGGCTTGCGCCGGGACGACGGCAGACGAGGCGAGCGGATCGCCTCGCCCGACAGACCATGAAAAGTACCTCCGGAATCCAAGCATGACCGCTCCACGCACCCTGTTCGACAAGCTGTGGGATGCCCACGTCGTCGTCCCCGAGACCGACGCCGCGCCCGCGGTGCTCTACATCGACCTGCACCTGATCCACGAGGTGACCTCGCCGCAAGCGTTCTCCGAGCTGAAGGTGCGCGGCCTGTCGCCGCGCCGGCCCGACCGCACCAAGGCGACCATGGACCACTCCACGCCGACCCTGCCGGCCGGGGCCGACGGCAAGCTGCCGTACTACACGCCGGCGGCCGAGACGCAGGTGGAGACGCTGGCGCGCAACTGCGCCGAGCACGGCATCGAACTGTTCGACATGAGCTCGGACAGCCGCGGCATCGTCCACGTGATCGCGCCGGAATTGGGCTTCACCCAGCCGGGCATGACCATCGTCTGCGGCGACAGCCACACCAGCACCCACGGCGCGTTCGGCGCGCTGGCGTTCGGCATCGGCACCAGCGAAGTCGGCCACGTGCTGGCCACCCAGTGCCTGCTGCAGCGCAGGCCGAAGACCATGGCGATCACCGTGGACGGCGCACTGGCGCCGGGCGTGGGCGCCAAGGACGTGATCCTGCACATCATCGGCGTGATCGGCGTGAACGGCGGCACCGGCCACGTCATCGAATACCGCGGCTCCACCATCCGCGCGATGGACATGGAGCAGCGCATGACCCTGTGCAACATGTCCATCGAGGCCGGCGCGCGCGCCGGCATGGTGGCGCCGGACCAGGCCACCTTCGACTGGCTGGCGCGCGCGCCGCGCGCGCCCAAGGGCGAAGCGTTCGAGGCCGCCAAGGCGGCGTGGTCGGCGCTGGCGACCGACGACGGCGCGCGCTTCGACGTGGAGGTCCGCATCGACGCCGCCGACATCCGGCCCACGTTGACCTGGGGCACGCACCCGGGCACCGCCATCGCCGTGGACGCGCCTATCCCGGCCGCCAACGATGCGGCGGCGAAGAAATCGCTGGACTACATGTCCCTGGAGAGCGGCCACGCGCTGGAAGGCACGGCGGTGGACGTGGTGTTCGTGGGCTCCTGCACCAACGGCCGCCTGAGCGACATGCGCGAAGTGGCCAGCGTGCTGCGCGGGCGCCGGATCGACCCGCGCGTGCGCATGCTGGTGGTGCCCGGCTCGGAACTGGTCAAGCGCCAGGCCGAGGCCGAGGGCATCGACGCGGTGGTGCGCGAGGCCGGCGCGGAATGGCGCGAACCGGGCTGCTCCATGTGCATCGCCATGAACGGCGACCTGGTGGCGCCCGGGCAACTGGCCGTCAGCACCAGCAACCGCAACTTCGAGGGTCGCCAGGGCCCCGGCTCGCGCACCCTGCTGGCCTCGCCGCTGACCGCGGCCTGGGCGGCGGTGAACGGCCGCGTCAGCGATCCGCGCGCGCTGTTCGGCGCGGGCAAGGAGGTCGCGTGAAATCCTCCGTCCCCGCGGGAGGGGCTTCGGCCCCGACAGGATCCAGACGGAAGCATCGGGGCTGAAGCCCCTCCTACACAAGCAGATCGACCCGGATTTCCCATGACCGCTTTCACCCGACTGGTCTCGCGCAGCGTGGTGCTGCCGCAGACCAACATCGACACCGACCAGATCATCCCCGCGCGCTTCCTGTCCACGACGGAGCGCGCCGGGCTGGGCCGCAACGCCTTCAACGACTGGCGCTGGCTGGCCGACGGCGCGCCCAACCCGTCATTCCCGTTCAACCAGCCGGAGAACGCCGGCCGGCAGATCCTGCTGGCCGGGCGCAACTTCGGCTGCGGCTCCTCGCGCGAGCACGCGCCGTGGGCGCTGACCGACCTGGGCCTGCGCGCCATCGTCAGCAGCGAGATCGCCGACATCTTCCGCAACAACAGCCTGAAGAACGGCCTGCTGCCGGTGGTGCTGCCGGAGGAGACCGTGCAGGCGCTGATGCAGCGCCCGGACGACGAACTGGTCATCGACGTCGCCACCCGGGAACTGCGCACGCCCGGCGGCGCGGTCTTCGCCTTCCCGCTGGACGCCTTCGCGCAGACCTGCCTGCTGGAAGGCGTGGACGAACTGGGCTACCTGCTGGCCCGCCATCCCGACATCGAACGCTACGAGGCCACCCGCCATGCACGCTGACATCGCCCTCCTGCCCGGGGACGGCATCGGTCCCGAAGTCGCCAACGCCGCCGTCGCCGTGCTGCGCACGCTGGCGCGCCGCCACGGCCACAGCTTCGACTTCCACGAATACGACATCGGCGGCATCGCCATCGACCGGCACGGCACGCCGCTGCCGCCGGCCACGCTGCAGGGCTGCCAGCGGGCCGACGCCGTGCTGCTGGGCGCGGTGGGCGGACCGAAGTGGTCCGACCCCAACGCCAAGGTGCGCCCGGAACAGGGCCTGCTGGCGCTGCGCAAGGGCCTGGGCCTGTTCGCCAACCTGCGCCCGGTGCGCCCGCACCCGGCCGCGCTGAACGCTTCGCCGATCAAGGCGCACCTGCTGGCCGGCGTGGACATCGTGGTGGTGCGCGAGCTGACCGGCGGCATCTACTTCGGCGAGAAGACCCGCGACGCGCACGGCGCCAGCGACCTGTGCAGCTACAGCGTGACCGAGATCGAGCGCGTGCTGCGCAGCGCGTTCCGGCTGGCGCGCCAGCGCCGCAGTTATCTGGTGTCGGTGGACAAGGCCAACGTGCTGGAGACCTCGCGCCTGTGGCGCGACGTGGCCGCGCGCATCGGCCGCGACGAATTCCCGGACGTGAAGCTGGAGCACCAGCTCGTCGACTCCATGGCCATGCACCTGCTGGCCAAGCCGCGCGAGTACGACGTCATCGTCACCGAGAACATGTTCGGCGACATCCTGACCGACGAGGCCTCGATGCTGGCCGGCTCGCTGGGTCTGCTGCCCTCGGCCTCGCTGGGCGACGGCAAGGTAGGACTGTACGAGCCCATCCACGGCTCGGCGCCGGACATCGCCGGCAAGGGCATCGCCAATCCCTATGCGACCATCCTGAGCTGCGCCCTGCTGCTGCGCCATTCGCTGGAGCTGCACGAGGAGGCCGACTGCATCGAGCGCGCGGTCGACGGTGCGCTCAACGCCCAGGTGTTCACCAACGACCTGGCCGCCGGCGGCCGCGGCGTGTCCACCCAGGCCGCCACGCAGGCGGTGATCGAGCAGATGCAGGCGCACTGCTACGTGGCCGAACTGCGCGACTGAACCCGCGCGGCGGCGGATACGCCGCCATCCGGCCGCCATGGCAACCATGGCGGCCGGCGCGCCTCAGTACGACACCAGTCGGTCGCGGCCTTCCTGCTTGGCGCGGTAGAGACGCTCGTCGGCTTCGCGCAGCAGGCCACGCAGGTCCTGCCCCGGTTGCAGTTCCGCCATGCCGATGCTGACCGTGCAGTGCAGCGATCCGCCGTCCGGCGCATCGATGGCCACCTGCGCGATGCCCTCGCGCAGCGCTTCCAGCCGCGCCCGCGCCACCGGCCACGGCCATTGCTGGCAGACCAGGAACTCCTCGCCGCCGTAGCGCGCCACCAGCATGCCCTCGTGCTCGCCCAGCAGCCGTTCGGTCTGCTGCGCCACCTGCGAGAGCACCTCGTCGCCGAAGGCGTGGCCGTAGCGGTCGTTGACCGCCTTGAAGTGGTCGATGTCCATCAGCCCCACGCACAGCGGGCGACCTTCGCGGCGGCTGGCCTCCAGCGCCGCGGCCAGGAATTCGTCGCCGGCGCGGCGGTTGGCCAGCCGGGTCAGCGAATCGTGCCGCGCCTGGTAGGCGAGCTGCTCCATCAGCCGCGCGTGTTCTTCGCCCGCAGCTTCCAGTTGCACGTTCTTGACCGTCAGTTCCGAAGTACGCGCCTCCACCAGCGCTTCCAGCCGCCGCTGGCTCTGGCGCTGACCGCGCATCAGCAGCCGCAGCACGCCCCAGCCCAGCAGCACGGTCGCCGCCGCGTAGAGCGCGATGGCCCAACCGCGCAGCCACCACGGCGCCTGCTTGTCGAATTCCACCACGCGCGTGGCCAGCGCTTCCTGCCCGCCCCATTCGGCCGGCGCATTCATCACCTGCACCTGGAAACGCAGGCGGCCCGCGGGCAGGTTGGTGTAGACCGCATCGTGCGCGGCGCCGTTGTCCGACTCGATCCAGCCACGGTCGAAGCCTTCCATCCGGTAGCGGTAGCGCAGCCGGTCCGGCGCGCGCTGGTTGAGGCCGGCGAAGCGGATCACCACGCGCCGGGTGTCGGCCGGCAGCACGTGGCGCTCGCGCTGCGGCAACGCGCGGCCGTCGGCCTCCACCGATTCGATCACCAGGGTGATCGCCTGCGCGCGCTGGCGGCGGGCGTCGTCGGGATCGATCACGGCGATGCCGGCGGCGGTGGCGAACCACAGCTTGCCGTCGCGCATGCGCCAGCCGGCCGGCGAACTGGCGCCGTTGGCCTGGCTGCTGGGCAGGCCGTCGCTGTGGGTGAAGGCTTCCACCGGCAGGCGCGCCATGTACCGGCTCTCCACCGCCGCCAGCGCCGCGCGCGAGATGCGGAACACGCCGCGGTTGCTGGACAGCCAGAAGTCGCCGTTGTCGTCTTCCAGCAGCCGGAACAGGCGGTTGTTCGGCAGCCCGTGGCGGTGGTCGAACTGCAGGAAGCGGCCGTCGCGCCAGTGCAGCAGCCCGCGGTCGGTGGCGATCCACAGGCTGCCGTCCGGGTCGGCGAGGAAGTCGAAGGCCGCCACCGCGGGGAATTCGTCCTTGGGCCGCCAGACCTGCAACCGCCCGTCCGGGTGCAGCGCGGCGACGCCGTTGCTGGAACCGATCCACAGCACGCCGTCGCCAGCGTCGTACAGCGCGTACACGTTGCCTTCCGGCAGGCCGTCCTTGCCGTCGTAGTGGCGCACTACGCGGCCGTCGCGGTAGACGCTGACGCCCTGGTTGCTGCCGATCCACAGCGAGCCGTCGGCGCGCTCCAGCAGCGCGCGCACGTGGTTGGAGGGCAGCCCCTGCGCTTCGTCGATGCGCCGCGGGCGCAAGGGCTCTCCGGCGGCCGCCGGCGGCAGGTACAGCACGCCCTGGTCGTAGGTGCCCAACCACAGGCCGCCGTCGCGGGCATTGGCCATCGACAGCACGGACGGATCGATGTGGCCGTCGAAGGCCAGCGGCACCGCGCGGATGCGGCCGTTCTCCCACACGTCCACGCCCATCGGGTGGCCGATCCACACGCCCTGCCCGGGCCGCTCCACCATGGCGCGCACGTAGATGTCGCGCAGGCCCGCGCTGCGGCCGATGCCGAAGACCGGGCCGTCGGAGATGCGGAACAGCCCGTTGGTGGTGCCCACCCACAGCAGGCCGTCGCGGTCCTCGAACAGCGCCGGCGCCAGGCGGCCCATCAGGCCGTGGCGTTCGCCCAGCACTTCGTAGCGCCCCTGCGCGTAGCGGCGCAGGCCGTCCAGGGTGGAGATCCACAGGTTGCCGTTGCGGTCCTCCAGCATGGCCTCCGCGCGGTCGCCGGTGACCTGCGCGATCTGGCCGCGCTCGATCCGCCAGACGCCCGCGCTGCCGCCGACCAGGATGCCGCCCCAGCGCGACGGCTGCACCGCCAGCACCGACGTGTCCGGCAGGCCCACCCGCCGCCCCCAGTCGACGATCCCGTCGCCGCCGACGCGGAACAGGCCGTGCCGGTTGCCCACCAGCGCCTCGGTCCCGGACAGCGGCAGGATCGCCTGCACGCGCTCCTGGGTGAGCTGCGGGTGGTCGTTGCCCAGTTCGTGCAGGTCGCCGCGGGCATCCAGCCGGTACAGCGAATGGTCGGTGCCGATCCACAGCGTCCCGCCCGGCCCGTAACGCAGCACCGAGACATCCGGCAGCGTGCCGGCCGCGCCCGGCAGGCGCTGCCAGACGCCCTGGCGGAAGCGCACGATGCCCGGCCCCACCCGCCCCAGGCTCAGCACCATGCCGCCGTGCGGGTCCGGCGCGATGGCCCGCACCCCTTCGATCTCCATGCCCTCGGCGGTGCCGGCGTCGTACTGGCTGAAGCGGCGCCCGTCGAAGCGCGCGGCGCCTTCCCAGGTGCCGGTCCAGATGAAGCCGTCGGCGTCCTGGCCGATGGTGTGCACCAGGTTGTGCGGCAGGCCGTCCTCCATCGTCCAGCGGGCGATGGTGTATTCATCCACGTCGCGCGCCGGGTCCAGCGCCCACGCCGGCGCCGCCCCGGACAGGAGCAGCAGGCACAGGCACGGGATCAGCAGGGCGAAGCGCACGGCGAAGGCAGGCGTCCGGAAGACGGCGACCCTTCCAGTATCGGCCCCGGCGGGGGGCATCTGAACCCCCGCCCGTCCGGACGCCTCAGGCGGCCTCGCCCGGCTCCGGCTTCACCCTGAACCAGGCCGCGTACAGCGCCGGCAGGAAGAACAGGGTCAGCACCGTGGCCACGGTCAGCCCGCCCATGATCGCCACCGCCATCGGCCCGAAGAACGCGCTGCGCGACAGCGGGATCATCGCCAGCACCGCCGCCAGCGCGGTCAGCACGATAGGGCGGAACCGGCGCACGGTGGCGTCGATGATAGCGTGCCAGCGGTCGTGGCCGGCGTCGATGTCCTGCTGGATCTGGTCCACCAGGATCACCGAATTGCGCATGATCATGCCGGCCAGCGCGATGGTGCCCAGCATGGCGACGAAGCCGAACGGCACCCGGAACACCAGCAGCGCCAGGGTCACGCCGATCAGCCCCAGCGGCGCGGTCAGCAGCACCAGCGCCACCCGCGAGAAGCTGCGCAGTTGCAGCATCAGCAGCGTGGCCACCGCCAGCAGGAACAGCGGCATGCCCGCGGCGATGGACTTCTGCCCGCGCCCGGAATCCTCCACCGTGCCGCCGGTCTCCAGCAGGTAGCCCTGCGGCAGTTGCGCGCGGATGCCGTCCAGCGTGGGCAGGATCTGCGCCACCACCGTCGGCGGCGTCAGCGCGTCGGTGTTGAGGTCGGCGCGCACGGTGACGGTGGGCAGGCGGTCGCGGTGCCAGATGATGCCGTCCTCGAAGGCGTACTCCAGGTCGGCGATCTGCGACAGCGGGACGCTGCCGCCGCTGGCGGTCGGCACCGCCAGGCTGCCCAGCAGGTCCAGCCGCGCGCGCTCGTCCTCGGGGCCGCGCAGCAGGATCTCGACCAGCTCGTTGCCTTCGCGGTAGGTGCTCACGCTCAGCCCCGACAGCGAACTGGTCAGGAAGTGCGACACCTGCGCCGTGCTGACGCCCAGCGCGCGCGCGCGGTCCTGGTCGATGTCCAGGCGCACGATCTTGCTCGGCTCGCTCCAGTCCAGGTTGACGTTGGCGACGTTGCCATTGGCGCGCACCCGGTCGGCCACCTGCCGCGCGATCGCCTGCACGCGGTCGATGTGTTCGCCGGACACGCGGAACTGCACCGGATAGCCCACCGGCGGCCCGTTCTCCAGACGCGTCACCCGGAACTGCAGTTCGGGGAACTGCGGCGCGACGTCCTCGATCAGCCACTTGCGGGTGGCCTCGCGCGCGGCGATGTCCTCGGTCAATACCACGAACTGCGAGAAGTTCGCCTGCGGCAACTGCTGGTCCAGCGGCAGGTAGAAGCGCGGCGAGCCGGTACCGACGTAGGCCACGTAGTTGCGGATGCCCGTGCGCCCGGCCAGCAGCTTCTCCAGCCTGCGCGCCTGCGCGTCGGTGGACTTGAGCGAACTGCCCTCGGCCAGTTCCAGGTCCACCATCAGTTCCGGCCGCACCGAATCCGGGAAGAACTGCTGCGGCACGAAGCGGAACAGCAACAGCGAAGCCACGAACGCAGCCGCGGTGATGCCGATCACCAGCCAGCGGCGGCGCAGGCAGAACGCCAGCCAGCCGCGGAAGCGCCGGTAGAACGGGGTGTGGTAGGGATTGTGGTCGTGCGCGTCGTGGGCCTTCGGCGCCAGCAGGCCGGCGTACTGCGGCCAGCGGTCGGCCAGGCGCACGCGCAAGCCTTGCCAGCGCGCGGCGAACGAACCCGGCCTGGGCGGCTGCGGATTGCCCAGGTCCGGCAGCATCTTGTCGCCCAGGTACGGGATGAACAGCACCGCCGCGATCCACGACACCACCAGCGCGATGGTCACCACCTCGAACAGCGAGCGCGTGTATTCGCCGGTGCTGGACGCGGCCGTGGCGATGGGCAGGAAGCCCGCCGCCGTCACCAGCGTGCCGGTGAGCATCGGGAACGCGGTGGACTCGTAGGCGAAGCTGGCCGCCTTCAGCCGGTCGAAGCCCTGCTCCATCTTGATCGCCATCATCTCCACCGCGATGATCGCGTCGTCCACCAGCAGGCCCAGCGCCAGCACCAGCGCGCCCAGCGAGATCTTGTGCAGGCCGATGCCGAAGTAGTGCATCACCGCGAAGGTCATCGCCAGCACCAGCGGGATCGACACCGCCACCACCAGGCCGGTGCGCAGGCCCAGCGAGAAGAAGCTGACCAGCAGCACGATCACCACCGCCTCGGCCAGCACGCGGACGAACTCGCCCACCGACTCCTTCACCGCCGCCGGCTGGTCGGACACCTTGCGCAGTTCCATGCCCAGCGGCAGGGTCTTCTGCAGGCGCTGGAACTCATGCTCCAGCGTCTGTCCCAGCTTGAGGATGTCGCCGCCGTCCTTCATCGCCACCGCGATGCCGATGCCGGGCTCGCCCATGAAGCGCATGCGCGGCGCGGCCGGGTCGGCGAAGCCGCGCTTGACCGTGGCGATGTCGCCCAGCCTGACCGTGCGCCCGCCGGCGCGGATCGGGAAATCGCGGATCTCGTCCACCGAGGTGAACTCGCCGCCCACGCGCAACTGCACGCGGTCGGTCGGCGTCTCGAAGAAGCCCGCCGGGGTGATCGCGTTCTGCTCCTCCAGCGCCTGCTGCACCAGGCCCAGCGGGATGCCCAGCGTGGCCAGCTTGGTGTTGGACAGCTCGATCCAGATCTTCTCGTCCTGCAGGCCGACCAGCTCGACCTTGCCGACGTCGTCCACGCGCTGCAGTTCTAGCTGGATGCGGTCGGCATAGTCCTTCATCACCGCGTAGTCGAAGCCCTCGCCGGTCAGCGCGTAGATGTTGCCGAAGGTGTCGCCGAACTCGTCGTTGAAGAACGGGCCGATGACGCCCGAGGGCAGCGTGGCGCGGATGTCGCCGACCTTCTTGCGCACCTGGTACCAGAGGCCGGGGATCTCCTTCGACTTCATGGAATCGCGCGCCATGAAGATCACCTGCGACTCGCCCGGGCGCGAATACGAGCGGATGAACTCGTACTCGCCGGTGGTCATCAGCGCCTTCTCGATGCGCTCGGTGACCTGCTGCGAGACCTCCTCGGCGGTCGCGCCCGGCCACACCGTGCGCACCACCATCGCCTTGAAGGTGAACGGTGGGTCCTCGGACTGCCCCAGGTGCCGGTACGACCACGCGCCGATGATGCCCATCAGGATCATCGCGAACAGCACCAGGCTGCGGTTGGTCAGCGCCCACTCGGAGAGGTTGAAGCGACGCATGGGTCAGAGGCCTCCCTGGACCGGCCCCCTCCCCCGCATGCGGGGGAGGGCTGGGGTGGGGGCAAAGCGCCCGCGGACTCTCCGGAGAGGCTGTGCATGTGCTCGCCTCCACACCAACCTTGCACTCGCCACATCCCTGTGGCTCGTCCTGCGGGCGGCTTGCGCCGCGCGCATCGGCCATCCCGCTGGCGTGTCCGCGCACGCGGAGGAAGGGGCATGCCTCCCTTGCGGACAATTCGCCGGCGCGTCCATCAACGTGCCTCCTGCGGCTTTGCCGGCTGCAAGGCCAGCGGCCGGTTGTTCCTGTCCACCGGCGCCACGGCCTGTCCCTCGCGCAACAGGTGGCCGCCAGCGGCGACCACCCAGTCGGTGGCCTTCACGCCGTCGAGCACCGGCACCGACACTTCGCCATACGGGCCCAGCTTGACCACTTGCGCACGCACCTTGCCGGTCGCCGGATCGACCACCCACACGGCGGTCCCGCCGTCGTCCCCACGCTGGATCGCCGACAGCGGCAGCTTCAGCGCCGCCTTCACGCCGTTCTCCTGTACGTAGACGCGCGCGCTCTGGCCCAGCTCGACCTGGCCGACGGCGTCGCCGGCCAGGCTCACGCGGGCGGCGTAGGTGCGCGTCTGCGCGTCCGCCGCGGGTGCGATCTCGCGGATGCTGCCGGACAGGCGCTGGCCGGGCGCGTTCCACAGTTCGACCATCACCGGCTGGCCCACGCTGAAGTCGCGGATGCGGTTCTCCGGCAGGCCGATGGCCACTTCGCGGCCGCCGTCGGCGGCCAGGGTGAAGACGGTCTGGCCGGCAGCGACCACCTGCCCGGCCTCGGCCTGGCGGCTGGCGATCACGCCGTCGCGCGGCGCGCGCAGTTGCGAATAGGCTTCCTGGTTGCGCATCACGTCCATCTGCGCGCGCGCTGCGCGCGCCTGGCCTTCGGCGGCCTTGTACGCGGCCACCTGGGCGTCATAGGCGGACTGGCTGATCAGCTTGTCGCCGACCAGCCTGGCGTAGCGGTCGCGGTCGCCGCGCGCGCGCGCCAGGTCGGCCTCTGCGGCCGCCAGTTGCGCCTGCGCGGCCTGCGCCTGCAGGGCGAAGTCGTCCGGGTCCAGCACCGCCAGCACTTCGCCGCGGCGCACGCGGGCGCCGGCATCGACGTTGCGGCGGACCAGGTTGCCACCGACGCGGAACGACAGCGGGCTCTCCTCGCGGGCGCGCACTTCGCCGGCATAGGCCGAGACGGCGGCCTCGACGCCCCCGCCGGGGTGCACCACCAGCGCCGGCCGCGGGGTTTCCGCGGGCGGCTTGCCGCCGCAGGCGGCCAAGGCCAGCAGCACGGTTCCGAACATTCCCTTCCAGCGCGCGTTCCGCATGACCGCTCCGTCGCCATTCATAATTAGTGCACTTGGCGGTATAGTATATATATCGAACCGAGTAGTCTAGTATTACGCCATGGTCAGCCCGATGCCACCCGCCAACCGCCGCAAGCCCCCCGCCCGCCCCGCCAGCGGTCCCGGCCGTCCCAAGGACCTGGGCAAGCGTGCCGCCATCCTGGAAGCCGCCAAGCAGTTGTTCTCGCGCGAGGGCTTCAACGGCGTGAGCATGGACCAGATCGCGGCCGAGGCCGGGGTGTCGAAGCTGACGGTATACAGCCACTTCGGCGACAAGGAAGCGTTGTTCGCCGCCGCGGTGCAGGCCAAGTGCGAGGAGATGCTGCCGGACGCGCTGTTCGAGATCGAACTGGAAGGCCCCCTGCGCGACCAGCTCAAGGCCATCGCGCACGCCTTCTTCGCCCTCATCACCAGCGAGGAGGCCATCAGCACGCAGCGCATGATGATGGTCCCCGGCAACATCGACGACAAGCTCAAGCAGACCTTCTGGGAAGCCGGCCCGCAGCGCACCCACGACGCCTTCGCCGGCCTGTTGCAGGCGCGCATGGCGACGGGCGAGCTGGACATCCCCGACGTGCCGCTGGCGGCGGTGCAGTTCTTCACCCTGCTGAAGGGCGAAGTGCATGCGCGCATGACCTGCGGCCTGTGCGGCCCGCCCGGGCGCACGGACACCCATCGCCACATCGACGCCTGCGTGGACATGTTCCTGAGGGCCTATGGCCGCCGCTGAAGCTGAAGCCCGCCCCACGGGGACGGAGGTCGCGGTGACTTCCGGCACTGCGTCGCGCCCGGTGCCAGCCGCGATCCTTGCCCAGCGCGGACGGAGCCGGCCCGCTAGAATGCGCGATCCAGCCCTCCGCGTCGGATGACCACCCCCATGACGATCAACTACACCCAGGCCCGCGAGAACATGGTCGAGCAGCAGGTACGTCCCTGGGACGTGCTGGATGCGCGCGTGCTGGAGACGCTGGCCACCCTGCCGCGCGAAGCTTTCGTCGCCGAATCGCACCGCGCGCTCGCCTACGCCGACCTGGAACTGCCGCTGGGCCACGGCCAGTCGATGATGAAGCCGGTGGTCGAAGGCCGCACCCTGCAGGCGCTGGCGCTGCAGGCCGGCGAGGACGTGCTGGAAGTGGGCACCGGCAGCGGCTACCTCAGCGCCTGCCTGGGCAACCTGGCGCGCGAAGTCGTCAGCCTGGAGATCAATCCCGAACTGGCCGCCGCCGCGCGCGCGCGCCTGGACGCCACCGGCCTGGGCACCAACGTGCGCATCGAGACCGCCGACGCGCTGGCCTGGGACACCGACCGCCGCTTCGACGCGGTGTGCGTGACCGGCGCCGTCGCCGCCGTGCCCGCGCGCTTCCTGCAATGGCTGCGCCCCGGTGGCCGCCTGTTCGTGGTGCAGGGCCGCTCGCCGGTGATGGAAGCCGCGCTCCACCGCAACGATGTCAACGGTCCGCGCATCGAATCGTTGTTCGAAACCGACCTCCCCTACCTGGTCGGCGCCGCCCCGGCGCCCCAGTTCGTCTTCTGAAGCACTCGATAAGGAATCCGCATGAGCCGTCGCCCCCTCGCACTTGCGCTCGCCCTGGTCCTGCCGTCCGCGGCCGGCGCCACCGACCTGATGCAGACCTATGAGCTGGCGCGCGCCGGCGACACCACGCTGTCCATCGCCGAATCCACCCGGCTGATCAACAAGGAAGGCGCGGTGCAGGCACGCGCGGTGCTGCTGCCGCAGGTCAGCGGCAGCGCCAGCTACGATCTCACCCACAGCAGCCGCCCCGGCAGCCCCACCGGCGACGGCAAGGGCCGCAGCTACGGCGCCTCGGTCAGCCAGACGATCTTCGACTGGAGCCGCATCGCCAACCTGCGCGGGCAGAAGGCCATCAGCCATGCCGCCGACTACGACCTGGCCTCGGCCAACAACGACCTGATCACCCGCACCTCGGCCGCGTACTTCAACGCGCTGATCGGGATCGAGTCGCTGGCCGCGGCGGAGACCAACGAAGCCGCTTCCAAGAAGCAGTTCGACTACGCGCAGAAGCGCCTGGACGTGGGCCTGGCGCCGATCACCGACGTGCACGAAGCCCGCGCCCAGTACGACAGCGCGCGCGCCAACACCATCCTGGCCCGCAACGCGCTGGACGACGCCTACCGCGCCCTGGCCGAGATCACCGGCCAGCCGATCAGCAACCTGCGCGGCCTGCCGGACGATTTCCGCCCCGAGCTGCCGCCCGAGCAGAACGCCCAGTCGTGGGTGGACCGCGCACTGGAACAGAACCCCGACCTGAAGTCGGCGCAGTACCAGTTGGAATCCGCGCAGCACGGCGTCTCCAGCGCGCGCGCCGGCCACTACCCCACGCTGGGCTTCCGCGGCGGCTATTCCAACGGCACCGACTGGGACTCCATCGACGGCACGTTGTCGAAGGATGCCGAAGGCTACAACTGGGGCGTCACCCTGACCGTGCCGATCTTCTCCGGCGGCGCCACCCAGTCCGGCGTGCGCCAGGCGCTGGCCCAGCGCGACCGCGCCGCCGACGGCCTGGAGCAGACCCGCCGCGCCCTGGTGCGCAACACCAGCAACGCCTACCAGGCGCTGGTGGCCGGCGTGACCGAAGTGGAAGCCCGCCGCCTGGCCGTGGTGTCCGCGCAGAGCGCGTTGGACGCTTCGCAGGTGGGTCTGGAAGTCGGCACCCGCACCGTGCTGGACGTGCTGCAGAACCAGCGCACGCTGTTCCAGGCGCAGGTGGAATACGCGCAGGCGCGCTACAACTTCCTGCAGAACCGCCTGCTGCTGGAACAGGCCGCCGGCACGCTGGACGGCGCCGACGTGCAGGACGTCAACCGCCTGCTGACCGCCGACGCCGAAGCGCGCCTGGGCAACAACCAGCCCAGCACGCAATAAGCCTTCCGCACCATCGCGCTACACGCACGACGGCGGGCATGTCCCGCCGTCGCCGTTTCCGGCACCCGCTTCCTGCTGTACCCGCTGCAGGAGCGACGTCAGTCGCGACCGCACGCTAACAAAGCGTTGGACGCGGATCACACGGATGAACACGGATAAAGCCTTGTTTGATCCGGCTTATCCGTGTTCATCCGTGTGATCCGTGGCTTGCGGATTCTTCAAGGTCCGCGGTCGCGACTGACGTCGCTCCTGCAGTCGGGACACCGGCAGGGACAGGGGAATCAGATCGCACTGCGTTCGCGCAGGGCGGCGATCTCGGCGTCGGCGTAGCCCGCTTCGCGCAGCACTTCGTCGGTGTGCTGCCCGAGCAGCGGCGGAGCGCGGCCGTCGCGGACGGGCGTGGCGGAGAGCTTGATAGGGCTGCCCACCAGCGGCAACGCCGGCGCATGCGGATGCGCCACTTCCGTCACCATGCCGCGCGCCCGCACCTGCGGGTCGGCGAACACGTCGGCGATGTCGTTCACCGGGCCGCAGGGAATGCCGGCCGCTTCCAGCAACGCCAGCCAGTCGCGGCGCGGCCTAGTCCGCAGCCGTTCCTGCAACAGCGGCACCAGTGCGTCGCGGTGGCGCACGCGCGCGGCGTTGGTCGCGTAGCGCGCGTCCTGCGCCAGCGCGGGTTCGCCCAGCAGTTCGCACAGGCGCGCGAACTGGCGGTCGTTGCCCACCGCGACGATGACGTGACCGTCGGCCACGGCGAACACCTGGTAGGGAACGATGTTGGCGTGCGCATTGCCCTGCCGCCGCGGCACTTCGCCGCCGACCAGGTAGTGGCTGCCGAGGTTGGCCAGCATCGCCACCTGCGCGTCCAGCAGGGCCATGTCGATCGCCTGGCCTTCGCCGGTCGCGTCGCGATGGCGCAGCGCAGCCAGGATCGCCACCGCCGCGTACATGCCGGTGAACAGGTCGGCGACCGCCACGCCGACCTTCTCCGGTTCGCCGTCGGCCGCACCGGTGACGCTCATCAGCCCGCCCAGCCCCTGCACGGCGAAGTCGTAGCCGGCGCGATGCGCATAGGGACCGTCCTGGCCGAAGCCGGTGATCGAGCAATAGACCAGGCGCGGGTTCGCGGCGCGCAGCGTGGCGGCGTCAAGACCGTAGCGCGCCATGTCGCCAACCTTGAAGTTCTCCACCAGCACGTCGCTGCGCATCGCCAGACGGCGGACGATGGCCTGCCCTTCCGGCGTGGACAGGTCCGCGGTCAGCGAGCGCTTGTTGCGGTTGGCGCACAGGTAGTAGGCCGACTCCGCGGTGTCGTTGCCCTCGGCATCGCGCAGGAACGGCGGCCCCCAGCCACGCGTGTCGTCGCCGCTGCCTGGGCGCTCGACCTTGATCACGTCCGCGCCCAGGTCCGCCAATACCTGCGTGCACCACGGGCCCGCCAGCACGCGGGTCAGGTCGAGCACGCGGATGCCCGACAGCGCCTGCGGCGCGGCGGCGATCACGGCGCGGCTGCCGGCAGGTCGGGCGCGATCATCGCCAGCGTGCGCGCCAATGCGCCGCGGCCGTGTTCCACCAGCGCGCGGCCGTTGTCGGCCGTGCGCTGGCGCAGCGCGTCGTCGGCGAGCAGGGCTTCGATGGCGTCGCCTACGCCCTCGGCGTCCGCGGCGATCCGCAGCGCGTCGGCTTCCTGCAACCGCCGCGAGATTTCGCTGAAGTTGTGCAGGTGCGGCCCGGTGACGGCGGGCGTGCCGACCGCGGCCGGTTCCAGCAGGTTGTGCCCGCCGATGGCCTGCAGGCTGCCGCCGACGAAGGCGACCTCGGCGCAGGCGTAGAACGCCATCAACTCGCCCAGGGTGTCGACGACGAACACATCGCACGCCGCCGGCGGCCACTGCGCGGCGCGGCGCGTGGCCACGCGCAAGCCGGCCGCGCGCGCCGCCTCCACCGCGCGCGGGAAGCGCTCCGGATGGCGCGGCGCCCACAGCAGCAGCAGGTCGGGCCAGCGCCGGCGCAGGCGCGCGTGGATGGCGAGCACGGCGGCTTCCTCGTCCTCGTGCGTGCTGGCGGCGATCCAGGCGCAGCGCGCGGCGCCAGCCTGCCGGTGGTATTCCGCGACGAAGGCCGGCAGCCCTTCCGGCAGCGGGATATCGAACTTCAGGTTGCCGATGTCTTCGACCTGGTCCGGGCGCGCGCCCAGTTGCACGAAGCGCCGCGCATCCGCCGCCGATTGCGCCGCCACCCGGCGCAGCGTGCGCAGGGTGCGGGCGATCAGCGGCCGCAGCACGCTGTAGCCGCGCAGCGAGCGCGCCGACAGCCGCGCGTTGAGCAGGTAGGTGGGAATGCCACGGTCGTGGCAGCCGAACAGCAGGTTGGGCCAGAGCTCGGTCTCCATCACCAGCGCCAGCCGCGGGCGGAAGTGGCGCAGGAAGCGCGCGACCGCACCCGGCAGATCATAGGGGGAATACACATGCAGCACGCGCGTGCCCCACAGCGCGCGCACGCGCTCGGAGCCGGTGGGCGTGATGGTGGTGACCAGCAGGCGCAGGCCGGGGTGCTCGCGCAGCAGGGCGTCGACCACGGGCGCGGCGGCGTTCACTTCGCCCACCGACACCGCGTGCAGCCACACGTCCACCGTCGCCGCACGCGTGTCGTAGGCGCCGTAGCGCTCGTTCCAGCGCTGGAAATATTCCGGATAGCGGAAGCCGCGCCAGATCAAGTGGTAGACCGTGACCGGCGTCAGCACGTACAGCACCAGCGAATACAGGGTGCGCAGCAATCGTTCGGTCGGGTCTTTCGGCATCGAGACAAGGATACCCGGGCGGGCCGCTACAATGCGGCGATGGCATCCCCCGACAAGCCCTCCGGCGACGACGACGCGCCCCCGCTCGGCCCGCGGCAATGGCCGGCCTGGGCCGGCATCGGCCTGGCCTGGCTGGCGGCACGCCTGCCGTGGCCGCTGCAGCGCGCGCTGGGGCGCGGCATCGGCCGGCTGCTGTCGGTGGCGATGCGCGGGCGCCGCGACGTAGCCGCGCGCAACATCGCCCTGTGCTTCCCGGAACTGGACCCCGCCGCGCGCGCGGCGCTGGTCACTGCCAGCTTCGGCGCGCTGGGCATCGGCCTGTTCGAATTCGCGCGTGCGTGGTGGGGCAGCGTGGCGCCGATGCGGCGCGGGCTGCGGGTGGAAGGCTTGGAACACCTGGAAGCCGCGCGCGCGGGCGGGCGCGGCGTGATCGTGGTCTCCGGCCACTTCACCACGCTGGAGATCGCCGCCCGGCTGATGTGCAACTACGCGCCACTGGCCGGCATGTATCGCCCGCACGACCAGGGCGCGATGGAATGGGCGGTCCGGCGCGGCCGGCTGCGCTATGCGGCGGCCATGTTCACCCGCGAGGAATTGCGCCCGGCGCTCAAGCACCTCAAGCAGGGCGGCCTGCTCTGGTTCGCGCCGGACCAGGACACCCGCCGCGGCGACAGCGTGTACGTGCCGTTCTTCGGCCATCCCGCCTACAGCCTGACCTCGACCCACCAGTTGGCGCGGCTGTCGGGCGCGGCGGTCATCGCGTTCTCGCACGTGCGGCGCGAGGACGGCGGCTACACGCTGCGGCTGTCGCCCGCGTTCGCCGACTTCCCCTCCGCCGACGCCACCGCGGACACCGCGCAGGTGATCGCCGCGATCGAGGACATGGTGCGCCAGGCCCCGACGCAGTACCTGTGGATCCATCGCCGCTTCAAGCGCCAGCCCGACGGCCGCGGCAAGCTGTACGAGTGACCGCGCTCAGTACACGCCCGGTTCGCCCGGCGGCCGCGTCTTGAAGCGCCGGTGCACCCACAGGTACTGGGACGGCGCTTCGCGCGAGCGGTCCTCAATCCAGCGCATGTAGCGCGCCGCGTTCGCGGTCTCGTCCTCGCCCGGCCAACCGGGCCAGGCCGGCTCCAGGTCGATGCGGTAGCGGCCGTCCTCTCCGCGCCGGCACCACATCAGCAGCACGCGTCCGCCGGTGCGGCGCAACACGCCGCCGAGCACGCCCAGGGTGGCGGCGGCCACGCCGTAGAACGGGACGAAGACGTGGCGGCGGCTGGCGTTCTGGTCGGGCACGTAGAACGCCGCTTCGCCCGCCTGCACCGCGGCGGCGAAACCGGCGATGTCCTTCTTGTCGTAGGTGCGGCCGGCGTAGCGGCAGCGGCCGATGTCGATCTCGCGCTCCAGGCAGGGATCGTTGTAGCGCCGCACCAGGATCGGCATGGGCCGCCCGTTCGCCTCGGCGACCAGGCGCATCGCCATCTCGATGCTCTCGTAGTGCGCGCCGACCACCACCACGCCGTGGCCTTCGGCCCGTGCCTGGCGCAGGTGTTCCAGGCCCTGCACCGTGCCCAGGTCGCCGAGCCGCTCGCGCGGGGCGAACCAGGCGCGCAGGGTATCCAGCGCGCCGATGCTGTTGTCGGCCAGGGTCCGGCAGACCAGCGCGCGGCGCGCGGCGGCGTCCAGTTCCGGGAAGCACAGGGCGATGTTGCGCGCGGCGATGCGCCGCCGCCCGCGGTTCACTCCCGGCAGCCGCGCCAGCAGGCGCCCGCAGGCCATCAGCCGCGCGGGCGACAGTCTGCCCAGCAGGCGGCCGATGCCGCGCACCGCCGCGGCATGCCAGCACCGCCGCGGCGCGTCGTCCGCCGTCATGGCGCCGGTCGGTCGGCGTCGTGCGCGAGCAGGCTGCCGGCGTACAGCGCCGCCAGCAGCAGGGTCACGCTGCCCCAGAAGGTCGAATAGAAGGCCAGGTGGGTGTTGAGCGGGAACACCGTCACCGCCAGCGCCAGCATCGCCGGGCGCGCGCTTTCCTTGGCCTCCGGCGAGGCGTAGCGCCAGGCGCGCCAGGCCAGCGCCACGCCGGCCAGCCACAGCAGCAGGCCGAGGCCGCCGGTTTCGCTGAGCACTTCCAGCACGATCTGGTGCGCGTGCAGCGCCGGACCGTTGCCCCAGGCGGGACGCTCGCCCGGGGTCGCATTGCAGGCGGGATAGGCTTCGCGGAAGCCGCGCGCGCCCACGCCGTTGATCGGATGCTCGCGCACCATGCACGCGGCCGCCGACCAGATCTGCGCGCGCCCGGACAGGGCGGCGTCCACGCCGGGCTCGTCGGCGCTCAAAGCATGCGTGGTGCGGACCATGCGCTCGCGGAACTGGGTGGACGACACCGTCAGCAACACCAGGCTCAGCATGCCCACGGCGACCACGCCGAACAGCCGTTTCCAGCCCAGCAGGCGCTGGCCGGAGCACACCAGCACCAGCGCATAGGTGATCCAGGCCGCGCGCGCGCCCGCCAGCAGCACCACGATGCCGATGGCGCCGGCGGCCAGCATCCAGCCCAGCGTGTCCAGGCGGCGGGCCGCGGCGAACAGCAGGAACGGCGACAGGCTGGCCAGCACGATCCCCAGCTTGAGGTTGCAGGGGCCGAGGAAGCCGCTCAGCCGGTCCACCGTGGCCACTTCCAGCGGCGTGCACATCGGCCGCCCGCTGATCGCCTGCTTGAGCTGGTCCAGGGCCCAGAACAACGGGCTGGTGCCGAACATCGCCTGCGCCAGCGCGTCCAGCGTCCACACTCCCACGATCACGGCCAGGCCGTTGAAGGTGGTGCGGCGCGCGGCTTCGCTGGCCACCGAGGCCGCGACCAGCCACAGGAACGGCAGGTAGCGCAGGTCCACCGCCGCTTCGCGCAGCGCGCGGCGGGCGTCGATAGCGTCGAACGCGGAGATCAGTTCCGGCGCCCAGTACGCGACGAACAGCGCGCTGGTCAGCGCCCACGCCGGCCCGCTGAGCAGGCGGCTGCCGCCGCGGAAGCGGCCGAGCAGCAAGCGGACGATGGCCGCCAGCGCACCCAGCACCATCACCGCCTCGGCGTAGCCCGGCGCGGGCCACAGTGCGACGAAGGCCAGCACCCACGCCGGCGCCCAGCGCCATCCTTCCGCAGGCGTGGGCACGGCGGAACGGTCAGAGGGCGGGGGCGGGAGCGGGGCGTGGTTCATCGGCGAGTTCGTGGTAGACGGCCAGCGTGGCGTCCTGCATCGCGCGCAGCGTCAGGGCGGACATCGTAGCCAATGGGACGGGAGGATGCGCCAACAGGACGTGCGCGGCCTGCACCAGGGCGGCCTCGTCGAACGGCGGCACGGCACCCTGCGGCTGCCATTGCGCCAGCAGTTCGCCCACGCCGCCGTGCGCCCAGCCCAGCACCGGACGGCCGACCGACAGTGCTTCGATCACCGTGCGGCCGAAGGCTTCCGGCTTGCGCGACAGTTGCAGCACCAGGTCGCTGGCGGCGTAGGCGCGGGCGATCTCGGACGTGGGCGGGGTGATGGCGAGCGCGTCGGCGAAACCGCCCTGCCGCGCCTGCGCTTCGAGATCGGCCAGGTAGTGTTCGCGCCCCGGCTCGCGCGCGCCGGGCATCCACAGCCGCGCATCCGGGCCGGCGCTGCGCAGGCGGCCCAGCAGCGTCACCGCCTCGCGGTGTCCTTTAAGGCGCGTGCCGCGGCCGGGCAGCAGCAGCAGCGGGCCGTCGCCTTGCAACGCCGGATGCTGCTGCGCCGCCCATCGCCGCGCTTCGGCGTCCGGATGCGGCGCGCGCGGGAAGCGCGCCGGGTCGATGCCGCGCGGGATCACCCGCAGCCGCCGCGGATCGACTTGCGGGTAGTGCTCCAGCAGGTAGCGCCGCACGGTGTCGGACACGCAGATCACGCGCTCGCCACGGGTCATGACCGCGCTGTAGCGGCCGGGCGAATTGAGCCCGTGCATGGTGGTGACGAAGCGCGGACGGACGGCCGCTGGCATGCCGCGCAGGGCCCACAGGCCCAGCCACGCCGGCAGCCGCGAGCGCGCGTGCACGATGTCGGCGCCCAGGCCGGCGAACAGCCGACGCAGCGCCGGAACGTGGCGCAGGGCCAGCGGCGACTTGCGGCCGATGGCGAGCGTCACGTGCTCGGCACCGGTCTTCTCCAGCGCCGGCAGCAGGCGGCCGCCGGCCGACACCACCACGGCGCGATGGCCGGCGCGCACCAGCGCCTCGGCAATCTCCAGGGTGGAACGTTCCACGCCGCCGGACTCCAGCGCCGGCAGCAGTTGCACCACCGTCAACCGGCGCATGCGCGGCGGTCGGGTGCGCGGGGCCGCATGTGGCGGCGGTCAGCCGGCGAGGACGAAATGCGACCCGCAGTACGGGCACTGCACTTCGCCGTCCGGCGCGTCCTCGATCGGCAGGTAGACCCGCGGATGCGAATTCCACAGCGCCATGGACGGCAGCGGGCAGCTCAGCGGCAGGTCGGCGCGGCTCACGGTGTAGCGCTTCTCGGCGTTGGCGGGCGCGGTGGCGGTCTGGCTCATGGCGGCGTGGGGACGACGGAACGGGGGCCGCCAGTCTACCAGCCGCTGCGGCCGCGGCGCAGGCGCGGCCGCGCGCTGCATCCATACGAAAAAACGCCGCCCTCCTCGCGAAGGGCGGCGCTGCATGCCTGCCAGGCCGCGGGGCGACCCCGCGGCCCGCGCGCGGCTCACTTGGACGCGGTGGCCTCGGTGGTGATGCGCAGCTTCACTTCGTCGCCGACCATCGGCGCATACGCGCCCACGCCGAAATCGCTGCGCTTGACGGTGGCGGTGGCGTCGAAGCCGATCGCCGGCACCTTCTTCATCGGATGGTCGGCGGCCTTGTTGAGGGTCACGTCCAGCACCACCGGCTTGGTGATGCCCTTGATGGTCAGGTCGCCGGTGACGGTCAGCCTGCCTTCGCCCGCGGCCTCGACCTTGGTGCTCTTGAAGGTCGCGGCGGGGAACTTGGCGGCGTCGAAGAAATCGGCGCTGCGCAGGTGTTCGTCGAACTTGGCGGAGAAGCCGTTCAGGCCGGCCAGCGGCAGCGTCACCTCCACGCTGGAGGCGCCGACATCGTCGGCGTCGTAGACCAGGGTGCCGTCGGCCTGGCCGAAATGGGCGCTGGGATTGGAGAAGCCGAAGTGGCTCCAGGTGGCCAGCACGTCGGTGTGGGTCGGGTCGAGCTTGTAGGTCACCGGCGCGGCGAAGGCCGGCGCGGCGAGCAGGGACAGGGCGGCAACGAGCAGGGTCTTGCGCATGGCGGGTTCTCCGTGTGGTGGGGCGTGCGGGGTTACAGGATGCGGGCGGCTTCGTCGAAGCCCAGGCGCGGCGAGCGCGGGAAGATGCTGGCGGGGTCGCCGTGGCCCAGGTTGACCAGGATGTCGGACTTGATCGCGGTGCCGGCGAAGAAGGCCGCGTCCACCTTGGCGTTGTCGAAGCCGGTCATCGGGCCGGCGTCCAGGCCCAGCGCGCGCGCGGCCACGATCAGGTAGGCCGCCTGCAGGCTCATGTTGCGGCGGGCCGGGACCACGCGGTTCTCGCGCGGGCCGTCGAACCACGCCTTGGCGTCGGTATGCGGGAACAGGTAGGGCAGCTTCTCGTGGAAGTCCTCGTCGCGGCCGATGATGACGGTGACCGGCGCGGCCATGGTCTTCTTGTAGTTGCCTTCGTCCAGCGCCGGGCCCAGCTTGGCCTTGGCCTCGGCGGACTTGACGAACACGAAGCGCGCCGGCGTGGTGTTGGCCTGGGTGGGGCCGAACTTCAGCAGGTCGTACAGCCGGCGCAGGGTATCGTCGCTGACCTCGCCGCCGAAGGCGTTGTAGGTGCGTGCGGTGCGGAACAACTGGTCCAGGGCGGCGTCATTGAGGGCTTCGGGCATGGGATCAACCTGGCAGGAGGAAAGTGCGGCGCCCGGGCCGGGCGGCATCGGGACAGGCCGGCAGTGTAGAGTGTCCCGACTTTGACGACATAGAAGCGACCCGGAACGGATTGTTTTAACCAGTGGAACGAACACCTCTCCCGCCCGCCCCGCGCCTGTGCACCCTGAGCGACGGCCATGCCGGCAATGTGCGCCAGGCGCAGTCGCTGGCGCGTGAGCTCGGCGGCGCGGACTACGACGTGGTGCTGGACGCGCGCGCGCCGTGGCGGTGGTTCGCACCCCGGCGCTGGCCCGGCGCGGAGCACGCGTTCGGCGACGCCTTCGCCGCGCTCGGCGCACGCCCGCCGGTGCTGGCCATCGGCTGCGGCCGGCAGGCGGCGCTGGCCACGCGGGTGCTGCGCGAACGCGGCAGCCGCGTCGTGCAGATCCTCGACCCGCGCCTGGACCCGGCCCACTGGGACCTGGTCGTGGCGCCGGAACACGACGGCCTGGCCGGCCGCAACGTCATCCCGCTGCTCGGCAGCCTGACGCCGGTGGACGATGCCTGGCTGGCCGAGGCGCGCGCGCGCTTCGCCCGGTTCGCCGCGCTGCCCGCGCCGCGCACCGTGCTGCTGCTGGGCGGCGCCAGCGCGCACTACCGTTTCGACGCGGCCGCGTTCGCGCACCTGTCCGCCCTGCTCGACCGCGCCATCGCCCGCGACGGCGGCGCGCTGCTGGCGACCGCCTCGCGGCGCACGCCGCCCGGCGTGGTGCAGGCCTTGCGCAGCCGCCACGCCGGCGCGCGCGACACCCTGCTGTGGTGCACCGACGCCGACGGGCCGAATCCCTACCCCGGCCTGCTGGCCTGGGCCGACCGCATCGTCTGCACGCCGGACTCGGTCAACATGGTGTCCGAAGCCTGCGCGACGGCGGTGCCGGTGCACGTGTTCGAGCCTGATCGCGTGCAGGGCCGCCCGCGCCGCTTCCTCGACGCCCTGCTGCAACGCGGTCGCATCCGCGCGCTCGACGACACGCTGCAAGCCTTCGCTGCGGCGCCGCTGCGCGAGACCGCGCGGGTCGCCGCCGAAGTGCGCGCGCGACTCGGCCTGCCTGCGCGCTAGGCGCCGCGCGCGGCGGCCGCGCTTTCCTTCCGATGTGAACAGAACGGCGCGGATGCGCGCCGCGCTATGCCGCGTCCGCGGGATCGAACGCCAGCCCCTGCGCCGTCGTGGCGCGCACGACCAGCGCGCGCGCGGCGGCGATGGCGCCATCCTCGGCCACCAGCCGCGGCCGGCGGTCCAGGGTGCAGGCCAGGCCGGCGGCGACGAAGGCCGCGTGCGCCGCATCCAGCGCATCCGCCTGCTCGGCCGACAGCACGCCGGCGCGCACCAGCGCCGCGACCAGCCCCGGCGTGTCGCGCGGCGCCAGCAGCAATGGATGCGCGGGCGATTCGCGTAGCACCAGGTATTGCAACAGGAATTCCAGATCGACCAGGCCGCCGGCGCCCTGCTTGAGGTCGAAACGCGCGGCGTCGCTGCGGTCCAGTTCGGCGCGCATGCGCACGCGCATCTTCGCCACGTCCTCGCGCAGCGCATCGGCCTCGCGCGGCCGCGCCAGGGTGGTGGCGCGGATGTCCTCGAACGCCTGCAGCAGGCCGGCATCGCCGGCCACGCCGCGTGCGCGCACCAGCGCCTGGTGCTCCCAGGTCCAGGCGCGCTCGCGCTGGTATTCGGCGAAGCTGGGCAGCGACGACACCAGCAGGCCCTTGGCGCCGTCCGGGCGCAGGCGCACGTCCACGTCGTAGAGCCGGCCCGCACCGGTCACCGCACCGAGCAGCGCGACGATCTTCTGCGCCAGCCGCGCATACCAGCGCCCCGCCTCCAGCGGGCGGGCGCTCCCTGGCCGTGCAGCCTCGGGCCCGGATTCGGCGCCGGCCGGCGCGTCGAACAGGAACACCAGGTCCAGGTCCGAACCGAAGCCCAGTTCCTCGCCGCCCAGGCTGCCGTAGCCAAGGATGGCGAAGCGGCCGCCGGCCACGCGCCCGTGCGCGGCGGCGACGTCGCGCGTGGCGATGTCCAGCACCACGCGCACCACCGCGTCGGCCAGCCACGCGAGCTGGCGCACGCTGTCGCGCGCGGCCTGGCGGCCATCCAGCGCCGCCAGCGCGACGCGAAAGCTCAAGGCCAGACGCTTCTCGTTGAGCAGGCGCAGGCAGGCTTCCGGATCGTCCTCGTGCAGCACCGCCTCGCATTCGGCGCGCAGTTCGGCGCGGTCGGGCAGCGGCCCGGACACGCGCGTGTCCAGCAGTTCGTCCAGCAGCAGCGGATACGAAGCCAGCCGTTCGGCCAGCAACGCGCTGCGCGCCAGCACGTCCACCAGCCGCGCCAGCGCGCTGGGCTGTTCGTCCAGCAGGGCGAGGTAGCTGGCGCGGCGCAGGATGGCCTGCAACAGCGAGAGCACGCGCTTCAGCGCCGCGTCCGGCTGCGTGGCGCGCGCGCAGGCTTCCAGCAGCGCCGGCACCACCCGGTCGAGCCGCGCGCGCGATCCGTCGGACAGCGCGCGCACGCCGGAGTACCGGGCGAACTCGCGCAGCGCGCTGTCGGCGCCACCGGCGTCGGCGAAACCCGACCCGGCCAGCGCCTGCGCGTCGCCGCCTTCCGGCAGCGCGCGCCAGTACTGCGCCAGCGCGCCGGGCACGGCGTCGCGCCGGCGCGGCGCCAGCAGTTCGGCGAACTCGGCGGCCACCCGCGCCCGTTGTTCGTCGAGCGCGGCGCGCAGCATGTCCCAGTCGGCGTGGCCGAGCCCGCGCGCGATCCGCAGGCGGTCCAGCGGATCGTCCGGCAGCAGGTGGGTCTGCGCGTCGCGCAGCATCTGCAGGCGGTTCTCCAGCCGGCGCAGGAAGGCATAAGCGGTAGCCAGCGCTTCGCCCTCTTCCGCCGACATCTGCCGCGCCGCGACCAGCGCCGGCAGCGCCACGCACAGGCGGCGCTCGCGCAGCGCGGGCTCGCGCCCGCCGCGGATCAGTTGCAGCGCCTGCACCAGGAATTCGATCTCGCGGATGCCGCCGGGGCCGCGCTTGATGTCGTCGGCCAGTTCGCGCCGCGCCACTTCCGCGGCGATGGCGGCCTTCATTTCGCGCAGGCCGTCCAGCGCGGTGAAGTCGAGGTAGCGACGGTAGACGAACGGCCGCAGCGACTCCAGCCAGCGCTCGCCGGCGGCGACGTCGCCGGCCACCGCACGCGCCTTCAGCCAGGCGTAGCGTTCCCAGTCGCGGCCTTCGCGCTGGAAGTACTGGTCCATGCCGGCGAACGACAACGCTACCCGGCCGGCGTTGCCGAACGGCCGCAGGCGCAGGTCCACGCGATGGCAGAAGCCGTCGACGGTCGGTTCGTCCAGCAGCTTCGCCAGGCGCTGGCCCAGGCGCATGAAATAGTCCTCGGCCGCCAGCGGGCGCGCGCCGTCCGATTCGCCGCCCTGCGGATAGGCGTAGACCAGGTCGATGTCGGAGGAAAAGTTCAGCTCGCCACCGCCCAGCTTGCCCAGGCCGAACACCACCAGCCGCTGCACGCTGCCGTCGGCTGCGCGCACCACGCCGTGGCGCTGCGCGAATTCGATCTCCAGCGCCTCCAGCGCGACCTGCAGGCAGGTCTCGGCCAGCCGCGTGGTGCCGGCCAGCGTGTCGGCGACGGTGTCCAGCCCGTGCACGTCGCGCCAGACCAGGCGCGTGGATTCGGCGGTGCGGTAGCGGCGCAGCGTTTCCGGCCACAGCGCGGCCTCGCCTTCGGCCAGGACCGGCAGTGGCCACGGCTCGGCGCCGTCGTCGCGCAGCAGCGTCGCCAGCAGTACGGGTTGCCGGCGCAGCGTTTCCAGGGCGAAATCACTGGCCGCCACCACCTTCGCGGTGCGCGCCGCATGTCCCTCGTCCGCCAGCAGCGCCGCCGCCTCGGGCGAGGCCGCGCACAGCCGCGCCAATCCGCGCTCGGTCAGCGCATCGAGTTCGTCATCCAGGGACACGGCCGCATCGTTCATCGCGGCGATTGTGGCATGCGCCCCGGCCGGCCGGGCGCTCCCCTGGCAGGAGCGGCTTCAGCCGCAACCGCGCGGATGAAAAGCCTTTGGGCCACGGATTTCGCGGATCAACACGGATGAAGCGAATCAAACGGATCGAGGCCCAAGCCCTTATCCGTGTGATCCGCGTCGATCCGTGGCCCACTTGCCTAGCGGTGAATCGCTTGCCATTCGGGCGTGCTGCGGCACGTTTCTCAGCGTGCACTGCCAACGGCTGTCGGGATGCGGGCGCGGCTGAAAAGCCTTTACGCCACGGATTTCGCGGATCAACGCGGATGAAACGAATCAAGCGGATCGAGGCCCAAGCGCCTTATCCGTGTGATCCGCGCCGATCCGTGGCTTCCACTTGCCTGGTGGTGAATCGCTTGCCATCCGGGCGCGCGCGACTGTCGGGATGCGGGCGCGGCTGAAACCGCTCCTACAAGGGGACGGGTCAGGCGGCGGCGGACAGGTCGGGGAGGTCGGCTTCGGGATGCAGGGCCAGGCCGAACTGCGTGCCCAGGTGCCGGAGCAGCGCCGGCTTCACCTGGTCCATGGCGGACGGGCCGCCGAGGTCGGCCAGCGATACCACCTGCAATCCCTGGTAGCCGCAGGGATTGATGCGGTGGAAGGGCTCCAGGTCCATGGCGATGTTGAACGCCAGGCCGTGGAAGGTGCAGCCCTGGCGCACGCGGATGCCCAGTGCGCCGATCTTGGCGCCGGCGACGTAGACGCCGGGGGCGCCTTCCTTGCGCTCGGCGTGGACGTTCCATTCGGCCAGGGTGTCGATGATGGCCTGCTCGATCCTGCACACGTAGTCGCGCACGCCCACCTTGAGCCGCTTCAGGTCGAACAGCGGATAGGCCACGATCTGGCCGGGGCCGTGGTAGGTCACCTGGCCGCCGCGGTCGACGTGGATCACCGGGATGTCGCCCGCCGCCAGCACGTGCTCGGGCTTGCCGGCCTGGCCCAGGGTGAACACCGGGTCGTGCTCCACCAGCCACAGTTCGTCCACGGTGGCGTCGGTGCGCGCGTCGGTGAAGCGCTGCATGGCGCGCCACACCGGTTCGTAGGGCTGCCGGCCCAGTTCGCGGACGCGGCAGGGCGCGCTCACAGGGTCCACTTCACTTCTGGATGGTCGCGCAGCACCGCGTGGGCGGTTTCATACTGCGCGCGCTCCTCGGCGCGGAAGCTGATGCGCACGGAGACGAACTTGCCGGTGGAGGAGTGCTTCCAGGTAATGCTCTCGTGCAGCACTTCCAGCCCGGCCAGCACCAGCAGGCGCGGCAGTTCGGTCTCCAGGCCGGCGTCGGCGGTGCCCATGGCACTCAGCTCGAAGGTGCCGGGGAACTGGAAGCCGTGGTCGGGATTGTCGGATCGGATTTCCATGCGGCGATTATTGGGACGGCGGGCGTGAAAACCAAGCCTGCGCCCGGCGCGCGCCGGTCCTGAGCGCCCCCGCAACGGCAAGGGCCGCCCATAGGCGGCCCTTGCGCAATGCCCGGTGGCGGGCGCGTTCAGCGCGCCAGTTGCACCAGCGTCGAGGACACCCAGCCCTTGTTGCCGAGTTCGTCCTCCACTTCCCACATGACGCCGTCCTTGTTGCCGGTGGGGTACAGCAGCATGCCCACGTCCAGGTCGCGCACCGGCTTGCCGGTGCCCTTGGCGTTGGCGAACAGGCGGCCGGGCTTGGTCATCTCCACCGCCTGCTGGGCGTTGGACGCCGAGGCGTTGTCCGACAGGCCGCCCAACTGGGTCACCAGGTCGGTGTACGCCTGCAGGTAGGCCAGGGTGATGACCTGGCCGATCTCGGTGTTGGCGTAGCCGCCCACGCCGGCCGCGCCCAGGCCGCTGCCGCCGAACAGGCCGCCACCGGCGCCCCAGCCGATGTCGGTCTTCTTGGCGTTGCCCTCGGCCATCGCCACCTGCTCGGACGAGCGCACGTCGGTGACGGTCAGCACCACGTCGGCGGTCTTGCTCTTGAAGTTCAGGCCGCCCACCACCGCGCCGGCGCGGCCGCCGATCAGTCCGCCCAGCAGGCCGGACACGGCGTTGCCGCTGGCGTTGCTGTTCTGCGAGATCAGGTCCGGCACCAGCACGTAGTCGGCGGCGCGGATCTGGCCCTTGCCGACGTTGGAGCGGTTGCGCAGCTCGCCGCTGGCGGCCAGTTCGCGCTCGGCCATCGCCGCGCCCATGCCGGCGCCGCGGTCGACCAGGGTGAAGCAGCGCGACTTGTTGACGAACACCTTGATCAGCTTCGACGGCGCCGGCAGTTGCTGGCCGGTCCACCAGTTGACGGCGTCCTCGGGCTCCAGCACCGAGATCGACCCCAGCGGCTTGGCGCAGGTCGGGATCTGCGCCACCTGCTCCTTGCGCTGTTCCTGCGCGCTCTTGCGCTGCGCCATCGCGGGCACGGCCAACCCGGCCACCAGCAGACCGGCCACGCCGGCCTGCACCCAGAACATCGTCTTCTTCTTGCTCATCCAGATTCTCCTAGCGAAACCATGCCGGCGCCGAGCGGGCGCGGCTCCCTGGGGCCGTGCACGGCACGTCGCGTCGCAGGCTCCCCGTGCGGCATGGTAGTCGACCTGCGGGGCGCCGATGTGTCACAGAAACGGGGAACCGCGGCGGGAGCGGCCGTCCGCGACACGGGATAATGGCCGCCCTTCCCGGCCCCCGCCCTC
>ERZ761602.1534-NODE-1534-length-41396-cov-5.184538_pt1 | contig 41396 bp, 36 predicted proteins | sample MGYA00512165_ERZ761602 | MGnify/ENA primary metagenome ERZ761602 (study PRJEB28899, sample SAMN02445085) | bioreactor sludge metagenome | biome: EBPR sludge; isolation source: Thorneside wastewater treatment plant | place: Australia: Brisbane, Thorneside...
GGACTGGTCTGAGGAGAACCATCATGAACACCATTCTTCGTCCCGCCTTCGTCGTTTTCTTCGTGCTGACCCTGCTGACCGGCATCGCCTACCCGCTGGTGGTGACCGGTGTGGCGCAGTCGCTGTTTCCGGCCCAGGCGGGCGGCAGCCTGATCACCCGCGACGGCAAGCCGGTGGGCTCGGCCCTGATCGGCCAGAACTTCAGCGACCCCAAGCACTTCTGGGGCCGTCCTTCGGCCACCAGCCCGATGGCTTACAACGCGTCGGCGTCCAGCGGCTCCAATCTCGGTCCGCTGAACCCGGCCCTGACGGACGCCGTCAAGGCGCGCGTGGACGCCTTGCGGGCGGCCGATCCGGGCAACACGGCGCCGGTGCCGGTGGACCTGGTGACGGCCTCCGCCAGCGGGCTCGATCCGCACATCAGCCCGGCTGCGGCGCGCTACCAGGCGGCGCGCGTGGCCCGGGCGCGCGGCTTGCCTGTGCCTGCGGTGCAGGCGCTGGTGGACCAGCAGGTCGAAGGCCCGCTCTTGGGCTTTCTTGGCGAATCGCGGGTCAACGTCCTGCGCCTGAACCTCGCGCTGGACGCGCTCAGATAAGCTCACCCCATGGCCACCCTGCGCCCCGACCCGGACCAGTTGCTGGAGCAGATCCGCAACGACGAAGCGCGCGCCCGCCGTGGCCGCCTGCGCATCTACTTCGGCGCCAACGCCGGGGTCGGCAAGACCTACGCCATGCTCAGTGCCGCGCAGCGGGAGCTCAGGGCCGGGCGCGACGTGGTGGTGGGTGTGGTGGAGACCCATGGCCGCAGCGAGACCGCCGATCTGCTGGCTGGCCTGCCCGCGCTGGCGATGCGCGAACTGCCTTACCGGGGACGCACGCTGCGCGAATTCGATCTGGATGCCGCGCTCGCCCGAAAACCGGACGTGCTGCTGGTCGACGAACTGGCGCACTCGAACGTGGAGGGCTCGCGCCATCCGAAGCGCTGGCAGGATGTGGAGGAGCTGCTGGAGGCCGGCATCGACATCTGGTCGGCGCTCAACGTCCAGCACCTCGAGAGCCTGAACGACACGGTCGGCACGATCACCGGCATCCGGGTGCATGAGACCGTGCCCGACACGGTGCTCGACCGCGCCGATGAAATCATCCTGGTGGACGCCACGCCCGATGAACTGGTGGCCCGCTTGAAGGCCGGCAAGGTCTATCTGCCGCAGCAGGCCGAGCGCGCGGCACAGAACTTCTTCCGCAAGGGCAACCTGATCGCCTTGCGGGAAATTGCGTTGCGCCGCACGGCTGAGCATGTGGAAGACGATGTGCGCAGCTACCGGGTGGAGCAGAGCATCGCGCCCGTCTGGAATACCGAGGGCGCCATCCTGGCGTGCATCGGGCCCGAGGAGGGGGCTGAGCAGACCGTGCGCACCGCCGCGCGCCTGGCCGGCCAGCTCAACGTGCGCTGGCATGCGATTTACGTGGAAACGCCTCAGTTGCAGCGGCTGGCAACAACACGGCGTGACCATGTGCTGGCGGTGATCAAGCTCGCGGAAGAACTGGGGGCCAAAACCGCCGTTCTCACCGGCCGGGACGTCGCGCAGGAACTGGTGACGCAGGCCCAGCGCCTGAACTGCGCCTCGCTGGTGGTGGGACGTCCGGGAAAGGGTCGGGGGATCTGGCCGGGCCGCACCATGACACGCCGCCTGGCCCTGCTGGCCCCGACGCTGGACATCATTGAAGTGGGGCGTTCCGAAAGCGTTCGTCGTCTGGCCCGCGTGGTGGCCCGCGATCCGGACGAGGAAGAGGCCAGTGTCTGGCGCGAGGCCTGGCCGCGCTATGCCTGGGCGGCGGCCAGCAGCGTCGTGATCACCCTGGCGGCGACGCCGTTGCGGGATCTCTTCGATCTGGCCAACATCGTCATGCTGTTCCTGCTGGGGACGGTGCTGGTCGCCCTGAAATTCGGTCGTGGCCCGTCGGCGTTGGCTGCGGTCCTGAACGTGGCGGCCTTCGACTTCTTTTTTGTTCCGCCACAGCTGTCGTTTGCCGTCAGCGATGTGCAGTACCTGTTGACCTTCGCGGTCATGCTGGTGGTCGGGCTGATCACCGGCCAGCTGACCGCCGGGCTGCGCTTTGAAGCACGCATCTCGTCGAGCCGGGAACGCCGCTCCCAATCCCTTTTCGAGCTCACCCGGGAGCTTTCTGCGGCGCTGGTGAGCAGCCAGGTGGCCGAACTCGGTGCCGCGGCGGTGCGGCGCGATTTCAACGGCGAGGCGCTGGTGCTGGTGACGGACACCAACGACGGGCTGCTGATCCCGCCAGAAACGCCCGCCGGGTTTGACGCCAGCGTGGCGGACTGGGCCTTTCGCAATGCGCAGCCCGCCGGGCTGGCGACCGCGACCCTGGCGGCCCAGTCCTGGCACTACGTGCCGCTGAAGGCGCCGATGCGGGTGCGCGGCGTGCTGGCCCTTTGCCCGGCGCAGCCGCGCTGGCTGCTGATTCCCGAGCAGATGCAGCAGCTCGACACGCTCGCGCGACAGATCGCGATCGCGCTGGAGCGGGTTCACTATGTGGATATTGCGCAGCAGGCGGTGGTGGAGATGGAGTCGGAACGCCTGCGCAACGCGCTGCTCGCGGCCATTTCGCACGATGTACGCACGCCGCTGACGGCGCTGATCGGACTGGCCGAGTCCCTGAAACAGTCCCAGCCGCTCCTGACGGCCGATCAGGCCGGCATGGCACAGGCGCTCGTAGAGCAGGCCCGCGAGCTCAATGCCCTGGTCAACAACCTGCTGGAAATGGCGCGCCTGCAAAGCGGGGCCGTCAACCTGCGCATGGACTGGCAGTCGGTCGAGGAGGTGGTGGGCTCGGCCATCCGCACGTCGCGTTCCTCGCTGGGCAGCCTGGCAGTCCAGACTCAATTGGCGGCCGACTTGCCCCTGGTCGAATTTGACGCCGTGCTGATCGAGCGCGTGCTGGTCAACCTGCTGGAAAATGCGGCCAAGTATGGCGCTGCACCCATCATCATCGCGGCGCAGGTCACCCCGGATTCCCTGGTGATCACGGTCCGTGACCACGGCCCCGGCCTGCCGCCCGCGATCAAGGGACGCGAACAGGAACTGTTCGAGAAATTCACGCGCGGCCAGTCCGAATCCATCAAGCCCGGCGTCGGCCTGGGCCTGGCCATCTGCAAGGCCGTGGTCGACGCGCACCACGGCCACATCAGTGCCGCCAATTCGCCGGCAGGTGGCGCAGCGTTCACCATCAGCCTGCCTCGCCGCCAGGCCCCTGAGGCCATTGAATAGAAACCGCCATGTCCGCACCTGTTGCCGTCATCATTGAAGACGAACCGCAAATCCGCCGGTTTGTGCGCAGCGCGCTGGAGGCCGAAGGCTGGCAGGTGCATGAAGCCGGCACCGCGCAGCGCGGCCTGACCGAGGCCGGCACACGCAAACCGGACTTGCTGGTGCTCGACCTGGGCCTGCCCGATGGCGATGGGCTGGACGTGATCCGCGACGTGCGCGGCTGGTCCGCCGTGCCGATCATCGTGCTGTCGGCGCGTGTCGACGAGGCGGACAAGATCGCGGCGCTCGACGCCGGCGCTGACGACTACCTCACCAAACCTTTCGGTGTGGGCGAGCTGCTGGCCCGCGTGCGCGCCAACCTGCGCCGCCCGCGGGCCGCGGCAACTGATGGTGTGGCCGCCGAAGAGGCCGATCCGGTGTTCAGCTTCGGCGAGATCGAGGTGGACCGGCGGGCCCGCCTGGTTCGCCGCCGTGGTGCTGAAGTCCATCTGACCCCCATCGAATACCGCCTGTTGTCGGTGCTGATCGCGAATGCCGGGCGGGTGCTCACGCATCGGCAGTTGCTGCGAGAAGTCTGGGGCCCCTCCCATGCGGAGCAAAGCCATTACCTGCGCATCTACATGGGACATCTGCGGCAAAAGCTCGAAGCCGATCCGGCCCAGCCCCGGCATCTGCTGACGGAAACCGCTGTCGGCTACCGCCTGTTGCGCGAGCCGTGATGGTTGCCGCGCACGCCAGGCCCGCACCGGGCTAGGCGCGGATGCCGTCGGCCGTCAGATGCAGCACCCGGTCCGCCCGGGCGGCGGCCGCTTCCGAGTGGGTCACCAGCACCAGGGCACTGCCGTGTTCACGCGTCTGCGCCAGCAGCAGGTCCAGGATGCGGGCGGCCGTGCCGGGGTCCAGGTTGCCGGTGGGCTCGTCGGCCAGCAGCAGGGCCGGGCGGTGCACCAGGGCGCGAGCGATGGCCACGCGTTGCAACTGGCCGCCGCTGAGCTGCTGGGGCAGCCGGCCGCCCAGTCCGGCCAGACCCACCGCATCCAGCATCGCAGCCACCCGAGCCGCGTCCGGGCGGCCCAGCAGCAGCAGCGGCAGGCCCACGTTCTGCGCCACATCCAGGTGCGGCAACACGTGGAAGGCCTGAAAGACAAAGCCGGTTTGTTCGCGCCGCAGCAGGGCGCGGCCGGTTTCGTCCAGCGCGCCGATGTCGACGCCGCCCAGGCTCACGGTGCCGCGGTCCCAGTCGTCCAGGCCGGCCAGGCAGTTGAGCAGCGTGGATTTGCCCACGCCCGATTCGCCGACGATGGCGACAAATTCGCCCGGCGCCACGGTCAGCGACACCTGTTCGAACACGGTGCTGTCACCGTAGCGTTTGGCCAGGCCGCGGACCTGCACCAGGCTCACGCTTCGTGTCCCTGCAGCAGCGTCGCCACCCGGTCCAGCACGGTGTCCAGGGCCTGCGGCGCATCACAGGCCACCACGGTGCGCGCCGGCATGCTGCGCAGCCAGGTCAGCTGGCGTTTGGCCAGCTGGCGGGTGGCGAAGATGCCGCGGTCGCGCAGCTCGGCCAGCGGCAGCGTGCCGTCCAGCGCCTCCCAGGCCTGGCGGTAGCCCACGCAGCGCATCGCGGGCAGTTCGGCGTGCAGATCGCCGCGCGCGCGCAGCGCCAGCACCTCGTCCAGAAAGCCCGCCGCCAGCATGGCGTCAAAGCGCCGGGCGATGCGCTCGTGCAGCCAGGCCCGGTCTTGTGGTTCCAGGGAAAAAAGGGCGATACCCAGCGCAGAAAGGTCGCTTTTTGCTCCTGTGTTTGAAGTGTGAAACGCCGACATCGGCCGCCCCGACACCCGCCACACCTCCAAGGCGCGCTGGATGCGCTGGCTGTCGGCCGGTGCCAGCCGCGCCGCCGTGACCGGGTCCACCCGGGCCAGCTCGGCGTGCAGCGCGGGCCAGCCCCGGGCGGCCGCCTCGGCTTCGAGGGCGGCGCGCACCGCCGGGTCGGCCGCGGGCATGTCGTCCAGGCCGTCGAACAGCGCCTTGAAATACAGCATGGTGCCGCCCACCAGCAGCGGCAGACGGCCGCGCCCGCGAATGGCGTCGATCAGCGCCTCGGCGTCGCGCACGAATTCGGCCGCGCTGTAGGCCTGTTGCGGGTCGCGGATGTCGATCAGGTGGTGCGGCACGGCGGCCCGCTCGGCGGCGCTGGGTTTGGCGGTGCCGATGTCCATGCCGCGGTAGACCAGCGCCGAGTCGACGCTGATGATCTCTGCCGGCCAGCGCGCGGCGATGGCCAGCGCGGCGGCGGTTTTGCCGGCGGCGGTGGGGCCCGCCAGGCACAGGGCACGCAGAGGCGGCGCGGTTTCAGGCGCTTGTGGTGTCGCCATCGCGTTGCACCAGAGTCCAGGCGGTCAGGGCGATCACCGCGCACCAGAAGGCGATACCCCAGACCATGGGGAACACGGTTCCGTTCATCGCGCGGCCCAGCCAGCCGCCGGTGAGAAACGCGGCCACCATCATCAGAAAACCGTTGACCGCCGAAGCCGTGCCAGCCATCTGCGGAAACGGGCCCACCGCGCCGCTCTGGCCACAGGGTTGATGCACACCGTGGCCCAGCATGAACAGGTAAAACGGCCCCATCACCGCCCACGGCCCGTACCAGGGCTGGCCGGCGCCGGCATGGGCCAGGATCAGCAGCAACAGGCCGGAGGCCAGCGTCAGTCCCCCGGCGACCGCCACGGTGTGGCGCAGCCCCAGCCGGGTGAGCAGCCGCCGGCAGATGAAGGTGCCGGCGATGTACGACGCCGACATCGAAAACATCAGCAGGCCGTAGCCGGTGCGGCTCAGCCCCATGACCTCGATGAACACGAACGACGATGTGGCCAGAAAGGTGAACAGCCCGCCGTAGGACGCGATAGTGAGCAGCGACCAGGCGCGGAAAGTGCGGTCACGCAGAATCTGCACCCAGCTGCGCGCCAACTGGCCCAGGTGCAGCGAGCGGCGATGGGCCGGCGCAACGGTTTCTTCCAGGCGCAGCGCAACAAACGCCAGCGTGACGGTGCCAAACGCGGCCAGGGCGCCCAGGGCGACACGCCAGCCCGCCCAATCGGTCAGCAAGCCCCCCAGCGGCGCACTGATGCAGGCAATCACCCCCAGGCCGGTCAGCCCCTTCGACATCACCCGCGCGCCTTCGGCCGGCTGGTACAGGTCGCGCACCAGTGCGCGGGCCGTCATCACCCCCGCGCCCATGGCCACACCCTGAACCGCACGCCAGGCGATCAGGGCCTCGATCGACGGCGACCAGGTGCTGCCCAGGGAGGCCAGCACATAGGCCGCCGTTCCGCCCATCAGGATCGGCCGTCGGCCGAACCGGTCAGACAATGGGCCCCACACCAGTTGCGAGATGCCGAAGGCCAGCAGCAGTGCGGTCAGCGTCAGCTGCGCCTGCGGCATGCCGGCGCCGAAACCCTGGGTGATCGAGGGCAGGGCCGGCAGGTACAGATCGGTGGTGACCGGTTGCAGCCCGAGCAGCAGGGACAGCAGCAGGACAACGGTCAGCGCGGACATTCCGGCAGGCCGTGCGGCTGACCGGACACTCAAGGGGGACGACATCCGTCCGAGGGTATCAGAACCGGCTGGCTGAAGCAGTCGTGGGTGTGCTGCCTGCATTCACGCCGAACAAGGCAACCAGCGCCGCGCGGTATTGCGCCTGCCCCATGGCGTTGGCGTTGTGGTGCGACGCGCCTTCGACCAGCTCGAAGCGTTTGGGCTCGGCGGCGGCGTCAAACAAGCGCCGGCCCAGCGCGGGCGCGATGGTGCGGTCGTCGCTGCCGTGCACCACCAGCAGCGGCGAGCCAATCTGGGCCACCCGCTCCACGGCCGCAAAGCGCTGCGTGATCAGGGGCCCCACCGGCAGCCAACCCCAGCGATAGGACGCCACCACGTCGGGAATGGACGTGAAGGTGCCTTCCACCAGCGTGCCGGCCTCGTCACCCACCTGCGCGGCCAGGCTGATGGCGATCGCGCCGCCCAGCGAGTGGCCGAAGATGTAACGCGGCCGGTCGGGGTACTGCCGGGCCAGCCAGTCCCAGGCGGCGCGGGCGTCTTCGGCGGCCATGGCCTCCGACGGCAGGATGTTGGTGCTCTTGCCAAAGCCCCGGTAGTCGACGGCGAGCACGGAGAACCCCAGCTCCTGCATGCGCCGCATGCGAAAAGCCGAGCCCACCACGTTGAAGCGCGCGCCGTGCAGGTACAGCAGCACCGGCGCTTTCGGGTCGTGTCCGAAGCGCTCGTGCGGGCTCCACAGGCCGTGCAGCCGCACCGGTGCGCCGGTTTCACGCGAGGAAAAGTCGATCCAGACGTCGGCCATGCCCTGCGCGGCTTCTTCACCCCGCCACCAGCTGCGGTCGGACGGCTGGAAGATCCACTGCCGCTGCCGCTCGTCCAGGCTGGCGCAGCCGGCCAGCAGCATCAGCGCGGCGAAGAGGGCAAGAAGATGTCGTACGGGGGCCATGGGAATGGGTGATTCCGCCGCCCGGGCGAAAGTTCCGCGCGCTCCTTCAGCGCCCGCGCAGGAACAGGCCGTCCAGCTCGGCCATGGTCAGCTGGCGCCAGGTGGGGCGGCCGTGGTTGCACTGGTCGGAGCGCTCGGTGGCTTCCATCTGGCGCAACAGGGCATCCATCTCGGGCAGCGTCAGGCGCCGGTGGGCGCGCACGGCACCGTGGCAGGCCATGGTGGCCAGCAGTTCGTTGCGGGCGCGCTGCACCACGGTGCTGGCGTCGTGCTGGGCGAGTTCCGCCAGCACGCTGCGGGCCAGCTCCACCGCGTCACCCTGGGCCAGCGTCACCGGCACGGCCCGCACCGCCAGGGTGCGCGGCGAAAACGGGGTGATCTCCAGGCCCAGCAGCGCCAGGGTGTCGGTGGCGGCCTCGGCCGTGGCCACTTCTTCCGGGGTGGCGGCGAAGGTGGCGGGAATCAGTAGCGGCTGGCTGGCCAGCGGCGCGGCGTCCAGCTGGTGTTTCAGGCGCTCGTACAGGATGCGTTCGTGGGCGGCGTGCATGTCCACCAGCACCAGGCCGTGCCGGTTTTCGGCCAGGATGTACACACCATGCACCTGCGCCACGGCGCGGCCGAGCGGCCAGTCGGCGGGGGGGCTGGCGGGAGCTTCGGGCGGGAAGGGCGGTGTCGCCACACCGGCGCCGGCGGCGGGCGTCGTGCCCGCCCAGGGCGGCTGCGCCGCGCCGAGGGCGGCGTCAGCCGGGGCGTCGCCGCGCGGCGGGCCCCACAAAGCGTCAAGATCCGAGACCCGGTGGCCACTGTTGGGTCCCAGATGGATAGCAGACTGTGACCATTTGACGCTGGGTATCGGCCAATTTTGTGCTGAAACCGGTGTCTCGGGGCCTTCGGGGGCCGCCGCCACCGTGCCGGGCGGGCCGGCGGGGCGGTCCATGCCGGTGGCGGCGGCAAGCGCCTGGGCCCGGGGCACCGCCAGGGCATTTTCGATGGCATGGCGCACCGCCTGGTGCACCTCGCGGCTGTCGCGAAAACGCACCTCGATCTTGGTCGGGTGCACGTTCACGTCCACCCGGGTCGGGTCGATCGTCAGGTACAGCACATAGACCGGCTGTTTCTGGCCGTGCAGCACGTCTTCGTAGGCGCTGCGCGCGGCGTGGGTGACCACCTTGTCGCGCACGAAGCGGCCGTTGACATAGGCAAACTGCTGGTCGGCGCGCGAGCGGGCGGCGTCGGGCAGGCCGGCGCGGCCGCTCACCCGCAGCGGGCCGGCCCAGTGGTCCACGGCGATGGAGCCGGTGATGAAATCGTCACCCAGCACGTCGGCCAGGCGCCGGGTCAGCGCGTCCGGCCCGTGGTGGGCGCGCCACTGCTCGGCCAGCTTGCCTTCGTGCCAGATGGCAAACCCCACGTCCGGCCGCGCCAGCGCGTGGCGGCGCACGGCCTCGATGCAATGGGCCAGTTCGGTGGCGTCGGTTTTCAGAAACTTGCGCCGCGCCGGGGTGGAGAAAAACAGCTCCTTCACCTCCACCGTGGTGCCGGTGGCCCGGGCCGCGGGGCGCAGCTCGCCGCTGCGGCCGTCGAGCAGGAAGGCGCTGGCTTCGCCGTCGGTGCGCGACAGCAGCGACAGCTCGGACACCGAATGGATGGCGGCCAGCGCTTCGCCGCGAAAGCCCATCGTGGCCACCGACTCCAGATCGTGCAGGTTGCCGATCTTGCTGGTGGCGTGGCGCTTGAGGGCCACCGGCAGCTCGGCGCGGGGAATTCCGCCGCCGTCGTCTTCCACCGCCACCAGCCGCACACCGCCGGCCAGCAGCCGCACGGTGATCTGGGTGGCACCGGCGTCCAGCGCGTTGTCCACCAGCTCGCGCACCACGGCGGCCGGCCGCTCGATGACCTCGCCGGCGGCAATCTGGCTGATCAGCTCGTCGGGCAGTTCGCGGATCGGGCGGCGGGCGGCGGGTTCGGCTTGGACTTGGCTCACGCGGGGATTCTAGGCGGCGGCGCGGCCCGCCGCGGCGCGCCGGGGATAATCGCCGCCCATGGAAATCGCCGCCTTTCTGATTGACTTCATCTTGCACGTGGACAAACACCTGCAAGCCTTTGTGCAGGCCTACGGTGCCTGGGTGTACGCTCTGCTGTTCCTGATCATCTTTGTCGAAACCGGACTGGTGGTGATGCCATTCCTGCCCGGCGACTCGCTGCTGTTTGTGGTCGGCGCGCTGTGTGGGGCGGGCCTGCTGGACGTGCAACTGGCCATCGGCCTGATGCTCGCCGCGGCGATTCTGGGCGATCAGGTCAATTACACCATCGGACGGTATTTCGGGCCCAAGGTATTCCAGTGGGAGAACTCGCGCTTTTTCAACCGCCGCGCCTTCGATCAGGCCCACCAGTTCTATGAGACCTACGGCGGTATCACCATCATCCTGGCCCGCTTCATGCCGTTCGTCCGCACCTTTGCGCCCTTTGTGGCCGGTGTGGCGGAAATGACCCGCAGCAAGTTCACCGCCTACAACGTGATCGGAGCGTTCATCTGGGTCGTCGGGCTGACGCTGGCCGGCTACTGGTTCGGCAATCTGCCCTGGGTGCAGGCCAACCTCAGCAAGATCATCTGGGCGCTGATTCTCATCCCTGGTTTGATCGCCTTGTTCGGCGCCTGGAAAGGCAGCCGGCGCGCCAGCGCCTGACCCCGGCGGCTGCCCGCGATGGAATCCCCCGACGCGGTACCGCAGCAAACGGCAGCCCACCCGGCCTTTGCCCCCACCCGCGCGCACGCCCGCCGCCTGCGCGAGGTCTACCGCTCGGCCGGCTGGCCCTGCCAGGACCTGGTGGAGGTGGAGCTGCTGGCCGCCGGCTTGCTGCAGCGCGTCACGGCCGCCAGCGGCCATGAAACCCTGCGGGTCACCGACGCCGGCCTCCGGCTGATCGCCGCCTCGCTGCAGACCAACCGCGCGGCGCGCTCGGCGCACGAAGCGCTGGTGGACACCGTCGCCCGCGAGATGACCCGCGCCGGGCGCCTGGCCTGGACCGGGCTGACCCTGCGCGCCTGGGTGCCGGACCCCGGCGCGCCCCGGCCCGACGACACCCGCCCGCCGCCGCCCGAGCCCGCCGACGCGCCGGCGCCCCTGGACCCGTTGGCGCCGCCGCACCCCCCCGCCGGCCAGTGGGTGCTGGCCATGCCTGATGTGTTTTCCATCCGCCGCACCACGGTGGAGGCCTACCTGCACCCGGTGGTGCACGAAATCAAGGTGCGCCGCGCCGACCTGCTGGGCGACCTGAAAAAACCCGCCAAACGCGCCGCCTACCTCGACATGGGCGGTGAGTGCTGGTATGTGCTGGGCACCGACGCCCGCGGGCGCCCGATCGGCCAGCCGGACGACATTCCGCCCGAATGCGGCGTGATGCTGGCCGCCGGGGCGGTGCTGACGGTGGCCCGCCCCGCGCCGCGCCGGCCGGTGGAGCGGCTGCCGCTGGCGGTCTGGATGGCACTGGCCCAGAGCACACCGTGCCGCTTCGACGACGGCGCCCAGGCCCCGCTGACCCCCTGTGATGCCCCCTGACACGCCAGGCGCCCTGTCCGGCGCCGCCCCGCTGGCGGTGGTGGCGGTGCGCGCGCTGTGTGAATTCACCGCCCGCCACGGGGACCTGGACCTGCGCTTCACCCCGTCACCCACCGGCGCCGAGGGGGTGGAGGGACACGGCGCCGTCACCGCGCGGCGCGGCCCGGGCTACCAGCGCGAGGTGCCGGTGTCAGCCGACTTCGGCACGCTGCGGGTGCGCGGCCGCGCCGACGGCTGGGACCCGGCCGCCCACCGGCTGGAGGAGATCAAGACCCACCGCGGCGACCTGGCCCGCCAGAGCGCCAACCAGCGCGCGCTGCACTGGGCCCAGGCGCGGGTCTACGGCTGGCTGATCTGCCAGGCCAACCGGCTGGAGCAGGTGGAACTGGCGCTGGTGTACTTCAACATCGACACCCGGGCCGAAACGGTGCTGACCGAGACCGCTGACGCGCCCGCGCTGCGGGCGTTTTTCGAAGACCAGTGCCGCCGGTATCTGGCCTGGGCGGCGCAGGAGGCGGCGCACCGCGCGGCGCGCGACGCGGCGCTGGCGGCGCTGGCGTTTCCGCGGCCCGCCTTCCGTGCCGGCCAGCGCGATCTGGCCGGCGCCGTCTACCGCGTGGCCCGGGCCGGCCGGGTGCTGATGGCGCAGGCGCCCACCGGCATCGGCAAGACGCTGGGCACCTTGTACCCGCTGCTGCGCGCCATGCCGCCCGACCCGCGCAAGGCCGACAGCAGCGCCCCGGGGCTGGACCGGGTGTTTTATCTCGCGGCCAAAACCCCGGGCCGGCGCCTGGCGCTGGACGCCCTGGCCTCGCTGCGCGAGCGCCCGGGCCCGGCGCCGCTGCCGTTGCGGGTGCTGGAGCTCACCGCCCGCGACAAGGCCTGCGAACACCCGGACAAAGCCTGCCACGGCGAATCCTGCCCGCTGGCGCGCGGCTTCTGGGACCGGCTGCCCACCGCGCGCCAGGCCGCCGTGGACGCCGTGGAGGATGCCGGTGGCACCTTGCTGGACAAGGCCGCGCTGCGCACGCTGGCGCTGGCGCACAGCGTCTGCCCCTATTACCTGGCGCAGGAACTCAGCCGCTGGGCCGATGTGGTGGTGGGCGACTACAACTACTGGTTCGACAGCGCGGCACTGCTGCACGCGCTCACGGTGCAGGAGGGCTGGCGCGCCGGCCTGCTGGTGGACGAGGCGCACAACCTGACCGAGCGCGCCCGTGCCATGTACAGCGCCAGCCTGGACAGCGGCGAGCTGCGCCGCCTGCGGGCGGTGGCGCCACCGGCCCTGCGTCGCCCGCTGGAGCGCCTCTCGCGCCGCCTGGCCGACCTGCGCCGGAGCGTGACCGGGACGTACCAGGCCTTTGACGCGCTGCCGGACGGCCTGGTGGACACCCTGCACACCACGGTGGCGGCGCTCAGCGACCTGCTGGCCGAACACCCCACGCTGCCGGCCGCGGTGGCGCAGGCCGGGGCGGACCTGCAGGGCTTTTACTTCGACGCGCTGGCCTTTCTGCGCCTGGCCGAGAGCTTCGGGCCGCACGCCCTGTTCGACGCCACGCTGGCCTGGCCACCCGAGCCCGGGCGCCGTCCGCCGCCGCTGCGGCTGACGCTGCGCAACGTGGTGCCGGCGCCGCATCTCGCGCCCCGCTGGGCGGCCGCCCACATGGCCGTGCTGTTTTCCGCCACGCTCAGCCCGCGCGAGTGGCATGCCGACCTGCTGGGCCTGCCGGAGCGCAACGCCTGGCTGGACGTGCCGTCCCCCTTTGCGGCGGGGCAGCTGGCGGTGCACGTCGCCGCCGGCCTGTCCACCCGCTGGCAGGACCGCGCCGCCTCCTGCGCGCCCATCGTGGCGGTGCTGGCGCGCCAGTTCGGGCAGGCGCCGGGGCAGTACCTGGCGTTTTTCAGCAGCTATGAGTATCTGCAGCAGGTGTTTGACGCGCTGGCGGCGGCACACCCCGACATCCCCGCCTTTGCCCAGCAGCGCGCGATGGACGAGCCGGCCCGCGAGGCGTTTCTGGCCCGCTTCACACCCGGCGGACGCGGCATCGGCTTTGCGGTGCTGGGCGGCGCCTTTGCCGAAGGCATCGACCTGCCCGGTGACCGGCTCATCGGCGCCTTCGTCGCCACCCTGGGCCTGCCCCAGGTCAACCCGGTGAACGAGCAGATGCGCCAGCGCCTGGAGGCCCGTTTTCCTGGCCGTGGCTACGACTACACCTACCTCTACCCCGGCCTGCAGAAAGTGGTGCAGGCCGCCGGCCGTGTCATCCGCACCCCCGACGACCGCGGCACCCTCTGGCTGCTGGACCAGCGCTTCGCCCGCCGCGAGGTGCGCGCGCTGCTGCCGGGGTGGTGGGGCGGGGCGGCGCCAGGGGCTGCGGAAGGCCCGGACGCCTGAGTTTTCAGCTTTTTTGGGCGATACCCAGCGTGGAATGGTCGTTGTTTGCTACAAAAACAGGACTCTTGCAACCCTGTTCAGATCGCTGAAACGGCCGCCGGGCCGGCACGCGGGCGTATTGGGCCGCCGGACGTCAAGGCTTTTGGACGCCTCGTACCATGGGGCCGCCGGGCGCCCGTCGGGGCGATCCGCCCCGTCCACCACAGGAGAACCCCATGTCCGTTGACCGTCGCCGCTGGTTGCAGGCCGCTGCACTGGCGTGTTGCTCACCGATCTTGCCCGTGCGCGCCGCCGGGAACCCTGCGGACGGGGTGGCCGCGTCGCTGCGCCAGGGCGGGGTGGTGATCGCTTTCCGTCACGCCGATGCCCCGGGCACGTTCGATCCGCCCGGCATGCGGCTGGACGACTGCCGCACGCAGCGCAACCTGGGCGAGGCGGGGCGGGCGCAGGCGCAGCGGCTGGGGCGCTGGTTTGCCGAGCAGCGGCTTGTGCCGGAGCAGGTGCTCTCCAGTCCGTGGTGCCGCTGCCGCGACACGGCCACGCTGGCGTTTGGCCGGGGCGAGGTGTGGGCGCCGCTGGGCTCACCGCACGGCAGCGACCCGGCGGCCCGCGCCGCACAGGGGGCGGCCTTGCGCCAGGCGCTGGCCGCGCGGCGGGGCCGCAGCGGCTTTGATGTCTGGGTGACCCACATGTTTGTCCTGGCGGACCTGACCGGCGAGAACAGCGATTCGGCGCAGGGCCTGGTGCTGCGCTCGGGCACCGACGGCCGGGTGGAGGTGCTGGCGCGGCTGGCGCCGCCGCCGGTGGGGTGATCCGGCGGCGGGACCCGCCGGGCTTTCCCGAGCCTGAATGCGCGCCGTCGAGCGCAAAAAAAAGGCCGCCGGAGGCGACCTTGCGGGATCCGGCCCGGGGCGGCGTGGCAGCCCCCCGGCGCAACGGAAGGGTCAATGCCAGAAAACGCTGGCGCGGTTGGCGTACCAGTTGTCCAGTTCCTGTTCGACCGCCGATTCGATGCGGTTGCGGCGGATTTTCATGGTCGGGGTGAGGAAACCGTTTTCAATGGACCACGGTTCGCGCGCGATCACGATCATCTTGAGCTGTTCGTAGTCGGCCACCTGGTTGTTGACGGACTTGAGCAACTGGGCCATTTCCTGCTCCACTTCCTGCCGTACCGCGGCGTCGGTGGTGCGGGGGCGCAGCGCTTCGGCCAGCACCACCATGGCGTAGGCCGAGGGCTGGCCGACGCCGGACACCAGCGACAGCTCCACCATCGGATGGGCGTTGATGATGTTTTCGATCGGCGCCGGAGCGACGTACTTGCCTTTGGAGGTCTTGAACAGCTCCTTGACGCGGCCGGTAATCTTCAGCAGTCCGTCCTTGCGGCGCTCACCGCGGTCGCCGGTGCGGAAGAACCCGTCTTCGGTGAAGGCTTCGGCCGTCAGGTCGGGGCGCTTGTAGTAGCCGACCATCTGGCCGGGCGACTTGATCAGGATTTCACCCTCGTCACTGATACGCACCTGCACGCCCGGCAGCGGCACGCCCACGCAGCCGGGCGCGTTGATCGCCTCGGTGGAGTTGTGCGAATAGGCAAAGTCTTCGGTCATGGCGTAGCCCTCGATCAGGTTCAGACCGAGGCGGCGGTACCAGGCGATCAGCTCGGCCGGAATGGGCGCCGAGCCGCTGCCGGCCAGCAGCACGTGGTTCAGGCCCAGGCCGGTCAGCACCTTCTTGGCGACGATGCGGCCCAGGATCGGGATCGACAGCAGGCGATCGAGTTTCTTGGGCGGCATTTTGGTGAAAACGCCTTGCTGGAACTTCAGCCACAGGCGGGGCACCGAGATGAAGGTGGTCGGCCGGGCGCGCTGCAGATCCTGCAGGAAGGTGTCCAGCGATTCGGCGAAGTACACATGGGTCTGGCCGTCGACCAGCGACGCGCATTCCACCCAGGCGCGCTCGAACACATGGGCCAGCGGCAGGTAGGACAGGATGCGGTTTTCTTCCGGCCGGCCGATGCGCGAGACGATGTCTTTGGTGATCTCTTCCGAGGCACGGGTGACGCGGCCGAAGGAATGCATCACGCCCTTGGGGGTTCCGGTGGAGCCCGAGGTGTAGATGATCATGGCCAGGTCGTCGGCGTTGCGGTTGGGGCGACCTTGCATCGGCTCGGTGCGGCCGGTGATGGAATCCCAGGTGTCGTAGTCGGTCGGCGGCGCCAGCGGGAACGCAATGCAGGGCAGGTGGTCGGAGACGGCAGGCTTCTGGTCTTGCCAGGTGTCGAGTTTGCCGACAAACAGCAGGCTGGCGCCACTGTGGTCGAGCACAAAGCGGATGGTGTCGGCCGTTTCGGTCGGGAAAATGGCCACCGTGGTGTGGCCGGACATCCAGATGGCCAGTTCGGCCATGAAGAAATGGGCACAGTTCTTGGACAGGATGGCAATGCGTGAGCCCGGCTCCAGGTTGCGGCTCTTGAGGTAGGCGGCCATGCGACGCGCTTCGTCGACGGTCTGGGACCAGGTGTAGTCGCTGACCTGACCGCCTCCGGTGGGCTGGGTGAGGTAGACCTGGTTGGCGCGGTTGGTTTCGTGCTCGTAGACGTAGTCGAGAATCAGTTTGTTGCTCATGCTCTATTCCTTGGATTCGCCCGTGCAGATGCGTGGGGCCCCAAATGTCGCCGCTTACGCGCCCGGATGGTCTCCGGAATAACCCCTAAGTAGAGGGTTGACTCCAGAACATAGCTTTTTCGCGTGCGATCGAAGGGTTTTGGGCCGAAATTGGGGCGATTGGCGGCTCAGTCCTCGTCCCAGTCTTTCCAGTTCACCGGATGGGTGGCGCGATAGAGGTTCACGGCGGCGCCCACCGTCGGCGAAAAACGCGCTTCGGTCAGATCGGGGGTCAGACCGTAGTGGAACAGGCGGTCCCTGACCGGTCCTTTGAGGCCGGCCAGGTGCAGCTGCACCTGGCGCTGGCGCAATTCGGCCATCAGCTCGCCCAGGGATTCCGCGGCGGTGGTGTCAATGTCGGTCATGGCGTCCGCCGCCACCACCAGCCAGACCGTGGGTGTCGGTGCCTCGTCCAGGGCCTGAAGTGCCCGTTCGCGAAACACCTCGGCATTGGCAAAGAACAGCGGCGCGTCCCACCGGAACAGCACCAGCCCGGGAACCGTGCGCCCGGTGGGGTGGCGCAACGCGTCATGGAAGCCTTTGCGTCCGTCCACCCGCACCAGCACCGCCGAGTAGGGGTGCCAGGTGTTCCAGATCAGCACCATCAGCGAGAGCACGATCCCCAGCCCGATCCCTTCCAGCACGCCCAGCAGAACGACTCCGGCGAAACACACCAGTGCCAGCAGGAATTCCACCCGGCGTTGCCGGCGCAGTGCCCACAGCCCCTTGGGGTCGGCAAACGACAGACAGGCCACGATCACCACCGCGCTGAGCAGCGCAATCGGCATCGTTTGCAGCAGGCCCGGAGCCAGCACCAGCACCGCAACAATGCCCGCCGCCCCGAAGACGCCGGTCAGCTGGGTGCGGGCGCCGGCCGCCTCGGCCACCGGCGTACGCGACGAACTGCTGCTGACCGGAAAGCCCTGGAACAGCCCGGCGGCGGCGTTGGCCAGACCCAGCGCAACCATTTCCTGGTTCTGGTCGACCCGGCTGCCATCGCGCGCGGCCAGGGTGCGCGACAGCACGCTGGTATCGGCCAGGGACAGCAGCGCAATGATGAGCGCGCCCGGTGCCAGCGCCACCACGTCGTGCCAGCCGATGCCAGGCCAGGCGGGCAGCGGCAGGCCGCGCGGGATCGTCCCCAGAATCGGCAGATCAGCGTCGCCGTGCCGCAGCAGCAGCGCCGCCAGCGCGGTGGCCGCGACCACCACCAGCAGCACGGCCGGCCAGCGCGGGCGCCATCGGCGCAGCAGCAGCAAGGCGACCAGGCTGCCCAGCCCGAACGCCACGGCGGTTGGACTGACCAGACCGTCGCGCACGATGGCGACCAGTGCGACGACCCGATCCGGGATACTGCCTGACACACCCCGCGCGCCCATCAGGCCGGGCAATTGGCTGATGATCACCGTGAAGGCAATGGCGTTCATGAAACCCAGCCGGATCGGTTTGGACAGCAGGTCGGCCACCATGCCCAGCCGGGCCAGGCCCAGCAGCACCTGAAACGCCGCCGTCAGCAGCGCCAGCGCCCCGGCCAGCGCCAGCGCCCGGCCGGGCGAACCCGCTGACAAGGGCACGATGATGGCTGCAATGACCGCCGCCAGGGTGGAGTCGGGGCCCAGCACCAGCACCCGGCTGGGGCCGAACAGGGCGTAGGCCAACAGCGGCAGCACGGTGGCATACAGGCCATGGATCGGCGGCAGGCCCGACGCCTGGGCGTAGCCCATGCCCACCGGGATCAGCACCGCCGTCAGCACCAGGCCGGCGAGCAGATCGTGACCCAGCCACTCGCGCCGGTAGCCGCGCATCAGCCGCAGCGCCGGAACCCAGCGGGTCCAGTGCGCAGCAGACGCCGGCGATGGGGGGGGTGAGGGACTGTCGTTCATCGCGTTCACTATCAAAAGCGTAGCTAAAAGCGACCTTTTTACGCTGGCTATTGCCAGATTCTGCCCCAAAACGGGCGGCGCGGCGTGCCGGGGGCCCTAACGAGCCGTCGGACACAGCGCCAGCAGCCGGCTGGCCAGCCGGCCGTAGATGCCCTCCGGTCCGTAGTCAGCCGCCGGAGGTGCGCCCGGACCGGGCTCGGGTGTGAAAACAGCGGTCAGACGGTCCAGCAGCCAGGGCTGGCCCAGGCACTCGTCGTCCTGCACCACCACAATGATCCGGGTCACCGCCGCATCCAGCACCAGCGCACGGCAGTGCGCCGCCAGGCCGCGCACGGCCAGTCGTCGTGTCTGGCCGTCGGGCAGCACGATCTGGTCCGCCAGGGCGATGTGGGCGCTGTGGCCGGCCCGGGCATGGGCCTTCTGGCGTTCGCGCGCCGCGGCCACCGCACCATCGCCGCCGACGAATGCCTCCACGGGCAGCCGGCCGTCGCTGCCGCCCATGAGATGCTGGATGAACAGCGGCAAGTGCCGGCGCGAAGTCTCTCCACCACCCAGCAGGGGGGCAAAATTGACTTCGTTGATGACAGCACCGTTGTGGTGCCACGGCTGGCTGATGTCCGTTGTGACGAGGTCGATCCCCGCGACCTCCAGATTCAGCAGCTGTGCGGCGCGGATCGCGATGTCGGCGTTGTCGCGGTGGGTCTGGCGCGTCACATCCTCGTCATGCCGGCCCCAGGTGGCCGATTCGGCCGGACGCAGCGCCACGGTGGAGCCGGGCGCCGGAACTTCGTCGGGGGTGTGTCCGGCGGCCGACAAGGTCTCCAGCGCCAGGTGGTCAAGCACATAGTCGCCCGCGGCGCGGTCCCACGGTGCCAGGCGCGCGCGCCGTTCAGCGGCGGCCTGCACAAGGGCGGCAATCGACCGCTGGCCGTCACCCACCACCGACAGGGGGCCGCGTCGCACGACGTACAGCACGGCGCCGAACGCCACCAGTACCCGGTGGCAGAGTCCTGGCACCTGTTTTTCCACCAGAACCGGGCTGCCGCCGGCCCGCCGGGCCGTCTCCATGGCCAGGTGAACCTGGGCCGCATGGCGAATGTCGACCGTCACGCCGTCGCCGCCTTCACAGCGCAGTGGTTTGATGACGACCGGCCATCCCATCGCCTGGGCCGCGGCAAGGGCTTGTTCCGGGCTATCCACCAGGGCATGGACCGGCGCTGGGAGGCCGGCGTCGCGCAATACCCGTGCCGTCCAGTTTTTGTCCCCGGTGAGCTTGGCGCCGATGGCGCTGTCGCGGTCGGTGGTGCTGCGGTCGAGCCGCCGCGCCCGGCTGCCCCAACCCAGCTGAAAGACGCCGCCGTTGAGGTGCAGCAAGGGCACATCGGCCTGCCACGCCGCCTGAAGCACCGGGAAGGTCGAGGCCGCACCCGGGGCCATCGGCATCAGGGCCGCGACCGGGCCGCGCCACACGGCGTCCTGCAGCGCGCTGACCTGATCCGGATCAAACGGTGTCACGGCGCGGTCCATCACCCAGCCGCGGGCCAGATCCAGGGCCCGTTCATACAGTCTGCTGTCCAGGTAGTCCACCTGGGGCAGAGCGCATTGCAGGGGCCAGCCGGGCCCGGCGGCGGGCGGCAGGAGCTCCACGACCGTTGCCGGGCCGAAAGCGGGTACGCGCGCCAGCCTCAGCAGCGCGCCGGCCAGGCGGACGGTCAGTTGCGCGAAGCCCGCGGCCTGTTCCCGGGCGGATGCGTCGCCGGTTGGCATCGGGCTCGCCGCGCCTGCCGTATCGGCGGCTTCTTCAGGGTCCGGTGCCTCGTTGGTGAATACGGCGTCAGCCCAGGCGCGGGCCTGCGCGAGCTGGGCCCCGGGCGGAATATGCAGCGTGCAGCGCAGCCGTCGGTGGTAAAGGGCGGGAAGCGGGGGGGCGTCGGTCATGGAGGTCGTCGTCGTTCGCCAGTCAGGCTGTCGAGTGTAGGACGACCCGGGAGGGCACCCGGTCGATGGACCCCGACGGGCCCACCCGCGGGCTCAGAGGCGGCGAGGCTCAGAGACTACAGTGCGGCATTTCACGGCCACGCACTGCGGCGGCCGGTCAGAGCCCGTTTCAGACGCCCGCCGGGGCGGCGGTTGCAGTCGGCTCGGCCGCGAAAGCGGCAGGTGCCGCCGTCGGCTGCGGTGTGGCGTACATCTCGGCCATTTGCAGGGAGACGTCGAAAAGACGGGCCTTGCCCAGGTAATACCGGTCGACGCGCCATTCACCCAGAATACGCAGCGCGAGGTCAAAACGCGGCTGGTCCAATTGATAGAGGTCGGTGACGTGAAAGTCACTTTCCATCTCCAGCGCAAGCACCAGCTTGGCGAGTACCACCGCGCTGGGGTCGGCCGGATTGCGTTCGATGTATTGACGGGCTTCTTTGACGGCGCGCATAGAGACTCCGGTTGGGTATGGGGTTAACCCTAGCACTCTTGTGTGTCAATTTGATGAAATGGACCGGAAGTCTTGATCTGCAGCAAGACGATGGCACTTTGGAAAGCGCTTTCACGGGTTTGCAATCTGGCCGCGCGACACTTGGCACAGAAGAAACACCACCACAAGGAAAACGCTCATGCCACTGAGCAAATCGCGCGCCGTTGAATCCCTGGGCGCCGACAGCTTGCTGATGCCGGCGTGGATCAAGGCTGCGCTGGCGGCCAACGACCGGATCAAGCTTTTGCTGAGCCTGCTTCAGGCCGCGCGCAGCCACGCGCAGGACCCGGCATCGCCGTGCCCGGACTGGGGTCATGAGCTGGCTCAGGCCGGCATGCAGGACCTTGTCTGGCCACGCGCTCTGGTGAGCAAAGCCTATCTGGACGGCGACCGCCTGATGGTGCCAGGCTCCGAAGAGCTGTTGCAGACACTGGCCCAGGATCTGCGCACCATGGCACGGCCGCTGGGCGATGCACCCACGCCGGCCGATCGCGAAGGCGGGTCAGCCATTCCGCAGCGAAGTGCCGACTGGGTGCAGCGGCTGAAGCGACTGGAAGCGGTCGCAGCCCAGGGGCTGGATGTCCGGGCGATCGCGGAGCTGACCCATGGCGACCGCGCGGCGGGCGACAGCCTGCACCTGCTGGTCATGGACCTTCACAAGGCCATCAACCGGCGCTCGGCCGAACTGGCCACCGAGGATATCGACGGCGCCCATGTCTGGCAGATCCGGGCGACCGATCGCGAATGGGTCGAATCGTTCATGGCAGGCCTCAACGGCACGGCGCCGCTCAAGTTTGACCACCCGGGCCTGGACACGGCCGTCACCCGCGACGGCGAGCAGTTGCTGATCCAGAACGACATCGGCACCAACGACGCTCATGTGGTGGTGATTGCCGTGCGTCAGCGCGAGATCACCGTGACCTATTCGGACCTGCATCCGCCGCGCCACGCTTTCTTTCGCCACCGGCTGGCGTTGGCGGGCTTTGGCTGGCAGGTTGACGAGCCCGTGCGCACCCCCGGCCTGAATGAGGGTCGGCCGTATGTGGTGGGGGTGGCCCGGCTACAGGCCGTATCGAAAGCGCAGTTGCGCGCGGCGCTGCGGCATGTCGGCGGGCAGCTGGTGTTTCTGGTCGACTGGAACCGGGCTCGCAAGCGCTTGCAGTGGTTTGTGCGCAAATCGGTGGCCGTGGACATTCTCGGTCGCGCCGCCGATCGGGGGTGCGGCCACATGGCCTGGCTGCTCGCGGGGGGCGAAAAGGTGGTGCATTCGGCCATGCAGGCGGTTGACCCGGATCTGTTTCGTATCGGCGAACGGCTTGACGAACTGATCGGCGAGGCTCCGGCGGCCGATTTCCTGGTCGACCTGCTGGACGTTTCCGCGCGCACGCTGCTGGAGGGACGCCCGCGGGAGATGGTGACCGATCAGGCACGCATGATGCTGGCGCGGACCCTGCGCGAACGCGCCTTCGAGTTTGACCTGCTGGCCGACCATGCCGCCTATACCCATGCGCTGGCCTCGGCCCTGTGTGATGCGCTGGACCGCCTGGGGCAGGGCGCGGATCCCTCCGAAACGACCGCGACGGTGGACCGCGCCAAAGGCTGGGAACACCGCGCCGATGAACTGCTGACCAATGTTCGCCAGCGCGCGTTGCGGCATTCGCGCTGGCGGCCGTTGGCGCAGCTGCTGGAACACAGCGATGACGTGGCCGATGCGATCGAAGAGGCGGTTTTTCTGGTCGACCTGACCTGTCGCGAGCCGGCGGTGTCCGTGCCGGCGGCGGTGCGCAGCCAGCTGGCCGAGCTGGGGCAGGCCACCTTTGCCGCGGTGCAGGATCTGGTGCGGGTGGTTGAAATCGGCCGGCATGTCAGCGAGTTCAGCGACCAGCGCGACAGCGAGGCCTTCCTTCAGGCCCTGTGGCGCATGTTGCGGGCCGAGCGCCAGTGCGATGAGCTGGCACGCCAGACCCGCCGCACCGCGCTGGCCTTGTGCCATGACCGGCCGTCCACCCTGATGCTGGTGACCGAGATTGGCACCACGATTGAAAAGGCGACCGATGCCCTGTTGGCGGCAGGATATGCCTTGCGCCAGCTGGTCGTCGACAAGTCGGAGCTTTCCCCATGAACAGTCCCCAACCCTGGCCGGCCCATGTGGTGCTGATTGGTGCGCCAGACCGCCCCGATGACGCCGAGGAGGCCCTGGACCGCAGCAGCGTCGGTGCCAAGGCGGCCAACCTCGCACGGATGGCCCAGCTGGGTCTGCCGGTGCCTGCGGCGCTGGTGCTGGGCACCGCCTACTCGCGGGTTGGTACCGAGCAGATTCGCAACGCCCTGGCGGCCACCCTTCCCAGTCTGGAGTCACTGACCGGCGCCGTGCTGGGCGAGCCGTCGCGTCCGCTGATCGTGTCGGTGCGCTCCGGCGCGCCGGTGTCCATGCCGGGGATGCTGGAGACGCTGCTCAATATCGGGCTTTGCGACGCCACGGTGTCGGGTCTTTTGCGGCGCACCGGCAACCCGCGCCTGGTGTGGGATTCGTACTGGCGGCTGGTGGCGTCGTACGCCGAAACCGTGATGGGCCTCGATCCGGCCCCGTTTGATGCGGAACTGGCGCGGGCGTTGGACGGGCGCGTGGAAAGTGATCTGGACTTTTCTGAACTGCGCGACCTGACGCGCAGCTTCCGTAGCATCTATCGCAGCCTGGCGAATGTGGATTTCCCGCAGTCCGCACGGGACCAGCTGCACGGCGCGGTGCTGGCGGTGCACCGCTCCTGGCAGGCCGACAAGGCGCAGGCTTACCGCGCGCGGCATGGTATCGACGAAAGCCTGGGCACGGCGGTGATCGTGCAGGTCATGGTGTTTGGCAACGCGGGTGGCCGCTCCGGTGCCGGTGTCGGTTTCACCCGCGATCCGACGACAGGGGATCCCCGGCCCTGGGTGGACTACCTGGCCAACGCGCAGGGGGAGGATGTGGTGTCAGGCCGGCGCAATGCCCATGGTCACCAACGCCTGGCGGCCGCCGCACCGCATGCCTGGGCTGAACTCCTGCAGGGTTGCCAGCGGCTGGAGCAGGCTTTCGGCGACATGCAGGATTTCGAGTTCACGGTGGAAGACGGCCGCCTGTATTGGCTGCAGACCCGCGCGGGAAAACGCACGCTGCTGGCAACCGCCCGCATTGCGCTGGATCTGCTGCACGAAGGCGTGATTGACGGCCCGACGGCGCGTTCGCGTACCGATGCCGTCGATAGCGAGCAGTTGGGTGTGATGCGGCTGACTGAGACCACCGCCGATGCCCCGGCGGGTTCGGACGCGCGGCGTCCGCTGGCGCAGGCCCATGTGGCCAGTCCCGGAGTGGCCGCAGGTGAACTGGTGCTCGACAGCGAGGCCGCCATTCGCCGGGTGGCGCAAGGCGCGCCGGTGGTGCTGGTGCGCGCCGACGCGGAAACGCGCGACATCGCTGCCGTCGACATTGCCCAGGGTCTGCTGACCCAGCGCGGCGCACGAACCTCGCACGCGGCAGTGGTTGCCCGGCAGCTGGGCAAGACCTGCCTGGTGGCTTGCGAGGGACTGCGGATCGACCTGCCGGCACGGTGCATCTGGCTGGGCGACATGCGGATCGACGAAGGATCACCGATCACGCTCTGCGGCGACGACGGCACCGTGTGGCCGGGCCTGCTGGCCGGACGGCTGGTTCCGGACATTGCGCTGCAGGAGCGGCTTGCGCGCCTGCGGGAAGGCACGTCATGAATCCCGGGCTGCACGGCAAGCGGGGCCTGATCCTCGGGATCGCCAATGAGCACAGCATTGCCTATGGTTTCGCGCGACTGGCCCGGCAACAGGGGGCCCGGCTGGTGGGTTCCTGTGTCAACGAGCGGGCCTATGCCGCCGTCGTCGGGCTGACGCAGGCGCTGGACATGCCCTTGCAAGTGTGCAACGTCGAGTCGGACAGCCAGCTGGAATCGGCCGTTCTGGGCGCGGTTGACGCCTTGGGCGGTCTGGATTTCGTTGTCCATTCGATTGCCTGGGCGCCCACCGTCGATCTGCATGCGCCGGTCATGGAAACCAGCGCCGCGGGGTTCGCCCGGGCCATGGACCTTTCCTGCCATTCTTTCGCCCGGCTCGCCCGCATTTGCGCGCCCCACATGGCCGGCGGCAGCATGGTCACGATGAGTTATCTGGGGGCAAGCCGGGCGGTGCCCCACTACGGCCTGATGGGGCCGGTGAAGGCCGCGCTGGAGGCGCTGGTGCGCTATCTTGCCCGCGAGCTGGGTCCGTCGGGCTTGCGGGTGCATGCGGTTTCGCCCGGGCCCATTCCGACGCGCGCCGCCAGTGGCATCGACCATTTCGATGACCTGCTTGACGATGCCCGCAGGCGGGCACCCCTGGGCCGGCTGGTCAGCCTCGACGAAATCGCCCATCTCACCGCCTTCCTGTGCAGCGACGCGTCGGCCGGAATGACCGGTCAGACGATCTACGTCGATGCCGGATACCACGCCATCGCTTGACTCTACCTTCCCCACCATGTCGATACCGCTTGAAAACGTCCTGAACCAGGACGGCGCCCTCATTGAAAATCACGTCTTCGATGAAATCACCCTGGGCCAGGAGGCCCGGTCGGTTCGAACGCTGACACTGGACGATATCCGGGCATTTGCTGCGGTATCGGGAGACACCAACCCGGCGCATCTGGACGCCGGCTACGCCGAAAGCACGCCGTTTCACGGGGTCATCGCCCACGGGATGTGGGGCGGATCATTGATCTCGGCCGTCCTGGGCACCCAGTTTCCCGGACCGGGGACGATTTACCTGGAGCAGGCCTTGCATTTCCGCCGACCGGTCCGGGTAGGCGATACCTTGACGACCTCGGTGCGCGTGGTGGCCAAGGACGCCGAGCGCAAACAGGTCACGCTGGACTGCGACATCACCAACCAGCAAGGCGATCAGGTGTTGCGTGGCAGCGCCCGGGTGCTTGCCCCGACCCGCAAGGTGCGCCACCGTTTGCGCGCCGCGCCGACCATCCAGCTGTTCGACCCCCAGGCGCGTCTGCAGGAGCTGATCGCGCTGTCGGCCGGACTGGCTGTCACCCGCTGCGCCGTGGTTCATCCGTGTGACGCTGCGTCCCTGCAGGGTGCACTGGAATGCGCCCGGCTGGGCATCATGCATCCGCAGCTGGTTGGACCGCCGGCAAGGATTGCCCAGGTTGCCGAAGAGGCGGAGCTGGACCTGGGCGGATGCGAGATCGAGCCCGTGGCCCACAGTCATGCCGCGGCGCAGCGAGCGGCGGAGCTGGCCGCCTCCGGCGCGGTCGACAGCCTGATGAAAGGCAGCTTGCACACCGATGAGCTGATGCATGCGGTGCTCGCGCAACGCGGCCTGCGCACCGGGCGGCGTTGCTCGCATGTGTTCCGCTTCGATGTCCCCAGTTATCACAAGCCTTTGCTGCTCACGGACGCGGCGCTGAACATTGCGCCCAGCCTGGCGGAGAAGGTCGATATCGTCCAGAACGCGATCGAGTTCTCGTGTCTGCTGGGCACGACCCGACCCAAGGTGGCGATCCTTTCGGCGGTCGAGACGGTCAGTCCTTCGCTGCCGTCTTCGCTGGACGCGGCGGCGCTGTGCAAGATGGCCGACCGGGGCCAGATCGTCGGCGGTGTGCTGGACGGCCCTTTGGGTTTCGACAACGCGATCTCTGAAGCGGCCGCACGGATCAAAGGCATCGATTCGCCGGTGGCCGGCGACGCCGATGTGCTGCTGGTGCCTGATCTGGAGTCCGGCAACATGCTGGCCAAGCAGCTGGAGTATCTGGGCGGTGCCATGTCCTGCGGGGTCGTCCTGGGCGCCAAGGTTCCGATTGCCCTGACCAGCCGCGCCGACGGAACACGGTCGCGCATCGGTTCAGCGGTGCTGGCGCGACTGGTTGCCCACCATAACCGCATGGTGGGACGCTGACGGATGGGCGGCGCAGCGGCGATTCTGACCGTCAATGCGGGCTCGTCGACCCTGAAGTTCGCCTTGTTCGACGACACCGGCCAGCGGGTGGCGGGCGGGTCGGTCGAAGGGCGTGGCACGGCGGAGCCGGCAGTGCTGTGCTGGACGGTTCCGCCGGCATCGCAGCCGGTGGTGCTGCCCGGCGTGGGCTTTGACCTTGAACGCGCGCTCCAGGCGCTGTTGCGGCAGTTGCACCTGCGCGGGATGCTGAGCGGTTTGCGGGTGGCCGTACATCGTGTGGTGCATGGCGGGGCGCGATTCAGCGGGCCGGTCTGTATCGATGCCGACGTCATGGTCGAGCTGCGCCGGCTGGCCCCTTTGGCGCCCCTGCACCAGAACGCCAATCTGCGCGGTGTCGAAGTGTTGGGCCAGGCGCTGCCGGGGCTGATCCAGTTTGCCGCGTTCGATACCGCTTTTTTCTCTGCCTTGCCGGAGGTCGAGACCCTGTTGCCACTGCCGCAGGAGGTTCGCGCACACGGGGTGCGGCGTTACGGCTTCCATGGCCTGGCGTATGAGCATCTGATGGCGAGCCTGCGCGCGCGCAGTGTCCGCAGCCAGGGCCGCGTGCTGCTGGCCCATCTGGGCAGCGGCTGCAGCATGGCCGCGGTCCGCGACGGTCAGCCCGTGGCCACGTCGATGGGTTTCTCGGCGCTGGACGGCCTGATGATGGCAACCCGCAGTGGCAGCCTGGACCCGGGTGTCCTGCTCCATTTGCTTGATCAGGGATGGACGGGCTCGTCGTTGCGCGATCTGCTGTATCGGCGCAGCGGACTGCTTGGGGTGTCCGGCCTGAGTGGCGACTGGCGCAGCCTGCAGGGAAGCCAATCGCCGCGCGCGCGCCAGGCCCTGGCGCTTTTCACCCATCGTGCGACGCGCGAAATGGGGGCGCTGGTCGCCTGCCTTCGCGGCCTGGACCTGCTGGTCTTCTCGGGGGGGATCGGACAACACGACGCGCCCTTGCGGGCCGCATTGGGACAGACACTGGACTTTCTGGGAGTGCGTATCGATGCCGCCCGAAATGGCGCGGCCCAGGGTGGCGACGCCGTGCGGATTGATGGCGAAGACAGTGGCGTCGAAGTCTGGGTCATCCCGGCCGACGAAGAGCAGGTGCTGTCGCGGGTCGGTCTGGCGGCGTTGCCGGTTGCTGGCGCGCGCGCCTGAGTGCCGGGGCGGGTGCTCAGGCGCTGCGGCGGCGTGCCAGTGGCGGGTTGCGGGCGAAGTAGGCCAGGATGCCCCGGTGCAGGGCGTCTGCCATCTGTTCCTGGAAGGCTTCGCTGCGCAAGCGCTCTTCTTCGTCGGGGTTGCTGATGAAGGCGGTCTCCACCAGAACGCTGGGGATGTCCGGCGCACGCAATACCGCGAATCCGGCCTGTTCGACCTGGGGCTTGTGCAGTTTGCCGACACTGCCCATCGCCTGCAGCAGTTTGGAGCCGAGCTGCAGACTGTCATTGATCTGGGCGGTGGTGCTCATGTCCAGCAGGGCGCGGCGCAACTGCGCGTCGGCGGCAGGCGGGTTGATTCCGCCGATGGCGTCGGCGGCGTTCTCCTTGTTGGCCAGCCAGCGAGCGGCGCTGCTCGACGCGGCGCCCTGGCTCAGCACGAACACACTGGCGCCTTGGGGGCGGGGGGTGAAGAAAGCGTCCGCATGGATGCTGACGAACAGGTCAGCGTCGACGCGACGGGCTTTCTGGACGCGCACATGCAGCGGCACAAAAAAGTCGGCATCGCGGGTCAGAAAGGCGCGCAGGGGACTGCCCCGCACGGAAGAACGGTTGATGCGTCCCTGCAAACGGCGCGCGATCTGCAACACGACATCCTTCTCGCGGGTGCCGCCCGGTCCGATGGCGCCAGGGTCTTCGCCGCCATGCCCGGGATCGAGCGCGACAACAATCAGGCGGTCCACGGTCCCTTCGAGTACCGATTTCTGGCCTTTTTGGCCCATACCCAGCGAATTTTGGTCGCTTTTAGCTATACGTTCTATAGTATCCGGAAGCGGCTTGGCGGCCTCCGGACGGCGGGCGGTGATCGGTGGGGGCGCGGGTGGCGGGGCAACGGACGCAGGGGGTGGCTCGATGCGGCCGGGTGGCGCCATGGCGCTGTGCCGCGCCACCCACTCGCCCAGCGGATCGGTGGCCGGCTCCGGCGTGGCAGGGGAGTCCGGCACGGGGCGGACGCCGCCGGGGCCGGCGTCGCGCAGCCGCTCTGCGATCAGCTGGGCCAGCGGGTCGGGCGGCGACACGGGGTACAGGTCAAACACCAACCGGTGCTGGTACGCGGCAATCGGCGGCAGGCTGAACACCTGGGGCCGGATGTCCTGCTTCAGGTCGATCACCAGACGCACCACGCCGGGCGTGTTCTGGCCGACGCGGATGCCCGCAATGTTGGGGTCGTCCGGCCGAACCTGCGCGACCAGTTCGCGCAGCGGCGGATTCAGTTCGATGCCTTCAATGTCCACTGCCAGGCGGGGCGGTGTCGTGACCGGAAAGACCCGTGCGGTCAGGGCGGTGTCGGACTCCAGGGTGACGCGGGTGTAGTCAGGCGCCGGCCAGACCCGCACGGCAACAATGCTGGCGCCCCACGCCAGTTCGATACGGCCCAGAACCAGCACCACGGCGCCCGCCTGCAGCCAGTCGCGCCGCTGGATCATGCGGCCTCCAGCAGCGCAGTTCCGGCGGGGCTGTGGGCGGTCAGCGTCACCCGCCGGGAATCGTCCGGGTCTGCGTCCAGGGCAATGGTGAGGTCAGCCGGGGGCAAGACCCCGGCGGCTTTGTCCGGCCATTCGGCCAGCTTCAGCCCGGGGCTGGCAAACAGGTCGCGAAAGCCGGCGTCTTCCCATTCGCGCGGATCGTCGAAACGGTAGAAGTCGAAGTGCCAGATCGACAGCGGCCCCTGGGGTCCGTTCACTTCATGGGGTTCGACCACGGCGTAGGTCGGACTCTTGATGCGGCCGCTCACGCCCAGCGCACGCAGCAGATGCCTGACCAGGGTGGTTTTTCCCGCACCCAGGTCGCCCTGCAGGGCGATGAAGGCATTGCGCACGGCGGGACAGGCCGCCAGACGGGCCGCACTGGTGGCCGTGGCCGCTTCATCTGGCCAGACCAGGTGGCGGCGCAGCGTCGCGGCACCGGGGCCTGAGCCGGTTTCTACAATCGGTGAATGGCGGCGATCGGTGGTCAGAGCAGCAGTCCTGTAGCGGTGTCCAGTATCCGGGCCTGGGCACGGGAGCTGGGATTTTCCCAAATCGGCATTGCCGGTGTGGACCTGAGGTCTGCCGAGCCCGGATTGCTCGCGTGGTTGGCAGCCGGGTTTCACGGCAGCATGGACTATATGGCCGGACATGGCCTGCGGCGCGCCCGCCCCGCCGAACTGGTGCCCGGCACGGTCAGCGTGATCACCGCGCGCATGGACTATCTGCCCCGCGAGGCACCGGCGGACTGGCTGCAAGGCGAATGGCAGCGCCTGGCGGCGCCGCACGAGGCGGTGGTTTCGGTCTACGCCCGCGGCCGGGACTATCACAAGGTGCTGCGCGCGCGGCTGCAGCAGCTGGCGGACCGGATCGCCGATCAGGTGGGGCCGTTCGGTCACCGGGTGTTCACCGATTCGGCGCCCATGCTGGAAGTCGAGCTGGCGAGCCGCAGCGGAATTGGCTGGCGCGGCAAACACACACTGGCGCTCAGCCGCGACGGTGGGTCCGTGTTTTTCCTGGGCGAAATCTGTGTCGATCTGGCGTTGCCGCCGACACCGGCCACGACCGCGCACTGTGGATCCTGTCAGGCCTGCATCGACGTGTGCCCGACACAGGCCATCGTGGCGCCGTACCGCCTGGACGCGCGCCGCTGCATTTCTTATCTGACGATAGAGCACCCCGGCCCGATCCCGGTCGAGCTGCGGCCACGGCTGGGCAACCGCATCTACGGCTGCGATGACTGCCAGCTGGCCTGTCCTTGGAACAAGTTTGCCCGCCGCAGCCCCTTGCCCGACTTTGATCCCCGTCCCGGTCTGGGCGATGCGGCGCTGGTTGCGCTGCTGGGCTGGTCCGAAGCCGAATTCCTGCGCCGGACCGAGGGCAACCCGATACGGCGTATCGGCCATGTGCGCTGGCTGCGCAATCTGGCGGTGGCGGCAGGCAATGCGCTGGCTGCCTCTTGCGACGGGCCGGGCCGGGCGGCGCGGTCATCGGACTTGTTTCGGGCGCTGGCTGGATGGCGCGATCATCCGCAGGCTCTGGTGCGCGAGCATGTCCTGTGGGCTCTGGGGCAGGGCGGCGGCCGGCCCCCGCCGGCAGACACGGCTGCGGGCGCTACGATCGCGACATGAGCGGAATCGACAATTTCCGGGGTGGCTGGGCGGCGACCTGGACGCGCTGGGCGGGTTTGGGCGGCGAAATGCGGCGGGGAGGACGCGATGCCGCGTCGTTGTTGCTCCTGGCCATTTCGCCCTCCAGCTATCGGTCTCCCTATCGCAGCGAAATGGCGCGCCAGATCTATCTGGGCACGGCGCCCGTGTTGCTGTGGTTCACCTTGCTGGTGTCGCTGCTCAGTCTCGTGCTGATTCGCATTGTGGTCGTGACGGCGGCCAGCTACGGGCTTTCGCAATATGCGCTCGAAATGGTGGTGCGGGTGCTGGTGCTGGAACTGATACCGCTGTCGGCGGCACTGTTTGTGGCAGTGCGGTTGAGTCTGCCGGGGTTTTCCGGGGTTGCGTCCTTGCATGCCAGGGGGGAATTCGAGCGTCTGCGGCAGCGCGGGCTGGATCCGTTGCGGATGCTGGTGGTGCCCCGGGTGGTGGGCTGCCTTTTCGCAGTGCCGGCGCTGGCTGTGGTCAGTGGCGTGACGGCACTGGTGCTGGCCTATCTGGTGGTGCACGGGCCGACGCCATGGGCTTTCGACTCCTACACCCGGCGCGTCGGCCATGTCTTCAGTCCGGTGGTGTCGGTGGTGTTTGCCCTGAAAACCGTCGGGCTGAGCCTGGTCGTGGCCCTGGTGCCGTTTGTATCGGCGTTGCGCCCGCGGGACGCGGGCCCGCGCAGGCCCCGCGCGGCACTGAATCCGCAACTGCGCAATCTGGTCCTGATGTTTGTGCTCATCCTGCTGGTCGAACTGCTCTCGCTGGTGGGCAATTACTATTGAGTCCATGAGCAGCCCCGTTCCTGAAACCCCTGGCGATCCGCCCGCTGGCCTGGAGTGGCGCGCCATGGTCCTCGTGGCGTTCATGGCCGTGCTGGCGACCGCTTCGGTGGCCTACCTGCTGTATGCGCGGGGCTTCTTCGAGCCGACCCAGAAGCTGGTGCTGATTGCCGATGATTCCGAGGGCATCACCGTGGGTATGGACGTCACGTTCTCCGGATTTCCGATCGGCCGGGTCAATCGCATCGAACTGGGCGCGGACGGCAATGTCCGCATTCGGGTCGAAGTACCCAAGAAAGATGCCCGGTGGCTGCGCACCAGCAGCGTATTCACGGTGGAACGGGGCATGGTCGGCGGCACCAAACTGCGGGCATTCACCGGTCTGCTCGACGATCCGCCCTTACCGGACGGGGCCGAGCGTCGCGTGTTGCGTGGCGACGCCATGGCCGAGTTGCCCACGCTGGTGAGTGCCATCAAGGATTTGCTGGCCAATCTGCAGGCCATGACCTCGGCCGATTCGGCCATCAACGCCAGCCTGGCCAATGTCCAGGCGGTGACCGAGAAGATGCGCGGGCCCCGCGGAGCCCTGGGCGCGGTGTTCGGCAATGAGGCCGACGCCCGCAAGGTGGTGCTGCTCCTTGAACGGACCAACGCGCTGCTGGCGCGGGTCGATGGCCTGGCCCTGAAGGCAGACAGTCTGGTCGGAAAAGCCGAGCGGCAGGTGTTCGGCGACCAGGGGCTGGTCACCGAGGCACGTGCCACGGCCGTGCAACTCGGTGGCTTGCTGGGCGAGGCACGCGCCAGCCTGCGGCGCGTGGATGCGCTGCTGGTCGATGCCCAGGCCATCAGCGGCCAGGCCCGCGTAGCCACCGAGGACCTGGGGGCGTTGCGCGCCGAAGTGGACGCCAGCCTGCGCAAGGTCGACCACCTGGTCAATGAAATCAACCGCAAATGGCCGTTCGCCCGCGACACGGAGATTCGCCTGCCATGATCGGATGCCGCGTTGCCCGAATCTCCGTCCGTCCGGCGGTTTGTATCGCCGTGGCTGCGCTGGTGGCCGGGTGCGCAGGCGGTCCGCCGCCGGCCGCGTGGCAGTTGCAGGCGCAGGGTGCCGGTGAACGCGCCATTGCCGCGGCCTTGCGCGGCGACACCCGCATCGCGGAAGTTGAAGCCGCGCAGCAACGGCAGGCCGTGGCACGCACCGGTCAGCCGGCCTTGCTGGCGCGCGTGGCTTTGCAGCATTGTGCGGTGCGTCGCGCCAGCCTCGACTGGGCACCGTGTGAACGCTTCGACGCCTTGCGGGAAGATGCCGGACCGGCCGAGCGCGCCTACGCCAGTTACCTGAGCGGGCGGGTGGATGCCGGTCAGATTCCCTTGCTGCCGGCCTGGCACCGCCCGGCGGCGCAGCGTCTGCTGGATTCGCGGCCGTTGGCACCGGCCGATATTGCGTTGCTGACGGCCATCGACGACCCGCTGGCCCGCCTGGTGGCCGCCGCTGTCTGGTTTCACGCCGGGCAGGGGCATCCGCAGGTTCTGGCGCTGGCCACCGAGACGGCCTCGGCCCAGGGTTGGAGCCGGCCGCTGCTGGCCTGGCTGGAGGTTCAGGCCCGCGTCGCCGATCAGGCAGGTGATGCTTTGTCGGCACAGGCGCTGCGCCGTCGCATGGCGCTGATATCGGGGACCCGCTGACCGGAGCCCCGCACAGTGGACAGGGTCCGCTGCGGTTTCTCAGCGCCCGGGTGATAGCCTGTGAACGCCACGACTTCAGTGGCGGTGCAGTACACCTAGTGCCAAGGGCAGACTGGCCAGCGCCAGCAGCGTCGACAGTGTCACCAGCGCCGCGACGTACGCGCCGTTGTAGCCCATGCGGGCAGCGAGCACATAGCAACTGGACGCGGTTGGCATTGCCGAAAATGCCAGCAGCACGGCGGTTTCCGTCGGCGACAGCCCGAACAGCCGGGCCAGCGCCCAGGCAGCCAGCGGCATCAGGGCGTGTTTTATCGCCAGAACCGACACCCCCAGTACCTTGCCCTTGGCCAGCGTGCCCAGTTGCATGCCGGCGCCGGCCGCCATCAGCCCCAGGGCCAGCGAGGCGGAACCGATGCGGGTCACCGTGGGTTCGGCCGACTCCGGCAGGCGAAAGCCCGCAAGATTGGCCGCCAGACCGGATGCCGTGGCCAGAATCAAGGGGTTGCGCACCATTTCGCGGCCGAAATGGGTGCCGGAATGCCGCGCCATGGGCCAGACCGCGCCCATGTTGAACAGGGGCACACAACAGCCGATCAATACCGCGATCAGCAGCAGCCCCTGCGCGCCGGCAATTCGCTCCGCGAGTGCCAGCGCAATGAAGGAGTTGAAACGAAACGCAATCTGGGCGCTGGCGGCATGGTCACGCCGGTCGATATGCCGGCCCAGCAGCGGCAGGTGGGGCAGGCTGTAGGCCAGTGCGATTGCCAGCACCCCGAGCGTGACCCCGGCGCCGATGAGGCCCGAAGCGGCCTTCAGGTCCAGCGGACTCTTGACGATCGAATGGAAAAGCAGCACCGGAAAAAGAAAAAAATACACCAGGCTCTCGACCTGTTGCCAGACCGTACGGTTCAGCGCCGTGTAGCGGCAGACCAGATAGCCGCACAGGATGAGGGAGAAGTCGGGGATCAGCAGTTGGGCGTAGTTCACCCCGCCGAGAATAGCGGCTGTTGACGCGGCTTGCGCGGGTTTGCCCTTATGGGTTAGCCACAATGGGTGCGCAGGCACCAAGCCGCTACGATGCCCCCGTTTCCTTCAACTCAGGAGTTTTTTCCGATGAAACGTCGTCAATGGATGGTTCTGGCCGCCTCGGTCGCGGCGGTGGGGTCTGCGTTTGCCCAGGCATATCCCAACAAACCGGTGCGTCTGCAGGTGCCGTTTGCCCCTGGTGGTACGACCGACATCATCGCGCGGGTCATTGCCGAGCCCCTGGGCAAGGCCCTGGGCCAGAACGTGATCGTTGAGAACAAGGCCGGCGGCGGCGGTGTGGTCGGTGCGACGGAAACCGTGCGGGCGGCTCCCGACGGTTACAACCTGGGCATGGCCACAGTGTCAACGACCGCGGCCAATCCGGCAATCAACGCCAAGATTCCGTACAACCCGCTGACCGATTTCACGCCCATCATCAATATCGCGGCCACCCCCAATGTGATTGCCGTTCACCCGAGCTTCCCGGCCAAGGACTACAAGGGTTTTCTGGCGGAGATCAAGAAGAACCCGGGCAAGTATTCCTATTCATCTTCGGGCACCGGCGGCATCGGCCACCTGCAGACCGAGCTGTTCAAGAGCCTCACCGGAACCTTCATCACCCACATTCCCTACCGTGGCGCCGGTCCGGCGCTCAACGATACGGTGGCTGGCCAGGTTCCGATCATTTTCGACAATCTGCCGTCGGCCCTGCCGCACATTCGCGCCGGCAAGCTCGTGCCCATCGTTGTCGCTGCACCGCAGCAACTGGCGCAGTTGCCCGGCATACCCACCTTCAAGGATGTCGGTCTGGAGCCTGTGAACCGCATGGCCTACTATGGCATTCTGGGGCCCAAGGGTTTGCCGAAAGAGGTGATTGACAAGGTCAGCGCCGGAACCCGCAAGGCCCTGGAGGACCCCGCGGTACGCAAACGGATCGAGGATACCGGCTCGCTCATCATTGCCAACACCCCCGAGCAGTTTGCGGCACAGATCAAGGCCGAATTCGAGGTCTACAAGAAAGTGGTGGACCAGCAGAAACTCAAGCTGGACTGATCGCGCCGGGTACCGGTGCCTGCGGCTGAAGGCCGTGGAACCCGCCGGCCGCCGCAGGCCCCGGCGGTTTTTTTGCCGGCATGAATACACTGCCACATGCCTAATAGCCATGTTGCCGCGATCGACCGGTTCATTGACGCCCTGTGGCTCGAAGATGGCCTGTCGCCGCGCACCCTGGAAGCCTACCGGCGCGACCTTACGCTGTATGCCCAGTGGCTGCAAACGCACCGCCGGGCTGCGCTGGACGCCACGACGGAGGCGGATCTGCACGCCTATTTCGCAGCGCGCCATGCGCAAACCCGTGCCACGTCGGCCAACCGCCGGCTGACGGTTTTCAAACGCTACTTTCGTTGGGCCCTGCGCGAGTCGCTGATTGCGGCCGACCCGACCTTGCGACTGCTGACCGCACGCCAGCCGTTGCGGGTGCCCAAGGTGCTGAGCGAGGCGCAGGTCGATAGCCTGCTGTCGGCGCCCGATGTCGGCACCTCGCTGGGCCTGCGCGACCGTGCCATGCTGGAGTTGATGTATGCCAGCGGGTTGCGCGTGTCCGAACTGGTGGGGTTGCGTACGTTCCAGGTCGGCCTGGCCGAAGGGGTGGTGCGGGTGACCGGCAAGGGGGGCAAGGAGCGGCTGGTGCCGTTCGGTGAAGTGGCCCATGACTGGCTTCATCGTTACCTGGCCCAGTCGCGCCCGGTCTTGCTGGGCGCGCGCCAGTCCGAATCGCTGTTCGTCACCACCAGTGGCCCGAAACCCGGGTCCGGCATGACCCGGATCATGTTCTGGCAGATCGTGCGCCGTTACGCGGCTCAGGCGGGTATCACGGCACCCTTGTCGCCGCACACCTTGCGCCATGCCTTCGCGACCCACCTGCTCAACCATGGCGCCGACCTGCGCGCGGTGCAGATGCTGCTGGGTCACGCCGACATATCGACCACCACGATCTACACCCATGTGGCCCGGGAGCGCCTCAAAGCCCTGCACGCGCAGCACCATCCGCGCGGCTGACCGGCGCGCCTCCAGCCCGTTGCCGTGCCAACGCGGTTCGTTCGCCCTTACGCTCCGAGCAAGAGTTCCAGCTCGACCGGCGTAAACCCGGCAGCCTGGCGCGCCGGGGTGTTGAACGGCGGCCGCAGCCGGGGCGCGCGGTAGTCGCGGGCCAGCGTGGCGTAGTGGGTGAGCGGGTCCAGGTTCTGGCGGTCACACAACCAGCGGTACCAGTGGTTGCCGATCGCGACATGGCCAATTTCGTCGCGCAGGATGATGTCCAGCAAGGCGTGGGCCTGCAACGCATCCGGGGCGCGGCAGCGTCCGTCGCGGCCGGGTTCGGCGGCTTTGCGCAGACGGGCCTGGATCAGGGGTGTGGCATCCAGGCCGCGCGCTTCCAGCGTGCGCGGCACCAGCGCCATGCGGGCAACGATGTCGTGGCGGGTTTTCTCGGCCATTTCCCACAGGCCGTCATGGGCCTCGAAGTCGCCATACCGAAAGCCCAGTCCCTGAAGGTGCTCGTGCAGGATGCGAAAGTGGTACGCCTCCTCGGCGGCGACGCGGGACCAGTCGTGGTAGTAGGCCGGCGGCATGTCGCCAAAGCGCCATACGGCGTCCAGCGCGAGATTGATGGCGTTGAACTCGATATGGCAGATGGCGTGAATGAGTGCGGCGCGACCCTCGCGGGTATGGGGCGAACGCAAGGGCACACGCGCCGGCTCAACCAGGCGGGGCAGCACCGGCCGCCCGGGCACGCCGGCGGGTTCCTTCAGGGGGCCGGGCGCTATTGGCAGGATAGCAAACTCCGACCCGATTGCGCTGGCCAGGGCCAGTTTCTCTTCGGGGTCGGGATTTCGGAGGGCGTCCAGCGCCCGCGATCGGAGCTCCATCCCTACAATTGTAAGTTTTGCATCCGGTGACAAGGGGATTCCTGATGGCGGTGTACGAGTTGGACGGCGTGGCGCCGCAGATTGATGAGACGGCCTGGGTGGCCGACAGTGCGCAGGTGATCGGCCGCGTGCAATTGGGCGCGCAGGCCAGTATCTGGTTCGGCACGGTGGTGCGCGGCGATACGGAGTCGATTTCCATCGGCACCGGAAGCAACATTCAGGATGCCTGTGTACTGCATGCGGACGTGGGCAAACCCCTGGTGGTGGGCGCCGACGTGACGGTGGGGCACCAGGTGATGCTGCACGGTTGCACTATCGGGGACGAATCGCTGATCGGTATCGGGGCGGTGGTACTCAATGGCGCGAAAATCGGGCGCAATTGCCTCGTCGGCGCCGGCTCCCTGGTCACTGAAGGCAAGGAGTTCCCTGACGGATCGATGATCATGGGCACGCCGGCCAAAGTGGTTCGCCCTCTCACGCCCGAGCAGATCGAAGGCCTGCGCTGGAGCGCCCGCCATTACCGCGAGAACGCCAGCCGTTTTCGCACCGGTCTGCGCCGGATCGACTGAAGGCGGGTACGGTGTCTGAATTGCACAAATTTCTGTTCGAAGGCCTGCCGGTGCGCGGCATGCTTGTCCGTCTGACGGACAGCTGGCAGGAGATACTGCGTCGCCGCGCGGGCAACCCGGGCCTGGGTACCTATCCGCCGCCGGTACGGGACTTGCTGGGTGAAATGGCTGCAGCCGCGGTGCTGATGCAGGGCAATATCAAGTTCAATGGCGCACTGGTGCTGCAGGTATTCGGCGACGGGCCGGTGAAGGTGGCGGTGGCCGAGGTGCAAAGCAGCCTGGGTCTGCGCGCGACCGCGTCGCTGCAAGGAGTCGTGGCGCCCGACGCCACACTCAGCCAGATGCTCAACCTCCACGGCACGGGACGGTGCGCGATCACCCTCGACCCGCAGGACCGCTTGCCCGGACAGCAGCCGTACCAGGGTGTGGTGCCGCTGCACGGCGACCATGGCGAACCGCTGGAAAGTCTGGCCCAGGTGCTGGAGCACTACATGCTGCAGTCCGAACAGCTGGACACCACACTGGTGCTCGCAGCCGACGCGACGATGGCGGCGGGCTTGCTGATTCAGCGTCTGCCGGTCCACGGCGAGGGCAATCTGGCCGGTTCGGACGCCGCCCGCCAGCACAATGAAGACGCCATCGGCCGCAATGAGGATTACCGACGCATCGCCATTCTGGCCAAGAGCCTGCAGCGCAAGGAACTGCTGACGCTGGATGCAGACACCATCTTGCACCGCTTGTTCTGGGAGGAGCCTGTGCAGCGTTTCGAGCCGCTGGTTGGCGAAGGTGGTCCGCACTTTGCCTGCACCTGCAGTCGTGAACGGGTGGCGCGCATGGTCCAGGGGCTGGGCCGCGACGAAGTCGAGTCGCTGTTGGCCGAGCGCGGACAGATCGAAGTGGGGTGCGACTTCTGTGGCCAGCAGTACCACTTCGATCCGGTCGACGCGGCCCTGCTGTTCCAGGCCCCGGTGACCCCCAATCCGGGTCGCGGGCTCCACTGAGCCGTCTCCGGCGCAGACCGGCGCGGCAGGTCGACGGCGCCCCTGGGCCCCTCGATGGCTGCCTCAATCGCCGCGGGTCAGGGCGCGGAACAGGCGCCGCTCGCAGTCCGGATCGCCGCAGCATTCACACAGCGACTGCCAGGGGCGGCCCGCGGCGGCCGGCGAACGATTTTTTTGCTCGAATTGGTCGATACCCAGCGCAGAAAGGTCACATTTAGCTATAGTAAATATAGCGGAAAGCGCCGCCTCCAGTCGCAGGTTTCCTTCGCCGTAGATTACGCGGAACGGCAATCCGGCGTCCGCCAGGAGTGTGCGCAGGCGCTGGTCGACCGGCCCGCGCCATTGCGGGCCGTCGCGTTGCAGGCCATCCGCCACCCATGGCAGGTCCAGCGCGGTGAGCAGTGTCAGGTGATACAGGCCTTGGTGTTGCAATCCGCCCGGGGTCAGGCTGTGGTCGCCGAAATACAGTTCGCTGTAGGCGGCGGTCTGCAAAGGGGTGGTGTCAGCGACCACAACATGACCGGCGGGCGCGGCAAGCACGGCGTTGGCCTGCTCTTGGGCGATCAGTTGCTGCTCGCCGCAGGACGGCGTGCGTCCGTGTCGGTCGCACCAGCGGCGCAAGGCTTCATCCACCAGTGTCAGCGGCTGGCCGAGCCGGCGCAGCGTGCGGGCAATGTCCCCGGCCAGGGTCGTTTTGCCGGTGCTTTCCGCGCCCAGTACGGCGATACGCAGTCCACCGGGGAGGGGTGGAGCGGGTGCGCAGCTTTCGCTCATGGCACCTTCGGGGCCCGTTCGATCAGCGTCTGCCAGGCACGCCAGCCCACCAGCGACAGGAAGGTGAAAACCAGGTACAGCAGCGCAGTGAGCCAGAGCGCCTTGTAGACGAAAAGGCCCACGCTGGACAGGTTGACGACCGCCCAGAAGGGCCAGTTTTCCAGCAATTTACGTCCCAGCAGCACCTGCGCGACGATGCTCAGCGCCGTGGGGAAAGCATCCAGCCAGGGGACATCCGAGTCGGTGAAGTGGTCCAGCAGCAGCCCGATCAACAGCCACAGCACCGCGGCGGCCAGCAGGGCGGTCTGGCGACCGGAGGGGGAGAGGTGTCGCACGGTCAGTGCGGCACCGCTTGCGGTCGTGCCGCGCAGCCACTGCCACCAGCCCCAGGCCGCCATGGCGGCGAAAAAGACCTGCAGGCTCGCCTCCCCGTACAGGCGGTAACGGGCAAACAGCAGGCCATACAGCAAAGAACTGATCGCCGCCAGGGGCCAGCCCCAGTGGATGACCCGAATGTTGCAGGCAACCATGCCCAAGGCCAGTGCGAACGCCAGCACCTCCAGCCAGGTGGTCGGCGCGCCCCACAAGCTGAAGGCAGTGGCAAAAAGGGTGTCCGACATCGGGGGGCTCAGCTCCGGACGCCGGTGGCCCGCCGGTGGGCGGGCCGGTCAGCGCCGTGCATAGTGCACAAAGACTTCGTCGGGCTTGAGCATGCCCAGTTCCATGCGCGCCTTCTCTTCGACCATCTGCATGCCGGTTTTGAGGTCTTCCACTTCGGCTGCCAGTTGGGCGTTGCTGGTGGCCAACGCGGCATTGGCGGCCTGACGGGCGGCCAGCTGTTCTTGCAACTGGGCGATTTCACGCAGATTGCCCCGGCCGATCCACAGCTGCGCGTGGAATGCGACCAGCAGTCCGACGAGCAGGAGGGCGACCAGCCGAGCGGCCATGGAAGAAGCAGCCGACGACCGACGGCTCAGCGCAGGTTGTAGAAGGCTGCGCGACCCGGATACTCCGCGATCTCGCCCAGGTCTTCCTCAATGCGCAGCAGCTGGTTGTATTTGGCCATGCGGTCGGACCGGCTCATCGACCCGGTCTTGATCTGGCCGGCGTTCAAGCCGACGGCAATGTCGGCGATGGTGGCGTCTTCGGTCTCCCCCGAGCGGTGGCTTATGACTGCCGTGTAGCCGGCCCGTTTGGCCATTTCGATACAGGCGAAAGTCTCAGTGAGGGTGCCGATCTGGTTGATCTTGATCAGGATCGAGTTGGCAATGCCTTTTTCGATGCCCTCCTTGAAGATTCTGGTGTTGGTGACGAACAGGTCATCGCCCACGATCTGGACCGCCTTGCCGAGCCGGTCGGTCAGGACTTTCCAGCCATCCCAGTCGCCCTCGGCCATGCCGTCCTCGATGCTGATGATGGGGTACTTGTCAACCCAGGTCGCCAGGATGTTGGTCCATTCCTCGGCCGAAAGCACCAGGCCTTCGCCCTCGAGGTGGTATTTGCCGTCCTTGTAGAACTCGCTGGCTGCGCAGTCCAGGCC
>ERZ761602.1535-NODE-1535-length-41373-cov-50.233288_pt1 | contig 41373 bp, 30 predicted proteins | sample MGYA00512165_ERZ761602 | MGnify/ENA primary metagenome ERZ761602 (study PRJEB28899, sample SAMN02445085) | bioreactor sludge metagenome | biome: EBPR sludge; isolation source: Thorneside wastewater treatment plant | place: Australia: Brisbane, Thorneside...
CCCTTGAAATGAAGAACACGATTGTCTGTGATAATTATGAGACAGTAATTAAAAATAAAGCGGAGTCTTATGAATTGCGTGATAACATATATTATCACAAGCCAGTAATAGAATCAAATGTGGGTCCCTCCAATGTGTGGACAACAGTAGAAGATATGAGCAGATGGGTATTGAATTTTGAAAAACCAAGAGTAGGAAACCCGGCAGTCATCGCAGCATTCAACAAACCGTCTCTCTTTGATGATGGTAAAAGGGTCTTTATAAGGATTATTGACGGAGATACCATTTTCCATGCTAAAGGTCAAAATATATGGAAGCATAAAGGAGTTACAATATTTTCTCATGGCGGACACACCGCAGCATTCCGTACTTTTACAGGTCGCTTTCCTGATCATAATTTGTCAATTATCCAATTAAGTAATGACGAGCATAATGAACGCTTGGGAGGTAGATGGGATATTGCCGATTATTACATCAAAAACTTATTAGTCGAGAAGGAAATAGCCAATTCGCCGGTACAATCCATTACAACTGTACCTACACCAACAGAAAATTACAATGTGGATTTAAATGAATTTACTGGTAACTATTACAATAATGAACTGGATACAAAATATCATTTGGAAGTAAAGAGCAATCAACTTATCATGAAGCATAAGAGGCTATATGACATCACATTAAAGCGGATTGGGGAAAACACGTTTTCGGGTTCAGGCTCTAATACATTTGGTTTTGAGTTAAACTTTATGCGAAATGGAACTGGAGTAATTATCGGATTCACTATCTCAAATTGGGGGGCAAGAAACGTAAAATTTGAAAAGCAAAATTAACCACATAGGACATAAACATAGGGTTTTATGTAAGTTGTGTATGACCAAAAATTAGTGAGCCTTAAATCTAAGCAGGAGTTTGGCAGCGATTACTTGGTGGCCGGAATTTCATTTCTCAGCCAGCATCAAACCTCCCATATTATTACTAATCCTAAAGTGATACATTATAAATATTGAACAGGTTATAAGGAAACAATTTCAGAAGGCCAAGTTTGATAAAAATACTAAAGAAGAAATGTATCAAAGAATAGCACATATTATTACCTTGCTAAAGCTACGAACAAAAGGCAAATAAGAAGTATTGGAAATCAAACTGAGGGGCGAGTTGGATTTTTTCTTTTCACGGATGATTTTTGGAGAGATTATTATAGAATGCAAGACAGGCAGATAAGTTTTGCGAAGCCTCCAACCATTTTTGAATATAGAATAGTTGCTGTATTTAAAGATTTATACGGTAATATGTGGGATTTAGTCTAACCAAATAAAAGGAACAAAGATTTAATTATTGGATAGATAAATAATGAATAAAAGAACCCAGAATAATATTGATGTAATAAAATGACGTGAGGTAACAAACCACTAACACAGGTTTTATATCAAGTCAACTAATACTATAACGATTTTAGTTCACCGCTCCTTGACTTTTAGTAAAGAATTAAGCATTGTGCTCCAAATTAAAAATAACGAATACATTAAAAAATAATCAAATATGTGAATAAATCTATCCAGATTTCAAGTCTATAAGCATTCGTATAAGCATAACTTAACACGCTTTTCTGGGTACTCTCCACTTTACAGATTTTAAAAAACGCTCACAATATGTTACAACTAATTGGATTATCCTTAATTTCTTGGTTAATTATTTGGCTTTTTCAAAAAAAAGACTTATCGGTATTGGGTTTGACACTTACTAAGGAAAGAATTAAATATTTTGCAATCCTATTTTTGGCTTCAGCTATACTTTCAGCAACAACTTTCCTTTTGAGAATGTATTTTGCAAAAGAAGTATATGTATTGGCAGAACCTTTGGCCATAGACTCTATTTTCCTTGAAACTTGGTATCAATTCAGGACAGTCCTGACAGAAGAATTAATTTGCAGAGGTGCACTACTTTACATTCTTATTAAAAAGATTGGACAAGCAAAAGGTATAATTATTACGTCTGTATTTTTTGCTGTATTACATTGGGTAAATGCTGGAGTTTGGGGTAATTTAGCTCAAATGACGATTTTATTTACTTTTACATTTGCGATGGGACTTTTGTTGGCTTTTTCATATGCAAAAACATTTTCAATAATTTACCCTTTTGCTATTCATTTTGGTTGGAATTTAATGCAGAACTATATTTTTCCAGACACAGCAACAGGAAATCATATTTTTATACTTGTGGCCCCGCCACCCGAAGTAACGATTTCTTATTTAGCACTTTTCACAATGCTTTTACTCCCAAAAATATCTGTATTAATTGTAAATTATTTTATTATCAAAAAACACAGACAAGTTGAAATACCATAGCGAAGAATACCGGCAAATAGCATAGCCTCAATGTTTTGCAGTTTGGCGATGGCGAGGCACTTTAAAACATCAGTCCCAAATTCGCACAAATGCCCAATAGATCTAAAAATGCTGGATTTATAACTTATCAGCTGCACTATCGCCAATATATGCACAAAAATATCGTATATAATATTGGCTTCTTTGAAGTATGCCCTTTGTCCTTTCCAACGTGTATGGAAAACATAAAAAATGGAGGAACGACCATTATCGCTCCTCCATTAAAGAAACCACTTTAGGTTAGGAAAAGACCCTATTTATCCCACCAAACCCGGGTTTTGAACTCATTTGCACCTTGTGCGGCAATTGCTGCATTATAGCCCGAAGGATTGGAAGCAGCCTCACCCGCAGGATACATCAAGCGACGAGGAATGGTACCTCCCGTCAGGTTACCAACAGCATTGTTTGCGGCAAGAGTGGGGAAGCCCGTTCTACGCCAATTCGCAAAACCTTCGTAGCCATTCAGATACGTGGCAATATACTGTTGGGTAGCAATTAGTTCTGTGGCCTTAGCAGCATCGTATTTTACCGAAGCCTGTGCTAGATAAGCTGATACATCTGCATCCGAAACGGAGCCAAGTCCACTATTCACCATAGACCACATTTGCATCGAGGCTTTTACACCTGCATTGTAATAATCGGCAGCGGAACCACTTGCCCAACCGCGCTGTACCGCTTCTGCAAGAAGCAAATTCACTTCCGCTGCGGTCATAAGTGGTTGTTTGTTACTCTTTACCTTGAGCTTGCCGTTTACCATTGCAAACACATCTTTCCAGTTAGATGGTAAAGCACCTGGGTCGGTACCAGGTGTAATACCCGTCATTTTGCTGACGTCAGCGGAACCATCCGGGTTTTGGAAATAAATGGCCATACGTGGGTCATTGCGGCTCTTCATCAGATCAATGAATGTCTTGGAAATCCGTGCATCACTATGATATATATCCAGTGCATGTGCTACTCCATTATTATTGATGCCACTAGGACCATCGGTATGTAATACCGACGGCATATCAGCATTTGAAGTAAATACACCACCTGCAATCGCAGCTTTCACCGTTGCTTCGGCCTTAGCGGCATCCACTTTGGTTAAGCGCATCCCCATACGAAGCATCAAGGAATAAGCAAATTTTTTCCATTTTGCAACATCACCGCCATACACGATATCAGCCGCACCTGGGGTTTTCTTACCAGCATCCAATTTAGAGGCGGCATCGCCCAGATCTGCAATCATGCTGTTATAGATATCTTGCTGGGCATCAAATTTGGGGTTGTAAATCCCTTTTAGAACCCCTTGTCCCGCCTCGCTGTAAGGAACCATCCCGTAAGTATCTGTAACACGTTGATACGTAAACACACGCCAGATCCGCATCATGTTGTAGAAGTTGGATAAACTGGCATCTTGCGACGTGGTGTTCAGCAAGTCCGCCATATTGCGTGCCAATTCGCTGTAACTCCGGTTAAAAAGTGACCCAGAATAGTCATCATTTAGGGTGTACTTATCCCCGTGTGCCCCGAAACTCAAAACGGCCATCCGTTGAATAAAGGTCTCGGTATAGATCATGTTTGCACGGATGTGCGTGTACTCGTCACCAGCAGTGAGCAACTGAAGGTAGGTAAATTGAAACGCCGGATCAATATTGTTGGCAGCGTTGGGGTCTGTGTTGATGTCCACAAAGCCGTCGTCGCAAGAAGACATAACGACAGCCAAGAACATCAGCATCACAACCTGTTTAATTTTGAGGAATGTTTTCATATAGTCAAAAAGGTATAAGCTGAATGAAAAAGTGGGTATCGGGCAAGAAATTCCCGACACCTTGTTTCAGGGCTTAGAAACGCAGGTTTACGTTAAAGCCGAGCGAACGGGTTTGCGGTACACCATACATCTCGAGACCATAGCTTCCACCAACAGAATAGCTGGATTCTGGGTCAATGTTCGGAACGTTGGAGTAGAGCAAGAGCAGGTTACGTCCCACCAATTGTACTTCTGCACCGCGAATGGGGGTTTTGGAAAGCATGGAGGCAGGGATTCGATAGCCCAAAGAGAACGACCGAAGTTTTACATAACTGGCGTCATAAACAAATTGCTCGGTGTAGTTGTTGTAGAATTTTTGGTAATAGGTCTGTGCATTCATAGCTACATTTGAGCCTGGTGCTTTGAAGTTATTACCTTGGTCACGACCTTCAAGCGTATCTTTGTGCAAGCCAAAATAATACGCATACGCATTGGTTGCCGAGTACATTTCACCGCCCATACTGATGTCAATAAGGGCATTCATGGTGATGTTACCAAACATGAGGGTATTGTTGATACCTGATGTCCAATCTGGATTTGGATTACCCAAAACGCTTAAGGCAGACTCGCGAACGGGGAATCCATCAGCACCATGCTGAATACTACCATCTGCATTACGTACAAACTTATAACCTTTGATAACACCCATAGGTTGACCAATTTCCGCATAAGTAAATGCGTTCAGTGTACGGCTTTGTCCTAAGAAGAGGGTTTTTTGTTCTCCTTGCAGAGAAACCACTTCGTTGGTGTTCTTGGCAAAGTTCACATCCAAATCCCAACGCAATTTACCATTATTGACTGGGGTCAAAGAAAGCAATGCTTCCACCCCTTTGTTGGTAATTTCACCTGAGTTGATTACACGGGATCCAAAACCTGTCGTTCCTGAAATGGTTGCAGACAAAATCTGATTTGTGATACTCTTGTTGTAGAACGTAACATCCAGGCCCACTTTGTTATCTAGGAAGCGGGTAGTCACACCAAGTTCCATTCCGGTACCCAATGTTGGCTTTAAACCTGCGGGTGGGACCGCCCCATTGTTGAGTGCGCCGAGCGGGAAGCCGTTGTGTCCTTGTCCAACCAATCCATAGGTAAGTCCAAGTGCATAAGGGGCAATTTGGCTATCGCTACCCGTTTGTGCCCAAGAACCACGAACTTTCAAGAAGTTAACCACCTCCGGAAGTTTGGTCATATCAGATAACACCCAGCTCAGGCTTACGGATGGGTAAAATTGCGAATTATCTTGTGAGGTAGCCGAGGTAAGGGTAGAGAACCAATCATTCCGACCTGTCAGACTGAGGAAGAGATAGTTTTTGAAGCCAACATCCAATCCGCCATACAAGGAATTCACTTTCTTGTGGTTATAGCCAATGCTGCGGTTTTGATTTTTCAAATTATTGATGGAAACCAAGCCAGGGATATTAAAGGTATCACCACCCGTAAACAGACCTTCGTAGGTACGATCTAATTGATTCCCCCCTGCATATGCCGAGACGGAAATACCTTCCAAGTCTTTTTTGGCCGAAAGCAAGAAGTCGCTGTTCCGTTCTTTAACGTTTTGGCTGCTTTCGCTCATGCCACCTTGCTTTTTAAAAGCAGTTCCTTGCGGTTCTAACGAGGTGACACGCAAATTGTACCAGTCTTGCCCTGTACGACCCAGCAGCGAGAGCCAATCCGTCAATTTGTAGGTTGCAGATACATACCCAATGACACGTTCACGGGTATCCGAGTTCTTGTAATGATAAACCGCCCAATAGGGATTCGTCACAAAGGGGTTGTCATTAAACTCTTGTTCAGCCAATGGATTTCCTGCTACTTCTCCTCTTGGATTAAAAGAAGAAATGGAAACGTTGGTTGGAAGGCGATAAATACTGGCATTTGCGTTCCCCGGCGAGTCGGACTGGTTAGAGCGGTTATTTGTACCCTCGGTCACATAATTAACTTTTGCGTCCACTTCCAGACGACTGCCCAACTGGGTTGAGCCACGCAAGTTAAAGCTCGTCCGATTCAAATCATCATTCACCATAATCCCTTTTGCATTCAGGTTCGTAGCAGAGAAACGGAATGTGGACTTGTCGGTCCCGCCAGAAAATGCAATGGTATTGTTTGCGGTTAAACCTGGTTGGTAAAACTGCTGCATATTATCCTTTACGGCGGAATATGGACGGCTGACACCATCAAACTGAACCACACTGGAACCATCTAATTTGGCACCCCATGATAGCAAGCCCGTGGACAATGCATCTGTAACTGTTGCGGGTTTGGTTCCAAGTTTCCCTTGGCCGTATTCGTACTGCCAGTCAGACAAAACAGCGATAGACTCTGTAGTCAGGTTAGAGTTAAACTCAACCCCGATTCCATTGCGCTTCACCCCTTTTTTGGTTGTCACGAGAACAACCCCATTCAATGCACGCGAGCCATATAGGGCTGTGGCTGCATCGGACTTCAAGATCGTAAACGTTTCAATATCGTCTGGGTTCAAACTGGAAACACCGTCTCCACCATCACGACCACCCCATTCACCAGCTTGGCCTTGATTGCTGTTATCAATCGGAACACCATCCACAACATATAGGGGTTGGTTATTACCAAAAGTATTATTGCCACGAATAATGATACGGCTGGAGCCGTTTACGCCGGAAGCTGGTTTGGATACATTCACACCAGCGACTTTCCCAGCAAGGGCGTTTACGATGTTGTTTTCACGGACAGCCACGAGGTCTTCACCACGAATTTCTGTTACCGAATAACCAACCGATTTTTGTTGCTTTTCGATGCCAAGCGCGGTGACAATCACTTCGCTGCCCAATGAAGTATCTTCTTGAAGTACCACATTGATCGTACTACGCCCATTCACGGCGAGTGTTTGGGTTACATATCCTACAAAAGAGACGGTTATAGAGGCATTACGATTGGAAAGGGAGATCGCATAATTCCCATCAATATCGCTTTGTGCACCGTTGGTTGGTTTTCCGGCTTCAAGAATGGTTGCACCAGGCAAGGGAGCACCATCTGCCACCGTTACCTTACCACGTACCTGAAAGCTCTGCGCGAATGACCATTGAATACCCAGCATCATGAGCAGGCATCCAAAAGCCAATACGCGCTTAACGAGGGCTACCGTACCTGTAGCCATCGTGCTGTTTTGGTTGTTTTGGTTTAGCATATTTTTTAATGTTAATAATGGAAGGGTTTTTAAATGGATACAGAAATTTATTTCTTTACAGAAATCACTTCTGAACGAAAGCCGAAATCAAAAGATGAAACCCTGACTCGGCACACAACATTTTTTATACCATAAGCCTTGGGATTGATTGTGAATGATAGGAAAAGGAGTAAAGACTGGTGCAGTATTGAAAACCGAAACAGCCTGTGTGGATTCATTTGATTCAAAAAACAACTTTTTCAACCCATTAGAAGCCCTTCCGACTTTAGGCCTAATAGATAAACCTTAGAGTACCCTAATACGGTGAAAGGGGTTAGAAAAAGCCCCTTCCCACAAAAATCCTTTACATACTTCTTCTGGAAGCAACAAAAAAAAGCTGTCCACCAAAAGGTACACAGCCAATCTTGTAAGCCAAAAATAGTTATCCTGTATGCCATACACTGATTCAAAGCAATTGGAAGCACGAAAATTACAGGATAAAAAGCGCATGTCGAGGAACTTGGGTTTGCCGTCTATGGATTAAAGACGGCGAATAATAACAATTTGGAAACCCTTATGCAAGCGCTTTTCCGTGTTAACGATGTTACTTTATTGGGATATGCGGCGAAGAATGGCATGTAACCGCTCATGATCGTCTCCCAAAAGCCGACTTACAACACGTCCTGCCTCTATCAATACCTCGATCCGTTGGCGTTCCAGAATTTTTGCAGAAGACAGTTTTTGCAAAATTGTGACAAAAAGGTCGTCCGTAGGTAAACCACTTTCGGATGCTCCCATCAGCAGTCTAAAAAAATCGTAGGGCGGCTGGATCCTTTCAAACAGGGCCTGTTCCATCAAGTCAACAAACGCATGAAGTTCCGGAGGATACGGTGGAATAGTCTGACGAAAAGCACCTTCTTTCGTTTGATATCCCACCACTAAACAAGAGAAAACTGTACGAATCAACTCAAATACATGGGGCATTTCCCTTTCCAGTTCTTCTTTCGTGCGGCCTAAAGCTTCTACTTGGCGCCCAGGCTCAACACTTTCCCGTTGTATCGAATACACAATTCCAACCGTAGTAATACCGTCAGGGTGTTGCACACATACCCATTCACCAAATGCAGGCACTTCGGCTCCAGTCGCTACCTGTGCTTTAAAAGATTTAGACTCGGAAGCAATGATTTCACCAATCATAAAAAGACATTGTTTTTAAAGATTCAACATCCAGGCACTCTAACAACGTATCCCAACAAGGGTTCATTATTAGAGAATACTGTAACCTTTCTGAAATTCGGGCGTTTTCAACTTTATTCCCTAAAACTCATTGATCAATATCTCATGTATAGTCCAAACAAGATGTGCCTACTGTACGGCATCTTCTTCTTAGCTTTCTTTCCATTATTGGCTAAAGCCCAATCTTTTGTTAACCTAAAATTTACCGATACCCAGAATATGGCTATTATTGGGGTCAGTGTCAGATTAATTAATGAAAAGAAGCCATCTTCCCAACAAACCGGCACAACCAATCAAGAAGGCAACATTCGCCTGAAAGTAGAACCTACAACCACCTATCGGCTACAAGCCACTTTTATCGGGTATAAACCCATTGAGGAGCTTATCAGTTTTAAAAAAGACGATGTAGAGCGCATTTTTGTTCTGACAGAAGATACGGCCTCGTTGGGCGAAGTAACCGTTACGGCAAAAAAACCCTTGATTACCCAAGTGGACGATATGAGTGTAGTGGATCCCGGCCCCGTCGCCGATATCAGTTCAAACGCTATGGAAGTCTTAGAGAAAATACCCGGCTTGTTTATAGATCAGGATGGAAATATCTACCTGAGTAGTACCACGCCCGCATCGGTGTATTTAAATGGTCGGGAACAAAAGATGAGCCGCGAAGACATCGCCGTACTACTCAAAAACCTTCCACCAAACAGCATCGAACGTATCGAAATACTGCGTACACCTTCTGCCAAATTTGATGCCAGTAGCAGTGGTGGCTTGGTAAATGTTGTACTTAAACGTGGATTCAAAATTGGGAAAACGGGTAGTCTTAGTTCGGGATATAGCCAAGGACGGCATGGTGAAGGGCGTCTGGGTATAAACCTAAATAATCAAGATGGTGGGCGCACCTCATACTTTGGCCTTAACGTGGGAGGACGCACCGGATTTGACCAAGTGGAAACCTCCCGACTATTCTCGGCAGATTCATTATTGACTCAGTTTGCGACGACCACTTCGCCCAATCAAAACGTTTTTACCCGCTTTGGGTTTGGCTTTGAGCCAAAGGCAAATTGGGAGTTAAACCTCGACAGCCGCATCAGTTCAAACCGCAATACTTCGGATGTACTCAACCAAAATAGTATCCGCCGCGTAAGTTCCAGCTCCACCACGCCCTTCTCCCAATCGGAAAACCTAACCGACAACGACGGCCTGAGTTGGTCGGTAAATCAAGAACTTTCCACCAAGTATAAAATGGATCAAGAGGGTTCCGAGTGGACTACCGAGTTAGAAGCAACCTATGCAAAATCTGAAAGTGACCAAGTGTATAATAATGCATTCATATTACCTATGGTCTTTAATACTGGCGGAGAAGGCTCTTCAGAAAATCAACGCTTTGCATTCACGGCTCAAAGCGACCTAAAATACAAACTCCCACAGAAAATAACCTTGGAAGTTGGCATCAAATCTAACTGGCAAAACATCAAAAACAATGCTGATTACATTCGGATTCAAGGTACAACAAGAACACCAGACACATTCCGTACCCGTTCGTTCTCCTATACAGAAAACACCCATGCAGCATACTTGCAGGCCTCCAAAACCATTGGTTCATTTGTTTTAAAGTCTGGGATCCGGCTCGAAAATGCCAATATTCGCGGAAATCAAACCATCCCCTTTGATACCACTTTTCAAGTAATCCGCACCGACTTTTTCCCATACGCTTATCTGAGCCGTACACTGGTTTCCATTTCAAATTTCGAGCTAAAAGGCTTTGCCATTTACCGACGCTCCATTTCACGTCCCGGATACAGTTTTCTTAATCCGTCCCCTCGCTATTTAGACCAATATGCCTATGAGGTAGGAAATCCAAACTTGCGTCCACAATTCACGACGAATTACGAACTCAATATCAGCGTAGGAGACATGCCCATTTTCGCCATTGGTCGTAATGACACTAAAGATATTTTCACAAATGTGGTATATCAAGACCCTAAAAATCCTAGTGTAGCAGTACGCACCTACGACAACTTAGGGAAACGTGCCGAAGACTATTTCCGTCTTACGGCAGCCATCCCACCTGGTGGGCGCTATTTCTTTGTTGTTGGCACACAGTATGGTCGAAACCGTTATGATGGGCTTTATGAGAACAAACCACTGACATTTGACCGCGGGTCGTGGTCCTTTTTCACCTTTCATATGTTAAAACTGGATAAGTACACAAGCCTAACCCTAAATGGTTTTATGCAAGTTAACGGCCAACAACAATTTTATGAACTAGAAAATTTCGGTGCATTAAACATAGGAATCACACGTAAATTCCTTAAAGACAAACTAAATATGGCCCTGCGAATCAATGACATACTTAACACCCAGAAGAACCATTTCAACCTTAATCAAGGTACAATCCAAGCAAGCGGATTTCGTTCCGGTGACACGCGCCGTATTGGATTGAACATTCGATACAACTTTGGTTTCCGCCAGAAAGAGGAGAAGCCGAACATGTTTGAGGTGAATGGGGATGATTAACCCTAATGATAATCGACAAAAGCCGCATTTCATTACGAGATGCGGCTTTTTTAGTCAGCGTGCCCAAAAGAGGACTCGAACCTCCACGGGCATACACCCACTACACCCTGAATGTAGCGCGTCTACCAATTCCGCCATTTGGGCAAATGTTTGTATGGCACGCTTTTCAAAAACGGATTGCAAGATAGGATATTTACAAAGAAGAAAGCAAGATGGAGATAGAATAATTTACGGCTTTCCTTTTTCTTCATGAGTTGGGTTCGTAACTTTATATTTTAACATAGCGTCCATAAGGACATTGTTTTACCTTTAAACCCAAGAGGACATGCGTAAACGCTCCATTCTTTTTCTCTTGTTTGTCCCCATGATTACATGGGCACAACAACCCGTAAGACCAATTCCATACCCCATATTTACTTCGCCACAATTCGAGGCGGCAATCGCAAAAGGCACCCGGACCAAAACGGGTATTCCGGGTTCGAATTATTGGACCAATAGCGCAAATTATGTCATAGAGACCGAACTGGACCCCGCTTCCAAACTCATTACCAGTTCTGCCACCATTCAATATATCAACAATAGCCCGAACGACCTTCCTTTTCTGATTATAAACTTGCGTCAGAACTTGTACAAGCCCACTGCATTCCGAAATCGCCCTATTCCTTTCGCCACGGATGGCATGAACATCACCGAAACCAAAGTGCTAACCAGCAAACCTGGTGAATCCGAACAGTGGGCAAAGATTACACCACAAGTAAGCGGAACACAAATGCGGGTCTCTCTTCCGCAACCATTAAAGGCCAAGCAAAACATTACTTTACAAATAAAATGGTCGTTTACCTTACCAGAGCGCTCTTTTAGGATGGGTCATGATAAAGAGGTATATATTGTGGCTTACTGGTTCCCACAATTAGCAGTGTATGACGATGTACGTGGGTGGGATAGTGATCAGTACATTGGAAATGGCGAATTTTACAATGACTTTGGCGATTATGATGTAAAAATTACCGTACCAAAAGGCTATTTGGTTTCCGGAACGGGTACGCTGCAAAATCCGGCAGCAGTATTAGACACAGACCGATTGGCACGGCTACGCGAAGCCGCAAGTCAAGACTCGGTGGTGCATGTGCTTACCAAAGAGGAACGTGATGCTGGCAATGCGACTCTTTCCACCTCTGATAAACTAACGTGGCACTTTAAAGCAGAAAAGGTGCGGGACTTTACTTGGGCTACTTCCGATAAATATATATGGGATGCTACAAGAGCAGCGGTTGGCGACTTAAATAAAGACGGAAAAACAGACTATTCGATGATCCACGCATTTTATCGTCCTGAAAAAACAGTCTGGAAGCAATCAGCAAAATATGCGCGTTTTAGTATCGAGCACCTTTCTCAGCGATATATTCCCTACCCTTGGCCTCACATGAGTACAATCGAAGGTTTTATTGGCGGTGGAATGGAGTTTCCTATGTTAACGCATATTGGTGGTTCACGAACCCCACAAGCACTTTTCGGTGTCACATATCATGAAATTGCCCACATGTGGTTTCCGATGATGGTGGGAGTTGATGAAAAGTCTTTCTGTTGGGCTGAAGAGGGTGTAACAACCTATAATGAAAATGATGGCTATAATGCATTTTTCCCAAAAGAAAACGCTTGGGATCCCAAAATAAATGGTTACTTCCGCATTGCCGGAACAGGCAACGAAATTGAAATTGGACGCCATACGGATAATTACCCTATTACATCACCTGCACGTGGCATTGCTGCATACGATAAACCTGCCACCCTGCTGCGTGCACTTGGAGGCGTGATAGGTCATGAAAAGGTTATTGGCGCACTTCGGGAATATGCGAACAGGTGGGCCTTTAAGTACCCATATGACCAAGACTTCTTTAATACCTTCGAAGATGTTTTGGGTAAAGATATGGATTGGTTCTGGACCTCAGGATGGTTCACGACCTGGACGCTGGATCATGGTGTGCAAAGCGTTACCCAAAAAGGTAAAAAAACCACTATTGTTATTGAAGACAACGGCAATTTCCCCATGATGACCCTCGTGGAAGTAACCTATACCAATGGCCAAAAAGAAACGCTGACGCTCCCTGTAACGGATTGGCTAAAGGGAAGCCGCACTTCCAAGTTAGAGGTTTCTAAAGGAGTTGTACAAAAAGTTGAAATTGATCCCCAACAAACTTCGATGGATCTAAACCGTGCCAATAACGTTTGGACTAAGAAATAACCGCAGATACTCGTATTAGCGCGAAAGACCTCTTGATAAAGAAGGAAGCTGACCTCGGTTATCTTCCTTCTTTTGTTATAGGGCTATATTGCCCACAGATTTGTCATATGTGCAACCATGCCAAGTAATAAATCCTGTTTATTGATCTCAAAATGAATGATCGGTTATTTTTTAAGAAATCAACCTTTCTGTTTTACCCATTCGACGGATCCATCTGAATAAGTTTCCTGTTTCCAAATAGGAACATCTGCTTTTAAGTTGTCAATCAACCAACGATTCGCCAAAAAAGCCGCGTCCCGATGGGGCGTAGAAACCCCAATCAGGACGCTGATTTCGGTAATTGGAACAAGCCCTATGCGGTGTAGCAATACCATGTGCAAAATTGGCCATTGTTTTCTGGCTTCTGTGGCCAAACGGCCCATCTCAGATAGCGCCATAGGTAGATAAGCTTCATAAGTTAGGTGCTTTGTTTCACGCTCGCCCGTCATTCTGCGGGTTGTGCCCAAGAAAAGTGTCATTCCCCCGGCATCCCGGTGTGTTAGAAAGTATAAAGCACGTTCGGCTGGAATTTCCTCATCAGAAATTCCGATCCAAGTGTCCGAAAGTGGATTACCAAAGTGCATTTATCCTCCGCTTACAGGTGTAATCAATGCTACTTGGTCATTCGCTTTCAAAATCACATCCTCAGCACAAAAGGATTGGTTAACGCCCAGCCGAATAAATGGGCGAAACGACCTGATGGGCGGAAACTCCGCTTCCAGCCTATCCAATAAATCCGCTCCGGAGGCACCTTCCGCCAGCATAATGTTTAGCTCATTATGGCCAACCTGATCCTTTAGCACACTAAAAAGCAATACCTGAATTTGCATTATGATGGTATTTAGAGGCTATTTATGCAACCTTTAATGGCCTCAAAATTAGGAAGATGTCCTGCATTTTCAAGCACTTCTGCATACCGAACAAGACCCTCTTTATCAATGATAAAAGCAGAGCGTTTAGATACCCTACTCATGCCAAGTGCAAATCCTCCCGCCGGATATTTAATACCAAAAGCATCCCCAATAACGGCATCATGATCACTGAGCAACGGAAATTTTAACGCATTCACTTTGGCATATTCGGCAAGTGTAAACGGAGAATCTGTTGAAATCCCTAAAACCTGAACGTCCTTCTTATCATATTCTTCTAACTCATTATTTACCAGATTCAACTCGTTCGTGCAGACCCCCGTAAACGCCTGAGGGAAAAAAAGGAGCAGTACGTGCTTTTTGCCCTGAAAATCTGCTACACGAACCTCTTTTTTTTCATTAGAGAAGAGCGAAATTTCGGGAGCTTTTTGTCCTTTGGTTATCATAATTGGCATGGTTAATGTGATAAAAAGGAATAGTATAACCCTTTAAACCCTTCTGGTTCCATTTGATCTTTAAAGAAACGCTAAGATTCAGCCAAATCGGTTCATTCTTCTTTTCGGCAACGAATATTAAAGTTTACCACGACCAAGACTTTATAAATTATGCTACGTTTTATTTTGTTATTTATGTTTATAATACACATTCAAAGAATTTTATACGCAGGCCCACTTTCGGCAAATACATCCCAATCTCCACAAACCGATTCTACTCTGGTATTTACCGATTCCTCCAGCGTATTTAAGGTTGCCATATTCCGAAAACGGGCTTCAAACGGCCCTTTTGACTTGATCACATTGTTTATCCAGAACAAAAGTACCCAATCTATTTCTTTAAAAAACGGAGAGATGCGTTTCCGAACCAAAAAACCTGCTTGGGTTGATTCCAGCAAATTTGAGACGAATACGCCGGGGTATATTGTATTGCAAAGCCATGAAACCGATCATCCAGATAGTACCAAACGCTTTTTACATCACCTATCCTTTCGTTTTTTAGATCCATCGCTGGATGGAGAACAATTGGGGTCGAGCAAAAAATTCTATATAGTTGCCAAGACAGACACCACCGAATCCTCCTCCAACATATGGCAAAGCTTGCGTCTAATAACACCCTCTGCCATATGGACTTCGGGAAAGGCCATCTTAAGAATTAAAACACCTCCTATCCCGGATCCAATTGTGTCAACTATTCCGGCTTATATACAGTTATCAGGCCCTGACCTAGAATTCAACTTCGAGGCAAAATGGAATTCTATCCAAGTCATTGAAAAATTACCGACGGGAGTTTTCCGAGTTTCCAATGAAACCATCGAAAAGCCCGGCGTTTTTAAACTTCCAGCACCCCCCGCATTAAACATTGAATTTACGAAAACACACATTGACTCTACCGTTTATGTTGCTTGGGGATCGCTCATCCGTTGGGCGAATGTGGGTTTCAGAACCCCACCGTCACCACTACCCCAACTTCCACCACCAGTGATTTATATACTGAAAAACGGATTCTTTTTTGAAAAAGTGCTTCCATGGAATAGCATGATAGAAGTTACAGAGTTACTGGCGGATTCAGTATATTCTTTTTCCAGCACCGAACCTGGGTATAACCACCAGATTGCACGCCTAAAACATCCCGAAAAAACCATAAAGCCTATATTTCAAAAAGTACAGGAGTTTTTTTTGGATTATGAATTGATCCCCTTTATTCCCGAAAACCCTTCCACCCTATTACTGGATGTTACTGGTCTCCCAAAGCGTAAACGTAGTGCAATACAGTTATCCAATGACCTGCATATTTATTCGGACTCCTTATCCAACGGCCCCATCCGTTGGGAAAACCTTCGCCCCGGTCTATACGAGGTACACATAGAACCCATTATTTACCCCCCATTTACTTTTCAGACCTTTTCACTTTCTCAAACCCCTGCACTTTATCCAAGCACATACTCCAATCTAATCCCTGTCAGGTTCGAGATCTCAGACTCAAACTTAGGGAGATTTGCGCCTTTTACAGATGCTTCTTTATGGCCGTTACCCGACTTTAATGTGCTTCTTCCCGTGACAGATGTCCGGAGATACATCATGGGATTTATCGTAAACGATCAAAATGAAAAGCCCTGTACACCCAAATGGGGTGGTTATACTTCTTATAGCACCACCTTAGCCCAGCAAGAACAGGGAGATGGCCCGATACATTTGAAAGAAATGCTAAGTGCTTTCCGAAAAAACGGTGGTCACGTAGCCTTATCCCTTGGAGGCGCAAATGGCACACCTGTCGAAGCAACGTGTCCGGATTCTTCATCCCTTTTTAGGGTTCTGGACGAGGTACTTACGGCATATGAAACCAATGAACTTGATTTTGATATTGAAGGGAAGTGGGTCAGCGATAGGGCTTCCATCGAAAAGCGCATACAAGCCATTTACCAATTACAAGAAAAGAGGCCCTTACTTAAAACATGGCTCACCCTACCCGTTTTGCCTTCGGGTCTTACCGAAGCAGGCTTTTCCATCGTAAAAGCATTTGTGGATGCAGGAATTCATTTGACGGGTATTAACCTAATGACCATGAATTATGGAATAGAAGCTGCATCCAACCCTGACAAGTTGGCGGAATATGCCATTCAAGCATTAGATAGCACGTTTTTACAATTAAAGTCAATCTATGATTCTACAAAAGAGCCTCTCTCTGAAGAAGAATTATGGCATTTACTTGGGGTTACCCCTATGTTGGGCATAAACGATGTTGTGCGAGAGGTATTTACAACAGCTCATGCAGAAATATTACGTGATTTCGCAATAAAAAAACGTCTTGGTCTGGTTTCCATGTGGTCTTCACAACGCGACTTCCCTTGTGACAACGACCCTACCACGCAGGTCTCGCTCAGATGCTCTGGTACCACCCAAAAGGACTTTGATTTTTCCCGAATTTTCTTGGCGTTTAGAAGTGATGAGCACAATGTACCGATTCCTGCTACACCTATTGATCGGCAGGTGGAGCCTGAAAGTTTAATAAAAATGCACCACTTCCCAAATCCATTTAATCAATCTGCGCAAATTGAAATTGAATTGCCTACGTCGCAGTATATCCGACTGGCTGTTTTTGATGTTTTGGGACGTGAACACCGCATTTTGGCAGAGGGTACCTTTGAAAAGGGCCTCCAACGGTTTATGTTTAATGCCGGAGACCTTGCCAATGGCTATTATTTTCTACGTTTGGAAACACCTACACAGATCCTGCGTCGTCCCATGCTACTCCTTCGCTGATTTTCGTTTTTTGCCACTCTCAGCAAAAATTTGCTCCATCAAACCGGAAGCAATTTTCATAAAATCATTTTCCGTAACAATCCCCACCAACATCTCATCACGCACAACAGGTAATGCAGAAAAACCTCTTTCTTGCATGATAGAAATAGCCTCCACCGTTGACGTTTCTGGAGAAATATAAACCGGATTGGGTGTCATAACCTGTTTGACTGGAATCGGGGCATAAATATCCCGGTCAGGATTTCCCACCACATACTTCAACAACGAACGTTGCGACACCATTCCCACCAATTTGTGTTCATTGTCTTCAACGAGAATATAACGGATCTTTCGCCAAACCATCAGCGAGGCCACCAAATCAATCAGTTCCTCTTCATTTACTGTTATCAGGTCTGTGGTCATGTATTGTTCTACACGGGCGAAATTGGCTTTGGATTTACGCACAGAATCTGGATTTGCAAGGGGCCACGTATGCACAGGCTGATTGTTTTTTTGGTTTTGGAGGGTTGCTGCCACCAAGGCATTCATTTTCTCGGCCCGAGTGGCTTTTTCCATGTGATTAAAGGAAGATACCAACCATTGGGCGCCCGTTTGTTTTGAAGCCACCCTTTCAGATAAAACACCCATGTACCGATCAATGTCTTCCGAAGCAATATGGGCCGATTTCAGACCTTGGGTAGCAAGGGGGATCAATTCAGTCGAAATCAATTCTCTGGCTGGTAATCGTTTTCCGTTAAGCCAGATCAGTTCGCAGCCTAAGCCATATCGGGCGGCGTTCATAAAATTCCCTCGGGCATCGTCGAAGCGCATCGCCTTGCGGACATCTGGACAGACGTCTGCCATGCCATTGATCAAACCAAACCAGAAAGCGGCATTGGCCATCTCGTCCACCGGGGTTGGGCCTGAAGGGATGACACGGTTTTCAATTCGCAGGTGGGCTTTACCACCCCCGATACCATAACATGCACGATTCCAGCGATAAACCGTTCCATAATGTAGTTGCAGCGCACGTAGTTTGGGGACTTCTCCTTTTTCAATCGCATCCCATGGATTCGGAATATTGTCATCGGCCATGATAACCCGAAAACGTGCGATGTCTTCCTTATAAATTTCCAATACCGACTCATTTACCCAAGCATTTCCAAAATGAACCCGAGGGCTCATTTCTCTCAAATATTGGTGGCTACTCCGTGTATCAATGGATTGTTGAAACAAGGCAATACGGGTTTCGCGCCAGAGTCTTTTTCCAAAGAGAATCGGCGAAAAACAAGAAACTGCCATGACTGGCGCGGTTACGGCCTGCGAAATATTGTACATCTTCGCAAACTCTTCTGGCCCAACCTGGAAATGACACTGGAAACTGGTATTGCAACCTTCGAGCATTACCGAGTCGTGTTTAAGCAATAATTCATCTTCTCCACGTATCTGAAATTCAAACAATTCTCCGCCCCGTAATCGGTTTATACTCTCATTTAAGGCATAATACCGAGGATTTGGTGTCAGATTATCCAAGGAAAGATCTGCCAGCGTAATGGTCGGAAGAATACCAATTAGCAGCGGATGCGCATTAAACGCTCTAAGAGTATTCCTCCCCAACGTCAAAAGCCCCTGAATTTGGTCTTCCATTTGGCTTAGAGACTTCCCCTCAAACGGCAACGGGTCACAATTAAACTCTAGATTGAACTTTGTCAGCTCGCTGGTGTAATGTTCGTCTTGAATTTTTTCCAACGCTTCCACTCCAATCATAGCCGGATGCCAGTGTTCGTCAATCAGAAACATTTCCTGCTCTGCACCTATCCTGCGTTTACCTGTCTCTATGAGGTTGTTTTCCAGCATGTACTCCAATGCACGGACATCCCTTAGGATGGCTGCTGTAAAACGCCTTAGTTGTTCTTCATCTAAGTAACGATTGATATTGTGGTCGCCCATTGTTTGAATTGTTTTGATTGGGGGTTAGGTGTTTAATATCTTGAATTATCTTGAAGAGTGCAAACCTAAAGGCAAGAAAATTGTACGTTCATGCGTTTAATGCAGAAGTTAATTCCTTTTTGTATCTTATGAAGTTGCAAGGCTGTCTTAAACCATTATGTTCATTTCATAAAACCAGACCCTATGCGCCCCACTTTTTTTATTCTATGGCTCACATTTGTATTTCCAGTGTGGGCGCAAGAACCCAGTACGACACCGCCTGAACAGCCGTCTAATCAAGCCACGCTTTTAATGATCGAGGGGATGACGCGCGCGTTTCAGCGGGACTATGTGGAAGCCATTGCCGCATTTGAGAAGGCATTGGCTACTGCACCAACCCAAGCCGCAATATTATTTGCGTTGGCCGAAGCACATTATGAAAATGGCAATCCTCAAAGCGCTATGTTTTTTGCGCAACAGGCTGTTCAAAACAAGCCGGAAAACCGTGAATATTTAGGGTTCTTAGCCCAAATCACGGATAGACAAGGGGATACGGCGCGTGCTACACAACTTTTGCAACAATTTGCCAATGACCACCCTACCGATTCCCAAATCCTGATTCTGCTTTCTTCGTTCCAGATCAAGTCTGGCAATACAAGAGGCGCCATCGAAACCTTTAAAAGGTTAAGGGCATTAAGACCAGAAAAACTCTTATACACCCTGACTTTAGCAGATCTTTATGAAAGAATAAGCAATTTTGAAGAAGTGTCTGAACTTTTACGGCCAGTCGTCAAGATGGACCCTTATGACAAAAGTTCTTTACGAAAATTAATTACGGCATATGAGCGGCTCCAGCGTAAAGCGGATTTGGTCTCGATTCTTCAAAACGTGGTAACACAAGACCCTTACGATGTTGCCTCACGGCTGAAGCTAAAGGAATTAACCGGAAATTCGGGGGCAGACAATCGGGCTTCAGCCGAAGTTCATATTTCGCCTTCGGGCGGTGCTTGGACGTTGGAACATGCCAAAGCATTTTTTGCACGAATAAATACCGATCCCGCAGCACTCTCTCAAGCGGAAGAGGCCCTGATAGGGGTTACAAATGAAGAACCAAATCTTGCAGAAGCATGGATCTTGCTTGGGAAAGTTCGTTTTCAACAAGCCCGTTATAAAGAAGCAGCCGAGGTATTAGGAACGTGGCTTAGTAAATACCCACGTGATTTAGAGGGCTGGACACTTGCCATACAATCATCCACCTTGACGGGAAATACAAATAAAGCGCTTGACGTGGCACAAGAAGCTGGTTTTTTATTCCCCGGCCAGCCTCGTTTGCTCCATGCAGAAGCAGAAGCATATATAGCGGCTGCCAAATTTCGCGAAGCCCAGAACATTTTAACCGAAGCTGCCAATATTATCAAATCTGATTTCGGGAATGCGGTGCCACTTCAGATTGCTCAACTCGATAGAGAAGGAGACCTCCTCAAAAAACAAGGCGACCTCCTCGAAGCGCGTAAACGATGGCAAGCGGCCTTGGCATTAGATCCTAATCAATCCACTATCCGTGCTAAACTGGAATTTCAGAATCAATAAGGACATTACGTATGAACTCTAATATGTTTTTTTCATCTACCTTTGTTCATTTTCGTTGGACACCTTTTCTGGCTTTTATCATATTCACCGGATGCAAAAGTGCTCAACCTTGTATTGAACCCGTTTATGGTGCGGGAACACAAAGTGCATGGATAAAACCTTCGGAACCCACCAGTACCCCTATCGAAAATGTAGCCATTGTGAACCCTCCCATCACAACACCACCACAAATTGAACCGCCTACACTACCTCCACAAAAGTCGGCAGAGGCACAACTGGCAGAAGAAATCATTGCCCGAATGGAAATGGCACGCCCCAGACTGCACCGGCTTACGGCTACTTCTTCTATGGAAATAGATTCACCTGAATTAGAGCAAAGTGTGACGGCGCAATCGCGCTATGATTTCGGAAAAGGGCTTTATACCAGTTATCGGGCTACAGCGATAAATTTTGAAGGTGCGCGTAGCTTGGTAACCCGCGACAGTTTTTTTGTTTATAACCGCATTGAAAAGGAACTCATCTATGGCCCTATCACACTGGCAAACCGCTTTTTACCTGTTTCTGGGACTATTGAGCAAATTATGGCAATTTTGACAGGGTCGGTTGTGCCGGAAAATGGTTTTTCTTGGGAAGCCTTTCAAAACGGAGGACAAATTTTATTGCGTACCACCGATTTGCGACAGCAATTTACGGTAGATGCCCGCAGTTACCGTGTGTCAAAAATAGAACTCAGAAACAGCAAGAATGAGTTAACCGAGCAAATAATTTACCACGAACCAACAACTTTTGGGTCGCTGCTCATTCCTAGGAGGGTTGAAATGTTCCAGCCTTTTGCAAAACGAACGGTTAAGATATACCACCGAAACTTTGACCTAAACCCAGAATCTCTTTCGTTTGACTTGAATATAGATCGTAAAAAGGTTAAGTTAATTCCGGTTCGATAGCATGACTAAGGTTCAGCAACATACGAGTAACGCTGTACCCGTAGTCACAAATGATACAGACGCAACATAAAAGTCAAATGGTTAATTGGTTTCTTTTGGTGCTGCTTGGTTTATCGGCATATAATTATTTCGGCTCGGCAGTGCCTGCAATGAATTTCCATGTAGGCATTGAGCAAGACACCCTTCGCCAAGAACTGGATGCATTGGAAGAATCCATTGAATCCATCCGCGAAAAGGAACACAAGCAATGGAAAAAACTACAGCAAAAAGATCAAAAACTATATCAACGAGAACAACAAATAACGGCGTATGCTGCCCGTCTAACCCGCCTGTATGTTCAGCAAGATTCGTTACAAAATAGCATCTCCCAACTCCGTTTATTCTTAAAGGAACAGTCCCAATTTACCCAAAAACGTGCCATTTACCTTTACAAATATGGTCGTCAACACGAGTTACTGTTGCTGTTTAGCGCCCGTTCCGTCAATGAATTACTCATTCGTTTATATTATTTTAGACTGATTAAAGAACAAAGAGACGAGCGCATTTCAGCATACATTCATACCCAAGAAAAATTAGCCAATCAACTACGCAATTCTACGCTTTTGGTGGAACGCACCCAGCAACTCTTAAAAGAAGCAGAGCGATATCACCAACAAATAAACTCGGAAATTGGGCAGGCTGCCAAGACGTTAAACACCATTCAATATGAGCGCTTAGCATTGGAGAACACTGCAAGTATGAAGCGGCTTTATGTAGAAGGATTAAAGCGACAGGTGCAAACATTGTCTATCAATAACCAAAATGCCACCGAGGCATACAACCAAAACCTTCCCCCATTTTCGGTTTCCGAAATCCTATCAGGTACATTAAAACCCAAAAGTGATCCTAATGGCGTGGGTATTCTGATTGCCTCCCCACCCGAAACCGTAGTGCGTGCTGCACTTGGTGGCTTAGTGAAAGAGGTTTTCTCCCAGCCCGGATATGGAGAATGTGTTGTTATTGAAACCAATGGTTATTCACTGGTTTATGGTAATCTATCAACCATTACGCTTCGTCCAGGGCAACAAATCCAAAAAGGGAGCCTTATTGGTACATCAGGTAAAGAAAATCAGCCATTAGGAAATGCGCTCTTCTTGGCAGTTTTTAAAGGGCGACAAGCCTTATCACCGATTGCTTGGCTACAATGAATCCTATTATACGCTTGATTGCCTGACCGAATAAGCGTACATTCTTTTTCCCCCTAAGGAGTAAAAAATATAACCGTATGCAACTTCGCTGCTTAAGCTGGTACTGTTTTGTGTGGTTAACAATTGTTGCACCTGTTTTCTCACAACCCAGCCCAGAAAAACCCCTTGCGCCTGTTTCTAAAAACTGGCACATCGTGAATGCCCGTATTGTGCAATCGCCTGGAAAGACTATTGAAAAAGGATCGGTAGTCATTGAAAATGGCTTGATTACTCAAGTAGGCACTGTCACAAATGTGCCTTATGATGCCATCGAGATTAAAGGAGACTCCCTCACACTGTATCCCGGATTTATTGACGGCTTGTCTCATATTGCTATCCCACGTCCTAAGGAAGAACCACTCCCCCGCATTCCTCGTCCTGGAGAACCAGATTATAGCAGGGGTGGCATACAACCAGACGTAGATGTACGATCCTTTCTCAAGGCTGATGATCCAAGTGTGGATGAATGGCGAAAATTGGGATTTACCGCCGCACACGTTGCCCCTTTTGGCAGAATGATCCCAGGTAAAACCGCTCTCATTTTCCTTTCAGGCCAAAACGCCAACCAAATGATTTTCCAGCCCCAGGTAGCTGTCATGGGCCAATTACTTGGCGCTGCCCGTGGACAAGGCCAACAAGTATATCCCTCCAATGACTTGGGGATTCTTGCGTTTTGGCGTCAGGCGTTTGGTGCTGCAAAGCAAAGTTTATTTTACGAATCTACATATCATAAAAACCCATCCGGCCTTCAACGCCCCGTAACCGACCCGATCCACACTGCACTGTTCCCCGTCTTAAAGGGCGAAAAGCAAGTCGTCTTTTTTGCCAATGATTACATAGATGCACTAAGAGGCCTCCGGTTGGCGGACGACCTGGGATATAAAACCCTTTTGGCCGGATTAAAAAACGGGTACGAAATATTGCCCCAGATCAAAAGTCGGAGTATGCCTGTTTTCTTATCCTTAGAGCTACCCGAAATGCCGAAAGAGATAAAAGAAAAAACCTTAGCAGCATCTACGAACGAACGAATTGATTCGCCCACAAAGACCCCTGCCGAAACGAGCCGTTTAATACAAACACAAAAACAGAGCTACCTTCAGCACATTCGGCAGGCAGCAGTATTTCAGGAATCAGGGATCTTGTTTGGATTTTCCACAAAGGAGGTAAAGCCTGCCAACATCCGAAAAAACTTTGGTACACTTCTCCAAAACGGCCTTAACGAAAGCCAGCTACTAGCATCTCTAACCACCAATCCGGCGAAAATTTTAGGGGTCGAGACACAACTGGGTTCCATCGAAAAGGGAAAAATTGCAAACCTGATTTTTTCCGAAGGCCCAGTATTTGACGAAAAAAGCCAGATCCGAATGGTTATGGTGGAAGGATCGCTTTTCAAATATCCCAGAAACGCACCCAAGAAAGGAACAAATACAGAAGGCGGAAATGGGTCAGATACATTTTCAGCCGTTTTGGGTACATGGACGATCTCTGTGGTCACACCTGGTGGAACCCAAGAAGGTACGCTGGTTTTCAGCACTTCGGCTGGAACCCTCCAAGGTAGCCTCAAAACGAATGACGAAAATTCAACGTTGCAAGACGTAAAGCTGGAAGGCCAAACCCTTACATGTAAAGGAAATGCCCAAAATTCAGATATCGTCTTTACGTTGAAGTTAGATGGCGAAACGCTCAGCGGGACGGTTTATGTGACCGCCTTACAATCCGACCTGCCCGTTACTGGCACCAGAACGACCAAACCCAATTGATCATGAAACTCAATTTCTTGCTGATTGCCTTATTTTTCTGGAGTTTTGAGGCTTCTCACGCACAAGATAAAGGCAACCTCCTTATCCGAAATGGAACCATTCTGACGGTCACCAAAGGTACCTTGGAGGGTTCCGACCTATTGATAACCAATGGTAAGATTGCCAAAATAGGCAAAAACCTTACGGCACCCACAGGGTATCAGACGATTGATGCCTCTGGGCGTTATGTAATGCCCGGCATCATTGATGCACATTCACACATAGCTGTTGATGCTGTTAATGAAGCCACCAGCCCGGTAACCGCAGAAGTACAAATCCGAGACGTATTAAACCCTTTGGACATTAGCATTTACCGTGCTTTGGCGGGCGGTACAACCATTTCCCATGCAATGCACGGATCGGCCAATGCCATTGGTGGCCAGTGCCAAACCATAAAACACCGATATGGCGTGAAACTGCCCGAAGCCTTGGTGATGGAGGGTGCACCGAGAACCATCAAGTTTGCACTGGGAGAGAACCCTACCCGCGTTCATGGTCGCGGGAGTGGGGTTAATCCATCCACCAGAATGGGCGTTGAATATGTGATCCGAGACGCTTTCGAGCGTGGGAAACGATATATGAATGAATGGGAAGCCTACAAAAAGAATCAAATAGGCCCACCTCCTGCTTATAACCTGCGCAGCGAAGTCATTGCGGACATCCTAAAAGGCAATATTTTAATTCACGCCCACTCGTACCGAGCAGATGAAATCCTGATGCTCATGCAGGTTTTGAAAGATTATGGCGTCAAAAAAGTAACATTTCAACATGCAAACGAAGCCTTCAAAGTCGCTCCAGAATTGGCCGCTTTTGGCGCTACTGCCTCTGTTTTTGCGGATTGGTGGGCGTACAAAATGGAGGTCTATTACTCTACTGCATACAATGCCAGTATCTTAACCAAGAATGGTGTTCGGACTTCGATAAACTCTGATTCTGCGGACTTTATCCGGCATCTGAATCTTGAAGCGGCTAAGACCCAAAAATATGGCGGGATGTCGGATGATGAGGCATTGGCCATGATCACCATAAACCCGGCTGCACAATTAGGTATCGAGCAACGCACCGGATCTATTGAAGTAGGTAAAGATGCGGATATTGCCATTTTCAATGTTCACCCGCTGTCCATCTATGCCATCAACCAGATGACCATTGTGGACGGAGTGGTTAGGTTTGACCGAGAGGCCGACCCTGACGATATGCGCCTTTCTGTTAGGCCAGATGGACCTGTAGAAGCTGCCGAACTTTCAACAGAATCTCACGACCGCTGTATGCAAGGTGTTGACTGGCTTATGGAAGAATCTGCTACTACCCTCGGAGCTAAAATTTTTCACCAACACAAGTATTAAGCCGCACACGAAGACACAAAGCGCAATGAAAAAACAACTATCTCTTATTTTTCTGTTTCTATTTGCCTTTTCCGGCCTACATTGCTCATTGATTGGCCCACAAACAGAAATCCCGCCCCAATTCCCTGGCGGCGAAACACAATTGGGTGAATACATTGGCCTTAATTTGCGCTATCCGGACGCAGCGTATCAAGCAGGAACAGAAGGAACTGTAATTATAGAGTTCTATGTTGAAAACAATGGAAATATCGGTAACATTACCATTAAACAAGGGGTTTCTCCAGAATTAGACGAAGAAGCCATCAAGTTAATCCAAAATATGCCTACTTGGATTCCTGGCATGAGAGGACGAACCAAAGTACGTTCTCGGATGACGCTACCGGTAAACTTCACCATAAAACGGGTTTAATCACTTGTAATCCGAATTAAAATGCTAAAATTCTTTATTTCCGCATTGGCTCTAATCTGGATTGGATTCCAGCCCAATCCAGATCCTAAAGCAATCGCATTAACCAATGCACGCCTTGTAACCGTCACAAATGGGGTAATAGAAAATGCTACCCTTCTGATCCGAGATGGTAAGATAGCGGCTTTAGGCAAAGCCGTTGTCATTCCGAGTGGTGCAACAATTATAGATTGTGCAGGAAAATCAGTCTATCCCGGAATGATTGATGGTGGGAGTCAATTAGGCCTTTTAGAGGTCAATTCCCTGCCCGAAACAGTAGATCACGATGAGTTAGGCAATATAACCCCACAAATGCAAGCCCTTACGGCGGTCAATCCAAACTCAGAGTTAATACCAGTAACAAGGGTTAATGGCGTTCTGGTTTCACTTGCTGTTCCAACCGGAGGAATGTTTCCGGGTACCGCCGCTTTAATTCGTCTTCACGGTTACACACCAGAACAAATGTATGCAGGCTTCAAAGGTGTTGCCATGAACTTTCCGAATACGGGTAGGATGGGCGGATTTGACCGTAGAACCGATGAGGAAATCACTAAAACTGCCCAAAAAGCCCTCGAAGACCTTAATCAACTCTGGCAACAAGCCCAAGAATACCACCGCATACAAACGGCCTTTGCCTCTGGGAACCATCCCAAAGCACCCGAATACGTCCCCGAAATGGCAGCACTCCAACCAGTTATTAAAGGTGAATGGCCCCTGCTCATCGAGGTCAATACAGCTAAAGACATCGAAGCGGCTTTGACATGGATTAAAGCCCGAAATGTAAAAGCAGTTCTAACGGGGGTTCGTGAAGGCTGGCGGGTTGCCGATAAAATTGCAACTGCTGGCGTATCGGTCATCGCAGGTAGTGTATTTTCTTTCCCAACCCGCGCTTCAGACCGTTATGATCGGGGATATGCCAACCCCGCCTTGATGCATAAGGCAGGCGTCAAAGTAGCCCTTCGCTCCGAAGCAAACGAAAATGCACGAAATCTACCATTTTTTGCCGGATATGCCGCAGCATATGGCCTTGGAAAAGATCAGGCATTAAAAGCGGTCACCATCATTCCTGCTGAAATTCTTGGGGTGTCTGACCGATTGGGGTCGCTCGAAACAGGTAAAGAAGCAACTCTTTTCATTGCCAACGGAGATCCGTTTGAGCCTAAGACCCAGATTTCGCACCTTTTTATTGCTGGTCGTACCATCAAAATTGAATCTCGGCAAACACGTTTATACGAGGAATTCCTGAATAGAAACCCCGGCTTCGATAAATAAAGGGCAGATCCCGACGTTTTTTTTGGCAAGCCTCTTCCTTTAACAAAGAGGCTTTTTTATTTTGCATTAACCTTCACCTGAAACAATAAACATGACCCCAATTGTACTTAGTCGTTACGTTTTTTCCTCGAATGTAACCCTTGAAGCCTGTATTGGTGATCTCACCGAAGAAAGAAGTGATTTAATCGTAAATGCTGCAAATGGACGCCTCCGTCATGGGGGAGGTGTTGCCGGAGCCATTATCGCAAAAGGTGGTAAAGAAATTCAAACAGAAAGTACCGACTATGTGCGCGAACATGGGACTATTCCGGTAGGAAGTGTTGTCGTTACGGGTTCTGGCAATTTGCCTACAAAAGGCATTATTCATGCCGTCGGACCTGTGTGGACGGATGGCACACAAAATGAGGACACTTTTTTGGCTGCCGCTGTTTTGAATACGCTCAAAAAGGCGGATGACTTGGGCGCAAAGAGTTTGTCGCTCCCGGCCATCAGCAGTGGTATCTTTGCTTATCCTGTTACGCGATGCGCTACGGTCATTGTTGGATCCATCGTTTCTTATTTCAAACAACATCCAGAATCTACCATTCGACGAATTAGAATTGTGGACATAGAAGAGGAAACCGCCGAATTATTTGCAAAAGTACTAATGGCTCTTGATAACTAAGAAATAGAGAGTGGCTCCAAGTTTACTTCAAACATATTGCCCGAGTCTCCTGCATAGAACCTTTCCCCTGTTTTCAGCACTATCTGCTCACCACCGGGAATTTTCCCACTGCTCAAGGCATAGGTTCCATTTTTGGACCAACAATCTTCTAAGAAAAAAGCTTGGTCTTTTTCCTCGTACCGGATAACACAATGCCGACGGCTAATCTCGGTTTTGTCTTGTGGGTACACCAATTGACACATTCGAGCATCGCGACCTATTGCAAGTGGTTTTTCACCTAACTCTATGGTCGTCCCCTCATAATATCCCCCAACACAAGCCAAGACCGGAACATGAGGTCCGGCAGTAAACTTAGCACTCCGTCCGGTTGGAATCCTTCGACTGACCAGCTCTCTGCTCCGTGTCACTGCTTCGCGCATCATCACCCTTCCTCTTTTAGTTAATGCCAGAATGACCGCAGTTACACTGAGCAAAATGGCCACTAAAAGCCCGATGAGATACAACCGATCTTTAATTGGATTTGCAATACCCGATGTAGGCAATGCCCCACCCTCGCTACTGATGCCGGAACAAGGGGCCGCGGCATAGGTGTACGGTATTTTTAATTCATCAAGACCTTGTACCCATTCATCAAACGGAAGCGCCCATCCAATCCCTTCGCCTAGTGCTAAGCGTTTCTCCTCACCTTGGGTATCGCGGATGGTCGTAAGCGCTTTTTCTACATTGATGCCAATTACTTCTCCACAAGCATTAAACATAGGCCCCCCAGAATTTCCGGCATTGATCGCTGCATCGGTCTGGAACAACTTCCGCCCATACTCATCTTTTCGGACTTCCTTGCTAATGATGCCACGAGTTAAGGAAGGTATATAAAAATCATCCCCACCAGCAGCCCGATCTGCAGCAGCCGGATACCCCATAACATTAACGGTCTGTGCCATCCGTACCCAATTCGTTGGTACAAACGGGACCAAGTCTCGAACAATCGGCTCCGAGAGTTTTAAAATGGCTACATCTTTGGGAGAGCGCCAAACTACTTCGGCCGGTATTTCCCTACCAGGCCCCAATGAAACGACATAGGAAAACTTAAGATTTGCAGATGCAAACCGTCGCTGTTCCCAAGGATCCCCGATAGTCCGGAGAAAAAAATCTCGGTCGAATGCGACATGTGCATTTGTTACGACATAGTTTTTAGCAATAACCAAAGCCGATCCACCCTGAGAAGTTACAGATTCGTTTTCATCTAAATCTTCAATTTCAGTCCAGATACGGATGGCAACACCGCGCATCCGCTCGGCTGCAATCTCAAGACCCTCTTGCGCATGAACAACATCTAACAGCAATGGAAAAATCAAAAACCACTTCCATAATGAAGCTGTCATTTTATTGCCCCCTATAAGACCAACTTTAAAAACCGAGGTCCAATACATCTCCTTGCCCATTCGAATTAATTGTATTACTGACCAAAGAAGGTGCGGTATTCGGGTTTATATAGACCCCATATTCCGCATTACCGTAAATCTGATTTTCCTGTATGGTTCCTCTTCCTCCCACCGAGATCCAAACACCATGCGAATGACTGCCATATATTTTAGACTGACGAATGGTTGGATCTCCTTGTTTTTCGATACCTACTCCAAATCTGGCATTGTTATAAATGTTGCAGTTTTCCACTAATCCATTTCCTTTATCCGTTACCCAGACCCCTCCTCCCTGTCCGTCATAAATGTCTGTTTGTCGGATAGAGGGATTTCCGCCATCTTGTATATGGATATTCTGGAAGGCGTTACGGAATACTTGAGAATATTCGATCGTTCCTTTACCTTTAGAGGCTATCAGAATTCCTGCCTCCTTGCCATCATATACCTTAGAACGACGAATTAATGGGTCGCTCCCTTCCCTGATAACAATCCCTGTTTTTTCGTTCGCATAGATCTCCGTTTCATCTATGGTGCCCTTCGCCCGCTGATCAAACAAGATTCCTGCTTGTTTACTACCATAAATTTTCGATTTCACGATGGCTGGCATGGCGTTGCTACTGATAAGCATACCGTTTTTCTGATTTCCGTAAATTTCTACATTTTCCAAGCGGCCTTTTCCTCCATTATAAATCCAAACACCATTATCGAGGCCATCAAAAATTTTGGTCTCGGTTATCACGGGATCACTTCCATCGCGTATGGCAATGCCCGCAAATGCATTTTTATGGATTTTGCTTTTCTCTATTTTTGCCTGACTGTTTTCAGAAATAAAAATACCATTTTGCTTTCCATCATGAATGTCCACCATGCTAAGGGTTGCTTCTGCATTCCGGCTTATCTGGACACCAGGCTTATTCATTCCATAGATTTCCACTTCCTTGAGGGTTCCTCCTCCATTTTCAATCCAAGCGCCTCCCTCCTCCGTATTATAGATTTTGGATTGTTGGATAACAGGTTCTTTGGCGCCTAAAATAACCACTCCCCAACCCTTCGTATTCGCAATTTCCGCCCCTTCAATCAATCCACCAGCTTGCTGATCAATTGCGATACCATCCGTATGGCTTTTAGGAATGGAAATACGTTTTAAATGTGGCTTGGCGTCTCGACCACTGATTTGGATTGGTACACCTCCAGTGGATGTAAAGACACAATCTTCTAATATCGGCGTACCACCAGTCACGTATAAGGCATGTTGTCCACTTTTTTCTTTTCCAGTAGCCCGAACCTTAAATCCTTTCAAAATAGGGGTTGCCGTTTTTACAGTGATCACGTGATTATTGCCATTTTCAATCATAACATCTCCTTTTTCCTTCCGTGCTATGATCTCGACATCCCGATCCAGCACCAATACTTCCCGATACGTTCCAGGCTCTACGTAGATTTTCATTCCTTCTCCAGACGCTTCTACGGCCTCCATAATTTTTCTATAATCTCCCTGACCCGAAGACGAAACAATTAACTGCGTTGGACGATTTGTTTTATAGAACCAGACAGCCAGTGCCAAGAGGGCCATCAAGACACCAGCAAAGAAAATGGCGAGGGATGTCCAATCCCACCGACGTTCCACCACAGGCTGTTGAGATGTTGGTATGTCCGTTGGAAAATAGGCCACCGGATAATCATAGCCCACTGTTTGCGGTATTGCAAGGGGTGGTTGTGATGCCGTAGGACGGGTATCATCATTTACAGGTTCGGCCTTGGCCATTGTTTTTTGTTCCGAGAATGGCATTTCATCACCGGAAAGCAGCGCCGAGAACGCTTCGACCGTCTGTGGCCGTTCTTTCGGATGTACAGATAACCCCTTCAAGATTGCATCGGTTACTGTTGCAGAAACCCCTTGCAAACGGTTCTTCAACCTATCCGGATCATCGTTAGAAAGCCGTTCTGTTGCTTCCGGAGGCAACTTACCCGTTAGGGCATAATAGAGTGTCGCAGCACACCCATAAACATCTGTCCAAGTTCCTTGTTCACCACTGCGGTGATATTGCTCGATAGGTGCAAAGCCAGGTGAGAGTACAACCGATAGTCCGCGTGACTGCTCCTTAACGGCTGAACGTGCCGCCCCAAAATCCAATAAAATCGGACGGCCTTCATTTGTGATATAAATATTACCCGGCTTGATGTCCCGATGTAAGAAGCCCTTTCGGTGTACCTCAGACAGGCCAGAGAGAATCGGCAGTAAATAACCCAGCGCCTGTTCTTCAGTGATCTTACCCCTATTTGCCTCTAAATATTCACTCAAATTGGCCCCTTCGTAATAGTTCATCACAATATAAGCCGTCCCATTTGCTTCCAGATAATTTCGGACTCGTACTACATTTGGATGATCTATCCGAACCAAGGTGCGTGCCTCGTGCAAAAATCTGTCTTTACTGAATTCAAAAAGAGCGCGGTCATCCTCTGTGTGTAATTGCATCTGAATACCATCGGGCGCCCGACTAACCAACTCTCGTGGTAAAAACTCCTTAATGGCCACACGTGTATTCAAAACTGTATCAAAACCCAAATAGGTAATACCAAAACCGCCTGGTTTACCAAGTAATCTACCAGTAATATATTGTTTACCGATAAGGGTTCTATACGGCAGTATTAGCGGGGAACGGCGAGCATGTTCATCAAAACCGCAATGAGGACAAATAGCCACCGCACCTTTTTCCCGGAAACACCCCGGACAGAAATAATCCCATTGAGCCATCTAACTAAATTTTAACGTCATGAAGAAGGAAAAGCAGACACAAAATACCCATATTTTGGTCTCAAAAAGCGTCTCAAAAGAATTTCGCATACAAAATTTATTGCTATATACGTTCCACATACCACCTGACAGTTGTATTATAAGCCATATGCGAAATCATAATAAAACACAATCTACAACAACCGTTCCGCAGTATTATATTTCGGAACCTAATTCATAAAGCGCGAGGTATCATAATGTCTCTTTCCAGAAGAAGATTTCTCCGAACCGCTGGTGTCGGCGCCTTGTCCGTCCCTCTTATTACCCAAAAATCCTTCGCTCAACCAGTACCTGTTGCAGCGACAAAAAAACCAAAACGGTTGGGCGTTGGCTCCGTTGTGGGACTTATCACGCCAGCAAGTCAGGTTAGCTCCAGTGATGTAAACGAGGTAGCCTCAAAACTTCGTAGCATGGGGCTTAAAGTAAAGTTTGGTAAACATGTATTGGATCAATACGGATATTTGGGTGGCCAAGACCATGATCGTGCGGCAGATGTGAACAACATGTTTGCAGATCCTGATGTTGATGCGATTCTGGCAGTAAGAGGCGGCTGGGGCTGTACCCGCCTTTTTTCTTTTTTAGATTTCGATCTAATCCAACAGAACCCCAAGATCATTATGGGGTACAGCGACATTACTTCTTTACTGATTGCAATTTATACCCGTTCTAATATGGTAACCTTTCACGGGCCAGTAGGTACCGCAACTTGGAACAGCTATACCAAACATTATGTAAATGACATCCTCTTCGAAGGCAATCGTTCGGTATTCAGCAACCAAATACCCGTCACCACCTCACCTACTCGTGTAAAAACGATACGTTCCGGAATGGCGGAAGGCATTCTCCTTGGTGGGAATTTGTCTGTTTTGAGTGGAATGCTTGGTTCTCCGTATGTCCCATCCGATTGGTCGGACAAGATTCTGTATTTGGAAGATGTGGATGAAGACATTTATCGGGTTGACAGGATGTTGACTCATCTAAAAATCGCTGGCGTTTTGTCTCAGGTGCGTGGGATTGTTTTTGGTGATTGCCGAAGCTGCAACCCAAACCAATCACCAGCTCTTTCATTGAATGATGTTTTATGGGATCATCTTTCAATATTGGGCGTTCCCGCGTGGTACGGTTCTATGATTGGGCATATCTCCAATAAATTTACCGTGCCCAATGGCGTACGCGCCCGAATTGACTCGGTCGCAGGTACTATTGAAATGCTTGAGCCAGCCGTCTTGTAAGTTATACGAACCAACCAAAAAACCACATGAAAAAACCCCTTCTCTTAGGCATATTATTGGCCGTCGGAGTCGCTGCTTTACTCTATTTCCTGATGACTTTAGAAGACAATGAAGGAAAAACTTATCCAACTAAAGGGAGGGTCACCGGATTTGGAGATGCAGGGGTAGTATTTATTGAACATGAAACCATCCCAGAAGTTATGGAATCTATGACGATGCCCTTTACCGTCCGAAGCCCAGAACTCTTAAAGGGCTTAGAAACGGGAGACGCCATCTCATTTATCTTCCATATGACCGAAACAGACTCTTGGATTAGCGATATAAAAAAAATTCGCCCAGAAGACTTAAATCTGCCAAACTCAACACCCAAAGCGGAAATCCCAGATAACGTCAAGGTTCTACAAGCGGGTGACCAAATCCCACAAGTCACCCTCATCAATCAGGATGGACAGGATTTTGCACTGGATTCCTTCTCACCCAAAATCTTGGTAACCACGTTTATCTATACCAACTGTCCAGACCCTACGCTTTGCCCTCGGATGTCGGACCAGTTCAGGCAATTACAAACTAAAATTGACGCCACCAAACAAACCGATGTCCATTTACTCACCATTTCCTTTGACCCCAAGCGGGACACACCTGAACAACTTAAAAAATATGCAAATCGCTACACAAAAGACTTTAATAATTGGAGCTTTGCAACAGGATCAGCCGAAGCCATTGGTAAAACGATCGGTGCTTTTGGAGTGACAACCCGAGATGCGGGCGGAAATCTTATTGAGCACAATTTGTCCACAGCAGTCATTTCTCCGGCTGGGAAAGTGGTTAAGATATTTCGTGGTAATACATGGACTCCAGACGAAGTGCTCGAAGCCATTAAAATTGCCCGTTCATAAATATAGTTTCCAGAAAGTTTCTTGAACAAAGAGTCCGTTCTGGAAAAACACACGCTGGTTTTGTATATTATCAATACTGACAAATGCTCCTCTAGCTCAGTTGGTAGAGCAGCTGACTCTTAATCAGCGGGTCGTAGGTTCGAGTCCTACGGGGAGCACGAAAAAACGGCGTTTTTAATACTAAAAACGCCGTTTTTTTATTCAAGAATTTCTTATTCTTACCAACTTCGGAAAGCATCTTTACCTCACACAACCTCCATCCAAACGATAGACAGCCAAAGCGCCCTTATTATTCAACCTGAAACCTAAAGGTGATGGTGGTGGACTGGTTGATTTCCCCTCCACCTTCTGCCAAAGGTGACCATCGCCAACCACGGGCTGCTGATAGGGCTTGGGCTTCGAGCGAGGGATTCCCTTTACGTGCGATGGTTGCGCCCACAACCCGGCCTTCTGGATCTACAGTTACCCGGACGGTAATTGTGGCATTAACCAAAACCGTATGTCGGGGCATGGCACGACGAATGACCGCTCTCCCCGGTAACTGCCCACCAGAGAAACCTGTTCCTCCAGATCTGGGCGCGGCATCAGGGCGACCACTTGGCTCATCCCGTGTACCAGACCCCGTTGAGCCAGAACCCGGAGAAGCACTTGTATTGCCCGCCGTATTCGACGGTCTCGTGGGAGGTTCAGGGCGGGGTTGAGGGGTCGGGTTTTGCGGTAAAGGACGCGGTTTAGGAGCCGCGCTTTCAGGTCGGGGTTCGTTACTCGTCCGAGGTGTAGGTGCAGCAGATGGCCTGCTGGGCTGTCCCGTATTTTGTGATGAAGTATTTGCCTGTGGCTTTGTAGCAGGGGCAGGAGTACTACTCAAAGGTTTAGCAATTGGGGTTCTTGGCGGCGTAACCACCCGTTCTGGTGTTTTAGGAACAGTACGTTGAACCGGGGTTTTTACAGGCTTTGACGGAGGTGGGGGCAAGGGTTTGGGCTTCCTCACCTCAGTTTTGGGAGGAGGAGGAGGGGCCGGTACAGGCTTTTCACGCTCGGCATTTAAAGGGATTTCGTCGGATTGATTGTCCTCTGCGGTTTCCGCATTAGAGGGCTTGGTGTCCTCAGCACCCAAAGCATCCAAGGAGATCGCTTCCACCATGATTTCTGGCGGTGCTTTACGCGGTGGCGGAGTCATATTGCTTAATGGTACGACTGCAAAGCCACCCAAGAGAGCTGCATGTGCCAAAATGCTGATCACTGAAGCCTGAATATCCCTTTTCCTTTTCATAATCGTCATTGAATCAACGCTCTAAAACCAGTCTAACCGAAATCATATGAGAATTGCCCAACTCTGCCGTCGGGCCAGAAAAATCACCAAAAACATAATCAATGGCTGCCTGACGAATCATAAGACCCAAACCAACCATTGGACGAAGGGCCACACTACCATCAGCGTTTTTTGAAAAATTGGCAATGCCGGTTCGGAGCGCAAGTGCTTTTTTGAATTGATATTCAGCCCCCAAACGCGGATGGACAGAAAGGCTGCCAGCCGAAAAAGCATATTTTTGCTGTCCGTCGAAGGCCATATCTACATCTAAACCCAACGAGAGCCGTGAACCATCTTCGCCCATGTTCCAATCGTAGCCAGAACCCAGCCTTACCACAGGCAACACCATCTCGGTTCCTCCCTTAGGAATACCGTATTCGGGATACTCTGTGAACTCGGACTGATTGATGCTCCAAGATTGCAACATGGTGGTCATATCCTGAAGGTTAATACCCAAACGTAGGTTCCCTTTCTGATATTGTGCTCCAGCATCTAAGCTATATCCCCATGCGTCGGCATAAGGACCAATTTTCCTTCTGATCAGTTTTCCTGAAGCACCTACCGCTAAATGGTCGCGTACTTTACGTCCATAGGTCAGATAAAATGCATAGTCTGCGGCAGAAAAGAGACGGAAGTTATTTTCCGGATTGGGCTTGGGAGTGTCGCGTTCAAAGTCCCAAGCATCACGGGTATCTTTAATGTCATTAACCCCGCTTCGGATTGCGGCAAAACCAATTGCCGATTTTTGACCCACTGGAAAACCAATGCCAGCATAATCGAAGGAAACGATTCCCCCGAAGCGCTCAGCATGCATATAACCTATATCTGGATGCTTCAGGTGTACCAGCCCCGCTGGATTCCAGTAGGTGGAAGAAGCCGACTGAACAAGGGCAACGTGTGTGTTTCCCATGGCCATTGCACGTGCATCAACACCACCAGACAAAAAGTCGGCGCCATATTTGGCAACCGTTTGCGCTGGAAGCATTGAGGGAATAAGGGCAAGAAAACCACCCAGACACAATAAAAGACGATTCAATATACGATTATGTACCATTGGTATTGGATTAACTGAAAAGAAACGATTGGTTTCGTAACAATAGTACTATGGGTTCGAGGTCTTGTTGTGAGTGGCGTACCGAATTGTTTAATATACGTATTATTTTAAGTTTAAACACCCCATTTCTTTTTCCGTTCCAAGATGGTAATGGAAAAATTGGGGCTGGGTTACAACGGATCCGAAGGCTGCATCCGGACATTTATTAAGAGGCAGATATTAACGTGGACAGCATCATTAGAAACAGTCGTTTATTTCTTGGATTCGTAGGCTTGTTAGCCCTCCTTCCTCTCTTGCTCTTCTACTGGAGTTGGTTTCAGGTAGCATCTGATATTCATATTAACATGCCCAACATTACCTATCGTGGATTTGACTGGGTGCATTGGGAATTTGTAGATGGGCAAATCACGGCCACCTATGTTTTCCCCAAAGGTACTGCGTATGAAGCTGGCATTCGGTCGGGTGATGTCTTGACAGAATTGGATTATATCCGTTATTTCGATGCGGAAGCGTTCAAAATTGCAGTAGATGCCGTCCAACCTGGCCAGCATCATCGTTATACCATCTTAAGAGGCACCCAAACCTACACCTTTGATGTTCGGTTTACAAATTATCCCATATTTATATATCCTCATACTGAATTACTATGGAACATATCTCTTTGGGGATTTTTAATCATTGCCTTTATCCATTTGATGGCATTAGGTATTATCCTGCCACTTCGTAATAGAAGTACTAAGGCCAATTTATCTATTTGGCTTATTGGCACAGCGTCGGTAGCTGTTTTTGGCAATTTAATTCGCTTGCTTATGCTGGCACTTTGGGGGCCTTCGAGCATTACGGGAGTTGCCGAGTTGCTTTTTCAGGGTCTCTCTTTACTGGGTCTCTTATGCTGGATTGGCTTTCCAGCATTGCTTCTCCATACGGTTCTCTATGACCGTTCCCCCCTTCGGATGGGTCTAAGAAACAGTATTTGGATGCTGTATATACCGGCCATTGTATATGGCTTGTTTTCTGTTTTCACTTTTTTTGGTGGGACATTTGGGCCTATTTCCCATAAAAACATTTTCCCTCCCGTCCTTTTTTATGTCTATTTGTTTATTTCGGCTAGTATGGCCTTATACTTACTGTTTGACCGCTCGGCCTTGCTACAGCCCAATTCGGAGGAAGACCGACAGATTTGGTCTCGCATCGGTAGCCTGCTTTTCTTGGGTCTTTCCGCATTGATGGCGGTCTTGGTTTTGGCCATAAGCCGGGTACTCCCTTTGTCGGAGATTTCGGATATACAAGCAGGCTGGATATTGGTTATTGCGCAAGTATTGTCCACTACGCCCATCCTCTTGGTTTCCCTGGCCATTTTGAAGTATGGCCGGGTAGATGAAGTGATCAGCCGTTATTTATCCTATGCCATCGGTTTACTCTTCTCCTTTTTCCTTTTTTTAATCGGGGTAACTTTTCTACCAACATTCTTCCCCATCCTTCCCCACAATATTTTAGGAGCACTTTGGGCACTATGGATCATTCTCGGTTTTGAATGGGTGGTCAAGCGGCTTCAAAACATTATTTCTCGGCTCATCGCTTCGGAAAAGCGGGCAACGCAACGCAGCCTGAGCCGTTTTGGCGAACACATGCTTAATATCTTGGATCGTCAGGTATTGGTAAGTCAAACTTTGGAAAAGATTTTAGAAGGCGTCCATGCAACTTCGGGCGCACTCTTTTTGCGAACAACGAACCAGTCGGATAGTTGGATTTTCAGGAATATTCAACCTAAACCACCTTACTTCTCCGATGTACAGATGAACCGGATTTGGGAAGAACTAAGTGAAAAAGACTCCATCTGGACTTCCAATACGGAGTTAAGTGAAAGGAATTTATCCCGAATCACTCGCGAGATCTTACGATCCAGTGGATTTGAAGTCGTCATCCCCATTCCCGGTAACCACCAGTCTATCGGACTTTTGCTCCTTGGGCGTAAAAAGCGATACCGAAATTTTTACAACCTGAGCGATCTCGAAATGCTTCAAGGTCTTTGTAACCAACTTGGGCTTGCAAGTGAGCGGATTGCCCTCGTTGAGCGAGAAAAAACTTTGGTCAAACAACATGCAGAAGCCCAACTGGTGGCGCTTCGGGCCCAAATTAGCCCACATTTTTTGTTCAATACATTGAATACTCTTGCTGCATTGATTGATGAGAACCCCAAAGAAGCAGAAAAAAACGTACAGCATTTGGCAGCCATTTTTCGATATGTTCTCCAAACAGGCAGTAATACGTATGCCACTTTAAAGGAAGAATTCACCTTGGTTGGACACTATCTGGCACTTGAACAATCCCGATTTGGACAAGACCTAATCATTCATACCTCCCTTCCACAAGAAATAGAGCAAGTACTCATTCCTGCTTTTGCACTCCAAACCCTCGTTGAAAATGCCGTAAAACATGGGTTGGAAAAAAATAAACGACGAGGAACCTTGGCCATAATGGCACAGCAGGATAAAGCGTATGCCGCAGTCATTTCTGTTTACGACTCCGGTTATGGGATTCCTATCTTGTTTGGTAAGGGCGAACAATCGGCCTTTTTACAACCTTTTTTTGGAACAGGCCTGAATAATGTAACAGAACGCCTACTACAGATTTACCAACGCGACAACCTCTTGACCTTTCAAAGTGATCCAGAACGCGGAACAACCGCAACACTCAAAATTCCGATAAATACCTTGTAATTAACATAGATAAATTACAATTTGAATAGATAAAGCTCCAAACGTATATATAACCCAAAATCATTATGCTTAAAGCCCTGATTATTGATGACGAGGCACCTGCCCGAACACGGATGCGCAAATTACTGATGCCCTATATAGAAGCAGGACGGCTTGAACTTTGCGAAGATGCTTCTGATGGCTGGGAAGCATTGGAAGTACTGGAAACACAAAAAATTGATTTGGTTTTTCTGGATATCCGAATGCCAGAATTAGATGGGTTTTCTCTCCTAGAAAGAATTCCGCCCGATAATCGGCCCGTTGTGATTTTTACCACAGCCTATGACGAATACGCCCTCCGTGCTTTCCAGGCCAATGCCTTACACTATTTATTAAAACCCGTGGATCAGCTACAATTGGCCGAATCCATCGAGCGGGCAGAGAAACTCCGCAAAACACCTGAAAAAAAAGAACTTGATCAGGCTAAAATTTCTAAATTATTGGACTGGCTGGAAGTGCAGGACATGCCGAAAACCAGCCAAACCATGGCAAAAGCCGTCACGGAAACCTATGTTTCCCAGATTTCGGTCCCCCACCGAGACCGTCTTATTATTATCCCAGTTCGTCAAATTGTTTCGATAGAAGTGCAAGATAACCTGACACGGCTTTTCGCCTTACCAGATCAACCCGGCCCATTTCCTAAATTGGTTCGTCATATTGTTTCGCACACCTTAGACGACTTAGAACATCGCCTGAATCCAGATGAATTTATGCGTGTCCACCGTGCTGCTATCATTCGTTTGGATCAGATCAAAGAAATGATTGGTTGGTTTAGTGGTCGCTACAAGTTGATTCTGACTAATAACCACGAGGTTATTGCAAGCCGCGAACGTTCCAAACTCCTAAAAAAGAAACTGATGTTCTGATCACGAATCGAGTAGGAGAAAGTTAACCCGCCATTTACACCTGAACGAATCAAAGGTGGCGCGGTTAACTTTCGTCCTCTCACACCACCGGACATACGGGTCTCGTATCACGGCGGTTCATTAGCGTTTTGCGACGAAGGGCGTACATTTCCGTTAACGGGGTGTACCCCTTTTGTTTTAGACGTTCACAGGTGATCGTTGTGTGCAAGATGGGGCTGTGAGCGATGCGCCAATATCCTTTGCGGGTATTGCCCCATTCATAGGATTTTTGTTCACTGACCCCAGTTTCCGCAGTGCCGCTATCCGTGTGCGTACCCGTTTCCATTGTTTCCAGATGCACATCCGCAGCCGCGCCTGCGTCCATTCC
>ERZ761602.1537-NODE-1537-length-41349-cov-10.399646_pt1 | contig 41349 bp, 36 predicted proteins | sample MGYA00512165_ERZ761602 | MGnify/ENA primary metagenome ERZ761602 (study PRJEB28899, sample SAMN02445085) | bioreactor sludge metagenome | biome: EBPR sludge; isolation source: Thorneside wastewater treatment plant | place: Australia: Brisbane, Thorneside...
GCGGCGGGTCTCCGGCGCCGACTTCCTCGCCGGGCGGGTGCAGGTCGAGCGCGGCTGCCCGGTGGTCAACCTCTGCGCCCACCAGGGCTACCTCTCCACCGCCTGGTACGTCTCGCTGCTGGCCGAGGCCCGCGGCGGGCTGCCCCTGCCCGAGCCGGCCCTGCTGGAGCAGGACCACGACCGCCGCGCCCGCGACCGGGCCCTGCGCGAGGAGGGCCTCGACGTGCTGGACAGCGCCGAGATCGCCGTCCGCCTGCGCCAGATGGCCGAGAAGGGGGTCGCCCCGGCCGAGGGCCCCCCGGTGGTCGACGATCCCGACGAGCCCGTGCCCCGCCCGCCCAAGCCCGAGGAGCGGCTGATCTTCCGGGTGCTGGGCGGCCGCCCCTGGCCAGAGGAGGGCCCCGGCCTCGCCCCCAAGCTGCCCCGCCTCGCCCGCAAGGTCTTCGCCGCCTGGCCCGTGCCGGCCTGCGAGGTCGAGCTGGTCCGCGACGCCGGCCGCTGGCGGCTGGTGGATCTGCGGGTCCTGGCGATCGAGGCCCTCGACGAGCCCGAGCGCCGCTGCCTCGTCCAGGCCCTGGCCGCCTACAGCCCCCGCTCCGTCGCGCCGGTGGAGGGCATGCCCAGCCTCGCCCTGCTCTGGGACGGGGCCGATCCCTCCTGCGCCTCGACCGCCGAGACCATGGATCGCCTCGCCCAGATCGCCCAGAAGCGCGGCCTGCGGGTCGAGCGCATCGGCCCCGACGACCTGGACCGGCTGGGAGAGCACGACGCCCTCTTCATCCGCATCCTGACCGGGGTGGACCAGCCGGCCTGGCGCTTCGCCTCGCGAGCCGAGGCCCTGGGCATGCCGGTGATCGACCACCCCTCGGCGATCGTGCGCTGCGGCAACAAGGTCTACCTGCACGAGCTGCTCTCGCGGGCCGGCCTCGCCACCCCCAAGAGCGCCATCTTCGGCCGCGAGGCCAGCTTCGAGCAGCTCACGGCCGAGCTGGGCTCGCCGATCATCGTCAAGGTGCCCGACGGCTCCTTCTCGACCGCCGTCTTCAAGGTCGAGAGCGAGGAGGACTTCGCCTGGCGGGTGCCTCCCCTGCTGGACCGCTCGCCCCTGCTGGTGGCCCAGGAGTACCTGCCGACCACCTTCGACTGGCGGGTGGGCGTGCTGGACGGCAAGGTCCTCTACACGGCCCGCTACCATATGGTGCCCGGGCACTGGCAGATCCGGGCCATGCAGGGCAGCTCGGTGCGCTTCGGGCGTGTCGAGGCCGTGCCCCGCGACAAGGCCCCGGCCGATGTGCGGCGGCTGGCCGTGGCGGCGGTCGACCTGATCGGCGACGGCTTCTTCGGCGTCGACCTCAAGGAGACCGTCAACGGGCCGGTGGTGATCGAGGTCAACGACAACGCCAACCTGGACCACGGCTACGAGGACGCCGCCGACGGGGACCTGGTCTACGAGGACCTCGTCCGCTGGTTCCAGAAGCGGCTGCACATCGCCGGCAAGAAGAGCGGCGTCAAGCGGGCGCCGACCCCGCGCCCGGCCCGCCGCGAGGGGGCCATCTCCACCCTGCGCGAGCCCATCGGCAGGCCCACCCCGCCGCCCAGCCGCCCCTGGCGCGCCTACGAGGTGACCGGCCTGGAGCTGGAGTACCCGATCGTCGACCGCGACCTGAACGTCATGCCCATCGCGGAGGAGGCCCTGGCCGCCCTGGCCGGCCGCCCGTGCAGCGACGTCGAGCTCGGCCGGGTGGGCTTCTCCAACGAGATCATGGACCATGTGATCGAGATCAAGAACGTGCTGCCGCACCGCTCCCTGGCCCGGGCCGAGGCCGACCTGGTCGAGGGGGTCCGGCGCATGGCCCTGGTCTTGGACCAGCGGCAGCGGGCCCGGCTGCTGCCCGGCGGCATGCACCCCTGGTTCCGTCCCGAGAAGGCCCGGCTGTGGCGGCGCAGCAACCGCCGCATCTACGAGACCTACGCCCGCCTCTTCGACGTGCGCTCCCACGGCTGGGCCAATGTGCAGGCCGTCCACGTCAACCTGCCGATGGGCGATCCCGAAGACGCCGTGGCGATGATGAACGCCGCCCGCCTGCTGGTGCCCTACCTGCCGGCCCTGGCGGCCAGCTCGCCGCTGGTCGAGGGCGAGCTGACCGGCGCCGTCGACAACCGGGTCCACTGGCTGCTGCTGCACCAGGCCCGCTTGCCCGAGAGCATGGCCCGCCTCGTCCCCGAGCCGCTCAGCCGCTACAGCGACTACCGGCGCGACATCCTCGGCCCGATGTACGCCGCCGTCGACCGCCTCCCCGACGCCGGCGCCCTGCGGCACGAGTTCCTCAACGCCCGCGGGGCCGTCTTCAAGGCCAGCCGCGAGTCGCTGGAGGTGCGCATCCTGGACGTCCAGGAGTGCGTGGCGATGGATATGGCGATCGCCTGGTTCACCCGGCGGGCGATCAAGGACCTCTCCCGCAGCCTGGACGAGCTGCGGCCGGCGCCGCAGGCGGTGCTGGAGGCCGATCTCTTCGCCGTCGCCCGCGAGGGCAGCCAGGCCCGGGTCCTGGCCCCCCATCTCCCCTTGGACAGCCTGCGGGACGCCCGGGGCACGCTCTCGGCCCGCCAGGTGCTGGCCTGGCACCTGGAGCGCATCCAGTGGCGGGTGCGCCTGCAGGAGCAGCGCTACCTGGACCTCTCGGCCGGCATCGTCCAGCAGGGCAGCCTCGCCGAGCGCATCCTGAGCCGCCTGCTGCCGCTGGCCTCGAACGAGGAGGAGTTCACGCCCGCCGCCCGCCGGATCTGGATCGAGCTGGCCGACTGCCTGGTGGAGAACCGCCCGTGGTCCGGCCGCGCCTGATCCTCTCCTGCGAGCACGCCCGCGCCGCCCTGCCCGAGGGCCTCGACCTGGGCCTGGAGGCCGCGGCCCTGGCCTCGCACATCGCCTGGGACGAGGGCGCCCTGGAGCTGGCCTTGGACCTCGCCCGGCGGACCGGCGCGCCCCTGTTCGAGGGCGAGCACAGCCGCCTCCTCGTCGACCTCAACCGGCGGGAGGAGGACCCCGGGGTGATCCCCGAGCGGGCCTTCGGGGTCCCGGTGCCGGGCAACCGCGGGCTCTCCGCCCAGGAGCGCGAGGCCCGCCTCGCCCGCTACCATCGGCCCTACCGCGCCCGCATCGTCCAGGCGGTCGAGCTCCGCGACCCCTGTCTGCACCTCTCCCTGCACAGCTTCACCCCGACGCTGCACGGGCAGGTCCGCACCGTCCAGGTCGGCGTCCTCTACGATCCCGCGCGGGCCGAGGAGCAGCGCTGGGCCGACCGGCTGCGCGAGGCCCTGCGCGCCGCCGGCCTGGACGCCCGCTTCAACGAGCCCTACCTGGGCACCGACGAGGGCCTCACCACCTGGCTGCGTGAGCGCTTCCCCGATCCCCGCTATGCTGGGCTGGAGCTCGAGCTGCACCCCGCAGTCGACCGCGCCCTGGTCGCCCGGGTCTGCGCCGCCGTCCTGCCTTCCTCTCCCTGGAGCCCGCCATGATCCCCCTCCTCCTCGCCCTCCTCTCCTGCTCGGGCAGCAAGGACAGCGGCGGCACGACCCCGCTGGAGATCGGCCCCCGCGGGGACTGCAACCCCCTCGACCCCAGCCTCTGCCTGCTGCCCTTCCCCAGCAGCTTCTTCCTGGACGAAGCCCAGACCGAGACGGGCTTCCAGGTCGCCTACGGCCCGGGCTCGCTGCCGATGAACATCGACGGCCTGCAGGTGGCGCCGGACTTCTGGAACGAGCGGGACGGGCACTCGATCAACAGCCCGATGCTGGCCTTCTTCGAGGGGCTCTCCGACGAGGGGCTGATCCCCTTCACCGACATCGGCGCCTACCTGGACGCCGAGGCCACCACGGTCATCGTCGACGTGGAGACCGGCGAGCGGGTCGCCCACTGGGCCGAGCGCGAGGTGACGGTCGAGGATCCCGGTCAGCAGCTGCTGATCCTGCGGCCGGTCCACCCGCTGCGCTTCGGCGCCCACTACGTCGTCGGCATCCGCGGGCTGAAGACCACGGACGGAGGCGCGGTCAGCCCCAGCGAGGGCTTCGCCGCCCTGCGCGACGGCGGCAGCACCCAGGACGCCGACGTCGAGCGCCAGCGGGCGCGCTACGACGAGGTGATCTTCCCGGCCCTGGAGGCGACCGGCCTGGCGCGAACGGAGCTGCAGCTCGCCTGGGAGCTGCACACGGCCAGCCGCGGCAACAGCACCGGCCGGGCCCGCCTCGCCGTCGAGGACAGCGTGCGTCGCATCGAGTCCAAGGGCCTGCGCTACGAGTGGACCCTCCAGGAAGAGGGCGACTGCGCCGCCGGGGACGAGATCGCCCGCACGCTGGAGGGGAATATGTACCCCCCTCTGTACACCGAGGACGATGTGCCCGGCACCGTCCTGACCCGGGACGCCGACGGCCTGCCCTTCGCCAACGGCGAGGCCACCGCCGACTTCCTGGTCCGCATCCCGTGCAGCGTCGCCCTCGATCCGGGTCCCTCGTACATCCTCCAGTACGGACACGGCTTCTTCGGCGGCTTCGACGAGGCCTACACCGGCTGGCTGCGGGCCTTCGCCGACGAGCACCGCATGGTGATCGTCGCCACCGACTGGAAGGGCATGTCCACCGAGGACGTCGGCCCCCTGACCCTGACGATCCTCAACGACCCCAGCCGCATCGCCGCCCTGCCCGAGCGCAGCGTCCAGGGCATGGTCGAACAGAACGCCCTGCTGATGCTGGCCCGCACGGCCCTGGCCAGCGACGGGGCCCTGGCCTTCCCCGACTCCGAGGGCACCCTGGTCAACGTGCTCGACCCCGACCGCTTCGGCTTCTACGGCATCTCCCAGGGCTCGATCTACGGGGTCGGCTACTACGGCCTCTCGCCTTTCCTGGAGCGGGCCGCCTTCAGCGTCGGCGGCAACCCGTACAGCATGATGTTCACCCGCAGCAACAACTTCGAGCCCTTCTTCGAGCTGTTCAAGGCCAAGTTCGACGACCAGCGGGTCATCATGCTCTACACCCTGGGCCTGATGCAGCAGCTCTGGGACCTGGCCGAGGGCGGCGGCTACCTCTGGGACCTCAACCAGGAGCCGCCGGCCGGCTACCCCGAGAAGCACGCCCTGCTGCAGACCGCCATCGGCGACGCCCAGGTCAGCTTCCTCTCGGCCCACATCCAGGCCCGCGGCTTCCAGGCCCGCACGGTCGCCCCCCAGACCCGGGCGATCTACGGGCTGGAGGAGGCCGAGGCCCCCTTCACCGGCAGCGCCATCGTCGAGTGGAGCTTCACCGATGTGCCCGATCCCGGCACCGAGGGCCTGCCGCCCGATCCCGAGACGGATCCCCACGAGTGCCCCCGCAAGATCGACCTCGCCCAGCAGCAGCTCGCCCACTACCTCCAGACCGGCGAGGTGATCCAGACCTGCGACGGGATCTGCGAGACCGAGCGCGCCTCATGGTGTGACTGAGAGCGCCAGCCAGGGGGCGATCCCCAGGGAGGCCTCCTCCAGCAGGCCCCCGCTGGCCCCATTGCGCGGGGTCGGCTCGTAGGCGGCCTGTGCGCCGGGCTCGAGCTGGAGCATGGCGTGCAGCAGGCTGGGGGCGACGCGGTGGGGGAGGACCCGGCAGGAGCAGGCGAAGGCCAGCAGGCGGTGAGGGGAGGAGCCGAACAGCGCGGCGGCGACGAGGCCGTGGTCGGCGAGGCGGTCATGGACGAGGCCGACGTAGAGGCCCGCGGTGGAGTCCGGCTGAGGGCGCTGCGCCGTCAGGGCGAGCTGGTTGCTGCGCTGGAAGAGCTCCCGCACCCGGGGGAGGTCCTCGGGGAGGGCCGGTCGCACCGTGGCCCGCAGCCCCAGGCCGCTGAGGAAGGCGAGGGGATCGGCGGCGGCGGTGACCGCCACCCGGCTGCGGTAGCTCTGTTCACGGTGTACAGAGAGGGGGGCCTCGCTCCACAGCTCGGGGGCCTCGGGCAGCTGCCAGCCGGCCGCGGCGCTGTCGAAGACGAGCACCTCGGGCAGGGCTGCCCGCACCTCCTCCCGCTCGAAGGCGCTGTCGTCGACGAAGGCGAGGCTGTCGGTGCCGATGCCCAGGTCGGCGGCGATCTGGCGCAGCATCGCGCTCTTCTCGCCGAAGCCGGCGGCGACCGCCACGAAGTCGTCGAGGTCCAGCAGCGGCGCCAGGACCGGGCCGGGTCGCCGCTTGAACAGAGGCAGCAGCGCCGGGTCGTTGCGGGTGGCCAGGGCCAGCAGCAGCCCCCGGCCGCGCAGCTCGCGCAGGCCGAAGTGCAGGCCGCGCGGGGCTCGCCAGAAGCTCTCCTCCTCGGGCAGCTGCCCTCCCCAGGCCGGGTTGCGCTCCGTGAAGTCCTCCGCCGCGATGCGCCCGTGGATCAGCGTGTCGTCGAGGTCCACCACCACACACTTGCGCGGGCCCCTGGTGCGGGCGTGCCAGCGGGCGTGCAGCGCCTGGGCCTCGATCTCGCCCGCGTCCCGCCCGTCCAGCCGGGAGCAGCCCAGCGGCCCGTGCTCGGCCTCGCCATGGCCCGGCCCGAAGCGCACCGCGTCGTTGAGGATCCCGTGCCGGGCCCAGAGCGCCAGCGGGTCGATCGTCGGCCTGCCGGTCAGCGGGCTGTGGGAGGTGGGCAGACGCGGCCCGCGGAAGATCGTGCCCGGGGGGAACAGATCCGGGTCGAGCGGCAGCTCGCTGAACAGGTCGCTGAAGAGGTCGACATAGACCAGCTCCGGCTTCAGGGCCTCGATCAGCCCCCGATCGCCCGGCGCCGCCACCGTCACCTCGTGCCCCAAAGCCCGCAGCGGCTCGGCGAGCCGTTCCAGTCCACAGCGGCCGAGGAGCAGAAGCATCTCCTCAACCCTACCATTGACCGAGCAACCCCTGGCGTCAGGTATTCGCTTTTGCCATTTGCATTGCGGATAACCATATCCGTTGATAGGGGGGGCCATGGACGCCGTCGACCTGCTCCTCGAGTGCCACGAGCGCATCCGCCGCCACTGCCGCGGCCTGCTCGCCCTGGCGGAGCTCACCGACCGCAGCGCCGCCCCCGCCCGCGAGACCGCCGCCCGCTGCGCCCGCTACTTCCACGAGGCCCTGCCCCTGCACGCCGCCGACGAGGAGGAGTCCGTCTTCCCCCGCCTCGCCCCCGACGCCCACACCGAGCAGCTCAGCGCCGAGCACGTCGAGATCGAGGCGGCCATCCCCCCCGTGGTCGCCGCGCTGCGGGCGATCGCCGACGGCGAGCCCCCCGCCGCGGGCTTCGAGGCCCAGCCCGCCGCAGGCTTCGAGGCCCAAGCCCGCGCCTTCAGCGCCCTGATGCTCGCCCACATCGCCCGCGAGGAGGAGTTCCTCTTCCCTCGTGCCCGCGCCTTGCCCTCCGAGGAGATCGTCCGCGAGATCCGAGCCCGCCGGGTCGGGCCGTGATCGAGGTCCGGCACCTGGGCGAGAGCGGGCTGCTCGTCCGCATCGGCGAGCGGTCCATCGCCGTCGACCCGCCCCGCCCCAGCGGCCTGCCCCAGGCGCTCACCTGGTCCGAGGCCGAGCGCCTCGCCGGCTCCCGCGGCAGCGAGCCCCTGGCCGCGCCTCCCGAGCTGCTCCGCTTCCTCGGCCGCGATGGCGTCGCCCTGCTCGACGGCGTGCAGGTCGAGCACGGCGGCTTCTCGCTGCTGCCCTCGGCCTTCCCGCCCATCCCCTACGCCGTCCCCGCCGAGGCCGTGCGCAAGACCCTCTCCGCCCTGCGCCGCCCGCGCCTCGCCTGGCAGCGCCTCTCCCACGCCCGGCAGCGCCCCGTCGGGCCTCCCCTGGTGCTGGAGCTGCGGGCCGAGGGCCGCCGGGTGCTCCTGCTCCAACAGGCGCTGCACCGCTTCACACCCGAGCCGGTCCTGGCGAGGCTGGTGCAGCGGCACGGCGGGGCCGATCTGCTGATCGCCGGCACCGACTACGAGGACGAGCGCGCCACCGGCAGGCTGATGTTTCGCTTCTCGGCGCGGCGTTGTGTGGTGGCGGACCTGGTCGGCCCGGTGCGGCGCAGGCTGGGCCTGCCGGTGCGGGCGCTGGAGCTCACCCTCGGGGTGGCGCCGCCGGGGACGGGGACGCTGCGGGAGGGGGAGGTGGTGGGGGGTTGATGCTCACACCACCGGCAGCTCCGTCAGGTCCTCCACCCCCGCGATCGCCGCCAGCGCCCCCTGGTACTTCCGCAGCTCGACCTGCAAGGCCGCCTGCTCGGCGCGGAACTCCTGCCGGTTCTTGGCCTTCTCCAGCGTCTTGGGGTCTCGCGTGACCCGGCCGTGCCACTTCGCGGTGAAGGGCCGCACGACCTGGTTGAGGATGACCACGGCGAGGCGGGTGAACTCGATGCAGTTGCTGCCGTTGCGCCGCAAGGCCTCGCGCGTCGTCGGGAAGAGGCTGTAGACGCTGTCCAGGGCGGCGCGCTCGTCGCCCTGCTCGGAAGGCAGGGGCTGGGTGGCGATGCGGGTGAGCAGCTCGACGTACATCTCCCAGGCGGCCTGACGGTCGGCGGCCGCCGGCTTGAACTCGGCTGCCAGGAAGCCGGCGTTCAGCTTGAGGCTGCTCAACCCCACTCTTCCGGCATCGCTCTCCAGAGCTTTGACTTCATCGGACCTGCTCCTGCCCTGCCAACCGAAACGAGCGAGGCAGGTGGTAGACAGAAGTCCCACTCCTGAATCATGAGCTGGACTTCTGTCCACCTCATGGGCCAAATTCGGTCGATTCTCGGCGGAACAGGCCAAGAACCGGACACATTCTGGCCGAATCGAGGACTGAACCTCCCTCCCGTGTAGACAGAACCTGCCTTCCTGAATCAGGAATGGGACTTCTGTCCTGCACCCTGGTGGCTGCGCCAGGCCCACTGGCCCTCAACCGCGCGAAGCTTCGTCGCCATGGGCTCGCGGTCGACTGGCCCGCCGAGGCGGCGACCGCCTGTACCAACACGGACAGCTGCCGCCCACGGGCGACCCCGCGCGGCGAGGGCGAGCGTCCGCGACCAATCGCGTCGCCGCGCCAGGTCGGGAGCGAGCTTGCGGTTGTCGCAGGCGCGGAGGATGAGCTGCCGGGCGAGGGCCATGAAGGAGGCGTTCCTCGTCCAAGGTGTTGAGGGCTCGTGGTTGGGTTGCCGGATTTCCGACGGATCCCGCTCCTATTGCGCCTCCCGACCCTCGCAGACCCACTCCCGAAGCTGCGGGTCCTTGCAGGCCGATCCCACGTGCCAGCCTGCCGGCAGTGAATCGACCGAGCAGGCCTCCGTCCCGATCAGCCGCACGTCCAGACCCGTGACCTCTGCCCATGCCCGGACCTCCAGGCCCGGGGGCAGGGCCTCTTCCGGGGCCGTGTCCCAGAGGTTGACGATGGCCGCACACTGTATCTCTTGCGCGGCGAAGAGCTCGGTCAGACGACGAGCGGTGTCCATGGGTGTTGGTCCGCTCCAGAGAGTCGCCGGGTGGTAAGCCCGCATCTCTCCGGCGTACCAGGCGAGAACTGGCATCGCGGGCAAGGCGCGGACGCGCATGGCCGCCTCACGTAGATCGGGGCGATCATCCACGGTACGATTGGAGAACATGAGACCCAGAGCCAACGCCCCGGTCGCCCAGAGGGGCCGATTGCCCTGCGCCAGACCCAGCAGGATCAGCCCCGGAAACAGAGCGCCGAGCTTGCGGATCTCCATGCCGGCGCCGAGCACCTCGGCCAGTGCCAGGGTCAGAGCGAGGGCCAGTGCAGGCAGCAGAGGCCGTGCCGCTCCCGGCAGGCCGACCATCACAGCCACCGCCAACGCCGCCAGCCCGACCTGGCCATCGCTGATCACCAGCCAGTCCCAGGCGGTACTGTTCACATACCAGGGCTCCCCCGCGTAGCGCATGGCCTGCTCGATGAAGGCCGGCATCCACCAGAGCTGAGGCAGCAGGGCGGCGGCGGCCATCATGCCAAGCTCCCGGGGTCGGATAGAATGCCAGGGCAGGCTGGGGAAGAGCAGCACCGCAACGAGCAGCGGACCGGTCCCGTGTAGAGAGGCGGCGAAGCCGGCGAGCAGCCCGGTGAGCAGCGGCCGCCCCTGGGGGACCAGATGCACCATGGCCACGAGCGCCAGGGCGAGGGTGCTGTAGGCCCGCCCCTGGGCGGCCAGATCCAGCAGGGGAAGGTGGAAGAGTATCGCCAGTCCGGCGAGCGGAGCGCGGCGGGTGAGCAGGCCGGCCAGTCCGGCGTAAGAGAGGGCCGCCGGCAGCCGCAGCGCCAGTTCGATGGACAGAGGCAGGCGCGCGAAGAGCCAGGCGATGACCGTCCAGGTGGGCGGATGCACATCCTGCATGGCGCCGGTCAGGGCCCGGCCCAGCGGCAGGCGGGCGAGCCGAGCGGTGTAGGCCTCGTCGTACCAGAGACCGTCCTGGGCCGCGCGGCTGAGGGCCAGGGCCAGGGCGGCCAGCGCGACGACCCAGGGCAGCGCCTTCTTCAGCGCACCCACAGCATGCCGTCCCGGTCCAGCCAGACCAGCTCACCGTCCAGGAAGGGCGCTTGCCAGGTCGCGATCGCGTCGACCACCCCCTCGCGGGGGAGCCGGTGCGTGCAGCCCAGGCAGCCGGTCCGCCCCTCGGCGTCGACCCAGACCAGCCCCTCGCCCAAAGGCTGGACGCGGCGGATGGCGGCGGTGCTGACAGATTGGCCGGCGACAGAACCGTCTACAGTGCCCAGATGATATTCACCACAACCCGCAAAGGCAACCGCGCTGACTCCCTCTATCCACGGCTCAGGTGCGGCGTCCGTGCTCAGGTGAAGCCCATCGCAGCCGACCACCATGCCTCGCAGGCTTGGGTGGAGCTGCACGGACGGTGCGGACCAGTGGGTGCCCGTCAGCAGTCGCCCGTCGTCGAGCTGCGCCCACCAGGACCCCAGAGGGCTGGCGCTCAGCTCTCGGACGGGGCTCCCGTGCTCTCCGGCCAGCGCTTGCTGCTCTCCGAAGGCGTCGACGGCAACGACGGCGCCCTTGGCGGTGCCGACCAGGATCTGGCCGGTGGCCGATCCTCCCAGCCGCACCGCTCCGTCCACCTGGACGATGGGGTAGGGCCCGCAGGCCAGGAGCCAACCGAGCCCCAAGAGCATCATCGAGGAGCCGGTACGAGATAGACCCGGCCTGCGTCGGTCGTCGTTGTGTCCGCCCCGGGGGCCCCGATCAGCAGGTCGTCGACGCCGTCCAGATCCCAGTCGATCGGCGCGGCGCCTTGCCCCAGCCGGTCCCCCGCGCGCTCACCGAGGACGAACAGCATGGCATCGTCGTCGTAGACCGAGGTGCGCCCGTATTGCAGCGCGTAAAGGGCGACCGCGCCCCGCTCGCCGTCGTGAACATAGGAGGTCGTCATCGCACGGCGCCCCGACCAGTAGGGGATCTGGTCGTCAAAGGCGGAGGCCCAGGATGTGGCTGGGTCCACGAACCCCGATGCGGAGATCGCCTGATCCCACGGTGTGACCGATCCCGAGACGGGGAGGTCGAACTGGTAGACGCCGCCGCCGAGCGCGATGAGCTCGGGGCTGCCGTCACCGTCCAGATCGGTCGCTCGGGCTGGGGTGCAGGCGTAGAAGGTGGCGTCGGCCGCCTCGTCCAGGTCATGAACGCCAGTTCGAGGGACCTCGCCGACCATGGCCCCCTCTGGGTCGGACCCGGCGCTGCTCATCCGAAAGCCCAGCCCGGCGACCCCGCTGCCGTCCACATCGCCCACGCCGACGGCCGAGAGGCTGGCCCCAGCCAAGGTCGTGGTGAACAGCACATCGGCGTCGTCGTAGCCGAGCTCACCAGCCAGGGATCCCGGATCGAAGAAGACCGCTACGGAGCCTGCGTTGGCCACGACCCGGCTGTCGAGAATGGCCGAGGTGACGAGGTCGTTCAACCCGTCGCCGTCCAGGTCCACCTGGCGCAACAGGCTGCCTCCCACGAAGATCCCCTCCTGGTCGCCGACGATGCGGAAGCTGGCGGCGTCCAATCCTGAGCCAATGGCCCCGCCGGTCCACCCGACCACTGCGCCACGGTTGACCTCGGCCGTCACCGCAGAGGCCAGCAGCACAGGCTGCTCCGCGTCTCCAGCCAGGCCGAGTCGGTAGCCGAAGTAGCCTTCGCCGTCGATTGCCCAGTCGCTGTCCGAAGGCGAACGAGCGTCAGAGAGGTTCTGCTGCTCCCAGGCGAAGGTCGCGCCAGCATAATCGTCGGTCGCGCTGGCGCTTATGATCGCCGTGGCCGTCTCGGCAGCCCAACCCGCGGGGAGGACGAGCAACTCCTCTCCAAACGCGCCGCCTTCCCCCTCGCCCGCGATCGCCCCCAGCGCCGCGAGCACCGGCGAGACCTGGTCGTCGAGGCTCCCGTCGCAGTCGTTGTCCACGCCGAGGTCCGTCCAGCCCTCGTCTGCTCCTGGGTATACGGCGGGTTCGTCGTCGTCGCAGTCCAGCCCGCCATACCTGTCCGAGTCGTATCCGTCCCCATCGGCGTCGAAGTCGCTGCGCCCATCGCAATCGGTGTCCACGCCGTCGTACCAGATCTCGATGGCCCCTGGGTACACGGCTGTATCGGCGTCGTCGCAGTCCAGGGCGTTGTTGACATATCCCTCGGGCGCGGCGCACCCGCTCACCGCCAGCCCATCCCCCCCGAAGCCGTCCCCGTCGACATCCGGGAACCAGCTCGGTGCGTCGACCGGGTCCTCGTCGACCACTCCGTCGCAGTCCTCATCGACGCCGTCGCACCGCTCGTCCGCACCCGGGAAGACCGTCGCATCGGCGTCGTCGCAGTCCCCCTGGTCGATGTTGAAGCCGTCCCCGTCGGCGTCCTCCAGCTCGGCCTTGCGTTGCTGGTAGAGGTCCTGGTTGATCAGGCAGGCAGAGAGAATGAGAAATGCAGGCAAGCGGGCACCTCCGGGTTTCGCCCCGCCAGCCTAATCCACCCCTCCCGCCCCCACCTGTCGAATTCCGTCCCGAACATCCTCCACCAACGCCAGGATCACCCGCGCCCGCGGCAACAACGCCTCGCCCGCGGCGGTCAGGCTCACCCCGCGCGGACCGCGCTCGAACAGCGGCGCGCCCAGCTCGTACTCCAGATCCTGGATCCGCCGGGTCAACGGGGGCTGGCTGAGGTGCAGGCGCCGGGCGGCGCGCACGATGGCGCCCTCTTCTGCGACGGCGACGAAGCTCTTGAGTTGCTCGATGCTCATGTCGCCAGCGTAGCCCACGTCCCGCCCGCCCGCGCCATGCCGAATCGGTATGGGTCGCCTCGCCCTCGGCGGGTGAGAGTTCGGCATGTTCCCCCTCCTGCTCGATCCGAACTCCCTGCGCGGCATGAGACGCGCCGGGCGCTCCGCCGCCGCCACCCTGAGCGGCGCCGGCCGCATCCTCCGACCCGGCCTCCGCACGGCGGAGATCGACCGCTTCGTGCGCCGGGACACGGCCCGCCGCGGGGGCACGCCGGCCCAGCTCGGCTACCACGGCTTCCCGGCCAGCGTCTGTACGAGTCGAAACCAGGTGGTCTGCCACGGGATCCCCTCGCCGAGCGAGCGGCTGGAGGAGGGGGATCTGCTCAACGTCGACGTGACGACCTGCCTGGAGGGCTGGCACGGGGACACCTCCCGCACCTTCCTGATCGGCGCGCCCTCGCCGGAGGCCCGCCACCTGGTGGAGGTGGCGGAGCGCTGCCTGTGGGCCGGCATCGAGGCGGTGCGGCCCGGCCGCCGGCTGGGAGAGGTAGGCGCGGCCATCGAGGCGCTTGCTCGGGCCGAGGGCTGCAGCGTCGTCACCGACTTCGGCGGGCACGGCATCGGGCGGGCGATGCACCTGCCGCCCCATGTCTCGCACGTGGGTCCGGCGGGCAGGGGGCCGGTCCTGGTCGAGGGCATGTGTTTCACCATCGAGCCGATGATCAACCTGGGCGGACCGCGGACCCGGATCCTGGAGGACGGCTGGACGGTGGTGACCGAGGACGGTGCTCTGTCCGCGCAGTTCGAGCACACGGTGCGGGTGGGGGCAGAGGGCGCCGAGGTGCTGACCCGCGCGCGCTGAGGGCCCTACCAGGCCTGGATCGGGTAGCTCAGCGCGAGGCGTTGAACCCAGAGGTCGACGATCGCCGCCATCGCCACCGAGAGCAGCAGCGCGGCGAAGAAGGTCCGCCATGGGAAGGGGCTGAGCACAGCCGAGCCTAGCCCGTGCGCCTCAGGCGGGCGAGCGAGACCTGGAGGGTAGACTCGGTGTCCAGCAGGAAGCGCTTGCTGTGCCCCAGGGCGCCGAAGATCTCCGCCAGGGCCGGCGGAGGCGTCGGCGAGCCGGCGAAGCTGCGCACCACCGGCGAGCCGGCCTGCGGATCCCAGCCCCACAGGCCGACGATGCGGCCCTCCTGGCTGATGCTTCGCTCGAAGAGGTTGCTGGCCTGGCCCAGCGTGGTCGTCGGCGGGCGGCCGAAGTTGCCGACCTCCAGCTCAGCGTCCGGGCCGTCGACCAGCGGGGCGGGCTGCTCCTTCAGGCCGGCCAGGTTGTCGAGGGCGGGCAGCCAGGCGACCTGGCCCGGGGGCAGGGCGGCGTCGAGGGCCTCGGGGTGGATCAGCGCCTCGCCCAGGCCCTCCACGTCGACAGCGCGCAGGCCAGCGCCCGCGATGGCCGCTCGGGCCTGCCCCTTGTTCAGTCCGCTCCAGGTGCCGAAGGCGGCCGGGGTGGCAGGCCCGGCCCAGGCGAAGAAGCGGCGCGCCAGCTCGCGGTGGAGGTCCTCGACGGGGGATGGCGGGAGCGGGCTGAGCGCCCAGTCGTAGCGCTCGTGGTCGATGCGGTCGCCCTCGGCCTGGCGCACGATGCGCTGCTCGAGCTCCAGCTGGCGCAGCGCCGGGGGCAGGGTGCTGCTGAGCCCGACCTTCTTGCCAGCCTCCCCCAGGCTGCGGCTCAGCCCCCTGGGCAGGTCCTGGCTGAGCTGCCGGGTCGAGCGCGGGCCGCCCTCCAAGGCGACGAGGGCGGCCTCGCCGACCGCCTGCAGCTCGGCGGGCGAGACGCCGACCTTGGCCAGGTCGCGGGCGATGCGGGCCTCGCTGAGCTGGCGGGCGATGCCCAGGGAGAGCGGCGCGTCGGCGGCGGGCACGAGGTAGATGCAGCCGCGCACGGAGGGCAGGGGCAGCAGCTCCCGGCGCCGCAGGGCCGCCGCGACCTCGGGCACGGTGGCGCGGCTGCTGCGGGCCGCGAGGGCGAGGTAGGCCTCGGCCCCCCCCAGCGTCCGCAGCCAGCCTGTCGCGGCGACCACCTCGTGCAGCGGCGCGTCGGAGGGGGCGAGCAGACCCTGGGCGTGGGCCCAGAGGCGGCGGGCGTGCGGGAGGCTGAGCTTCATCGGGTCACCTCTTCGGGCGGAACACGCCGAAGGCTTCGGGGTGGGGGTGGCCGGCCAGCCTCGCCCAGGTCGAGAGGCACTCCGGGTTGCGGTCCTCGCGGGCAAACACCATGAGGCGCAGCAGGGCCTGGTCGTAGGCCGGATCGTCGTTGAGCTTGCGGCAGATCTGGTCGAAGCCCTGGTTGCTGTTGGACCAGGTGTTGCTCAGCTCGCACTCGACCCGGTAGGCCGCGCGCTCGTCGCGCCAGAGGGCGGCGCAGACCTCCTCGGTGAAGCGTTCGCCGGGGTACAGCTCGCCGTACTGGAAAGCCTCGAGGGCAGGCCCGGTCGCGACCCTCAGCTGGCGGAGGTGCTCGCTCTCGTGCGTCAGGGTCGTCCAGACGTTGACCAGGGCGTAGGGCTTGGTGTCGGCCAGGACGTTGGCGTTCAGGACCAAGAGGGGCCGACCCTCCCGCAGCACCACGCCGCCGGCGTCCGGCGAGTCCTTGGAGTAGGCGATCGCCAGCTCCCGGCTCTCCAGCGCCTGGGTGAGCTCGGTCCGCGCCTGGTCGTGCGGCAGGTGTTGCAGGGCGGCCCAGGTGCGCACATAGAGCTCGCGGGGCCGGTCCACACGGGCGGGCGGGACGTCCGAGGGGATCTGGGGGAGCTCGCTGCCGACCTCCACCGGCGTGTAGGGCAGGTCCGGCCAGGCCCTCAGCTCCTCGAGCTCCTGGTCGCTCATCTCGGTGAGGGGCTTGCGGGCCGAGCAGGCCGCGCCGGAGAGGAGGAGGAGGGAGATCCACAGGGCCATGTTCGTCATTCTGGCAGAGGTCGACGCTCATGACAGCCTGTGACACCGCCCGCCCCGACCGTGATGGAAGATGCGGGTGCCCTGGTCGGCCTGGGCAATGGATGCGTGAATGAGCCAGTCATGGATGCAGCAGACCCAGCAGAGCTGGGAGTCGGAGACCTGGGGCGTGGACCTGCAGCAGTGCCCGCTCAGCGAGCAGGACGCGCTGGGCAACAGCGAGCTGCTGGCCCGCGCCGGCCTGGAGGGGGAGCAGTGCGAGCCCGACGAGCTGGACCTCGACGCCCACCTGGGGCTGCTCGGCATCCTGGGCCTGGCCTGCTCCAGCGCTGGCCCCACCGAGGAGGAGCGTCAGATCATCGTGGAGCGCTGGGGCGAGGATGTCCTGAAGGACTGGATCGAGCTCGGCGCGCGCGAGGCCTGGAAGAAGTGCAAGACGCTGCGGGAGATCGGCGAGAAGTCCGCTGATGTGCTGCTCGGCGTCGACGACGCCACCGACTTCCTCGCGGCCGCCGACGCCCTCGCCCGGACGGAGACCAACGATCCGGTCGGCTCGATCGAGGCCATCGCCGACTTCTTGTACCTGAGCTCCTCCTTCTTCCCCAACCCCGGCGTCTCGGTGTTCCTGAAGTGTACGGCTGTCGTCGTCGAGCAGATCGCCGGGCAGCTCGGCGGGGTCGTCGAGCGCAACCAGCGGATGAACGAGATCGCCGCGGCGCCGCTCTTCCCCGGCGTGACCAAGGAAGGCCGCGCCATCGTCGGCCACCTGATGCGGGTCAGGGCCAGCAGGGAGCCCGTCACGGTGGTCGCCAACCTCTGCACCTACGCCGCCCGGCACAGCGAGGAGCTTGGCCGCATCACCGGCGAGCCCCCTCCGGTCTGGGAGCGCGACCTGCTGGGGGTCGACGTGCTGGCGCCCGACAAGCGCGACTACCCGGCGCTGGAGCAGTGGTTCCTGCGTCATGTCGACGTGCTCTACGACTTCTACGTCGCCCCGCTCTACCCGGACCAGGGCTGATCCTCCGCTCCGCGATACCCTCCCGGAATGCTCCTCTTCCTCACCCTGATCGCCTGTGCCCGCCCGGTCCACCAGACCGGCGTGGCGAGCTGGTACGGCCCGGGCTTCGCCGGCAAGCCCACCGCCAGCGGGCAGACCTTCCGCCCCGGGCGCCGCACGGCCACCCACCCCTCGCTGCCCTTCGGCACGGTGGTCAAGGTGACCCGGGTCGACACCGGCAAGAGCGTGCGGGTGGTGATCAACGATCGGGGGCCCTTCACCGGCGGGCGGATCATCGACCTCGCACAGCGCGCCGCCCGGCGACTGGACATGGTCGAGCGGGGGCTGAGCACGGTCGAGCTCCGGCTGGTGGGCTGCCGGGACCGCTTCGGGAAGTGTGACCCCCCATGACGCTGCCCCCGCTGCCCTCTACTCCCGGTCTCTCCGGCTACATCCAGCTCGACGAGCAGGGCGCCCGCCTCGCCGTGCCCGCCCGCGACTTCCGGGTGCAGGCGCTGCTGGTGCTGATCCTGCTGCCGGTCTTGTGGTTCCTGATCGGCCTGCTCCTGGCCCTCGCCTCGGAAGGCGGGCCCCTGCTGGCGGTCGGCGGCGGCCTGGCCTGCGCCTTGACCGCCCTGACCACCCCCATCGGACTGCTGATGATGGCCCTGGCCGGGCGCAGCTCGCGAAAGACCGAGGTCCGCCTCCAGGACGGGGTCTTCCGCCTCGCCAACGGCCGGACCCTGCCGGTCGGCGAGGTGCGCTCCCTGCGGCTGGGGCAGCCCAGCCCGATGATGAAGTGGCTTGGCCTGCTCGCTCGCACCGAGACGGGCGAGGTGCTGATCCTCGGCCGCCTGCCACCCTCTCGCAGCGACAGCCACGAGGCGCTGGGCGGCTGGCTGGCCCAGGCCCTGGGCGTGCCCTTGCAGGTCGACGTCCGCGTCCTGGGCATGTCTCCCAAGGGGGCGGCGGCCTTCTGCTACATGCCCTTCCAGGGTATCTGGCTGATCTTCTCGATCGCCGCGCTGTTCACCGCGCGCGAGCCCGCGGTGCGCTTCGCGGCGAAACAGAGCCTGCTGTACTACCTCCTCAGCGGTGGGCTGCTGCTGCTCTGTTTCCTGCCCCTGATCCCCCTGGTGGCCCTGCTCCCCCAGGATGTCGGCCCCGCGATCGGGGGCGCGGGGGTGCTGTTCGTCGTGGTCCCCCTGGCGATGGTCCGTCTGTTCATCGGCACGGTGGCGGCCTGGAAGGCCTGGAAGGGAGACAGCTGGGTGATCCCCGGCCTGGGCTTCCTCGTGCGGGGCTGGCTGCCGCTGCTGCTGCTCCTGGCCCTGCCGGCCCGGGCGCAGGAGGTGCACGCCCAGATCGACTGGCAGGCCCACCCGGCGATGCACCAGGCCTGGCCCTTCTTCGCTCGGGGGCTGACCGACAGGCAGCCGGAGCCCACCTGGCAACACCAATTTCGTCAGACGGTCTTCACGCCGTACATGGAGCAGTCGGGGGTGCGCCTCTTCCTGGCGGCGGCGATGGCCGCCGAGCGGGCCCGCAACCCCGCGCAGGCCCGGCGGCTGATCCTGCGGCAGCTCGCCTACGTCGAGGACTTCGTCGCCGACAACCCCGAGCGCTTCGCCCTCGCCCGCAGCCCGGAAGAGGCCCGCGCGCTGCTCACGACCACCGACAAGATGGTCATCGTCCACAGCATCGAGGGCGGGCGGCGGATCCTGACGCAGCCGGAGGACGCCGCCTTCTGGGCCTCGCAGGGGGTGGCGCTGGTGACGCTGATCCACCTGCTGGACGACGAGCTCGGCGGCGCCGCCCTGAACGGAGGATTGCTCGGGCGGCTGATCAACCCCGCCGGCGCGAAGAAGCTGCGTCGGGGCCAGGAGCGAGGGCTCACGGAGCGAGGCCGACAGGCCCTGGTCGAGCTGGGCGAGGCCGGGATCCTGGTCGATCTGACCCATATGTCGCAGCAGTCCGTGGGCGAGAGCCTGAGCCTGATGGCGGAGAGGGGCATGCCGCCGGTGGTCACCCACGGGATGCTCTCGACCCTGACCGCCGGGGAGCGCTCCTTCTCGCCCGCGCAGGTGGTGGAGATCTACCGGCTGGGAGGGGTCTTCAACCTCGCCCTGACCGGCCTCGCCCTGGCGCCCGACGAGCCGGAGGCGGGTCACTGTTCAGGTACGCTGCACAGCTTCGGGCTGCAGTACGAGGCCGTGCAGCAGGTGCTCGCCCAGTCCGAGGAGCTTCGCGGGCACGACCCGACCTCGCTGGCCGTGGGCTGGTCCTCGGACTGGAACGGCTGGACCTCGCACTCGCGGCCGGTCTACGGCCCCGGCCGCTGCCGGCCCCTGGGCGAGCTGCCGGAACACCCGCTGGCCATCGACACCGTCGGTCTCGCCCACCCCGGCCTGCTGCCCCAGCACTGGCAGCGGCTGGAGGAGGGCGGGGTCGAGCTGGAGCCGATGCTGCGCTCGGCGGAGCGCTTCTTGCGGTTGTGGGAGCAGGCTCGCGGGAGTTAGCCCCCGCCGATGCCCACCCTCACGCACTCCAAGGTCTTCATCACCGGCGGCTCCGCCGGCATCGGCCGCGCCCTGGCGCTGGCCATGGCGCGCGATGGCGCCAGCGTGGTCGTCTGCGCCCGCGGGCAGGCTGCGCTGGACGACACGCTCGCCGCGCTGAAGGCCGCCAATCCCACCGGTCGCCACGGGGCTGTGGCCGCCGACGTCAGCGACCCGGCGGCGATGCGGCAGGCGGCGCAGCAGGCCCTGGAGCTGCTGGGCGGGCTGGACGTGCTGGTCTGCAACAGCGGCTACGCCCAGGCCGGCACGGTCGCCGAGCTGCCCGACGACTCCTTCCGCCGCCTGATGGACGTCAACTACTTCGGCCACGTCAACACCGTGCGGGCCTTCCAGCCGCACTTCCAGGCCCAGGGGCACGGGCGGATCGTGCTGGTCAGCTCGGGGCTCGCGGTGCTCTCGGTCTACGGCTACGGCGCCTACTCGGCCAGCAAGTTTGCCATCACTGGCTTCGCCCAGGCCCTGCGCCAGGAGATGATGCTGCACGGGGTCACGGTCAAGCTCTTCCTGCCCCCGACGACGGACACGCCCGGCCTCAAGCGAGAGAACGAGGACAAGCCGCCGCTCTGCCTGGAGATGGAGATGGGCAGCGCGCTCAACGCGACCCACACCCCCGAGAAGGTCGTCGCCGCCTTCCTGAAGTGGCTGCCCGGCGGCCGCTTCTACGGCTACGCGACCTGGGACTCCTGGCTGCAGTTCTTCATGGCCCACCACTTCCCCGAGCTGACGCTGATCCTGGCCGACGGCGAGCTGCGCGGGGCCGAGAAGCGGCTGGCGAAGAAGGCTCAGACGCCTTCTTGAAGGCTCAGCATCCAGGCGGCTGCCAGTCCGACCTCGGGGTGCTCGGGGCCCAGGGCCCGACCCAGCACGGCGACGGCGCGGTCGGCGGCGGCCAGGGCGCTCTCCAGGTCGCCCTCGGCCTGGTAGGCGGCGGCCAGCAGCAGCATGGCGTCGGCGAAGGCGGGCGAGTCGGGGCCGTGCAGGGCGTGGCTGCGCTCGATGGCGGCGTGGGCGTGCCCGATGGCCAGCCGGGGCAGCCCCATCGCCAGGGCGGCGCGGGCCTGCAGCGGCTCGGCCTGGGCGAGCTGGGCGGGGCTGGCCTCGCGCCGGGCCTCGACCAGCACGGGGGCGGCCTCCTCGGCCTGGCCCAGCTCCAGCAGCGCCTCGGCGAGGCCCAGCCGGCAGGCCGCTCGCGCCTCGCCCTCCAGCAGGCGCAGGGCCCGGCCCGAGGCCTCCACGGCGCGCTCGGGCCGACCCTCCAGCCGGTGGAAGCGGGCCCGTAGCGCCCAGGCCTCGCCCGCCTGTGTGGAGAGGGGGCCGAAGACCTGGGCCACGAGCAGCTCGTGCTCGGCGAGCAGCGGGCGGGCGGCCTCGTCCTCGCCGCAGTCCATGGCGTGCCGGGCGCCCAGGCCCAGGGCCAGCGCGCGCACCGGCTCGGGGGACTCCGCCAGCAGCGCGCCGATCAAGCGGCGGGCCCCCGGGTAGTCGCCCTCCTCCATCGCCTTCGCGGCCTGCTCCAGCTCCCGCATCCCCGCCTCCTGAGTCCTCACGTTATCCTCCTCGCTCCCCACCACTTCCTGGACCCCGATGACCCGCGAAGTCAAGGTCGGCCTCTTCGTCACCATCCTGCTGGTCCTGCTGGCCGGCACGATCTTCATCCTGGGCGGCTCCACCAGCATGCTGGAGTCCCGCTACAAGCTCAACGGCGCCTGGGCCGACGTCGGCGGCCTGAAAGAGGGCGCCGTGGTGCGCCTGGCCGGCATCGACATCGGCGAGGTCAGCAAGGTGCAGGTCAGCCAGGACCTGGGCGTGCGGCAGATCATGGTCGAGATGCGCATCATGGCCAGCTTCAAGGAGCGCATCCGCGCCGACTCCGAGGCGCGCATCGACACGGTCGGCGTGCTGGGCGACAAGTACGTGGCCCTGACCATGGGCAGCCCCGACCAGCCCGTGCTCGAGGACGGGGCCTGGATGACCACCCAGGCGCCGCTGGACATCCTGGAGTACACCAAGAAGGTGCAGGAGATCCTCAGCAGCACCAGCTCGATCTCCCACAAGATGGACCTGATGCTGGGCAGCGACCAGGAGGCCGCGCAGGCCAGCCTGTCCGAGAGCTTCGCGCACATCGAGGAGATCGTGCGGCAGGCCAAGACGGGCCCCGGTCTGGCCTACACCCTGGTCTACGACGAGCGCACCGTGAAGCGGGTGGACAACATCCTGGCCAACTTCGAGTCGGCCAGCGGGGACCTCGCCGCCATGACGCACGAGATCCGCTACGGCGACGGCATGGCCCACGAGATCATCTACGGCGAGGGCGGCGAGGAGCTGACCAACCAGCTGCGAGAGCTGGCCAGCGCGATGGGACAGCTCACCCAGGACATCAAGAACGAGGACAGCGTGCTGCACGCGCTGATCTACGACCCCGAGAAGGCCCGGATGGTCGACGACCTGGCCCTGACCGCCCAGGCCCTGGCCAGCACCGCGCAGTCGATCGAGCGGGGCGAGGGCACCATCGGCATGCTGGCCAACGACCCGGCCCTGTACGAGGACCTGCGCTCCCTGGTCGGCGGGGCCCAGCGCAACAAGCTGCTGCGGGCCTACATCCGCCAGACCGTCCGCCAGGGGGAGAGCCGCAACGCGACCCCCTGGACCCCGCCCGAGTAGGGGGGGCCCCAGTGCACGAGGTCGTGGCCCTGCTGGAGCCGCGCTGGAGGGGTTCGGTCAACCTCGTCCTGCGGGCCGCGCCGGGGCACAAGCTGCTCTACGCGGCCTTCGGCGCCCTCTTCCTGGCCTTCTGGGCGGGCATCTTCGTGCTCTTCGCCTGGGTGATCGGCTCCTTCTACCAGGTGGAGATCTTCGGGCCGCTGCTCTCGCGCAAGCTGATGGAGATCCTGCTGCTGGGACTGTTCTCGCTGCTCTGCTTCTCCAACGTGATCACCGCGCTCTCGACCTTCTACCTCTCCGACGATCTGGAGCTGCTGCTCTCGCTGCCGGTCCGGCGGGAGAGCTTCCACCTGGCCCGGCAGCTCGACACGCTGATCCAGAGCAGCTGGATGATGCTGGTCTTCGGGCTGCCGGTCTTCGTGGCCTACGGCCGGGCCTACGGCGCCGGGCCTGGCTTCTACGCGCTGCTGCTGGTCGTGGCCCCGGCCCTGGCGCTGATCGCCGCCAGCCTGGGCATCGCCGTCGCCAGCATCCTGGTCAACGTCTTCCCCGCCCGCCGCATCCGCGAGGGCCTCGCCCTGGGCGGGGTGCTGGCCCTGGGCTTCGTGCTGGTCGTGCTGCGCCTGCTGCGGCCCGAGCGCCTGGTCGACGCCGACTCCTTCGAGTCCGTGGCCGCCTACGTCGCCTCGATGCAGACCCCGGTGCCAATCCTGCTGCCGCCCCGCTGGGCCAGCGATGTGCTGGTCGCCTCGCTGGGCGGGCGGCCCCTGCCCTGGATGGAGCTGGGCCTGCTGGTCAGCGCCGCCATCGCCACCTCGGGCGTCGCCCGCTGGATCACCAACGCCCTCTACGACAGCGGCCGGGCCCGCTCGCAAGAGGCCCGCACCGCGCGGCTGGCCCGCTCCGGCCTGCTCGACCGCTTCCTGGCCCTCTACACCCGGCCTCTCCCGCCCCAGCTCCGCGCCCTGGTGGTCAAGGACCTCAAGACCTTCCTGCGCGACCCCAGCCAGTGGACCCAGATGCTGCTGGTCGGCTCGATCGTGCTGATCACCCTGGCCAGCATCGCCGCCCTGCCGCTGGACGTCTTCCGCGGGCCCTACGTCGGCCTCTCCCGCAACGGGCTGGCCTTCATGGTGCTGGGCCTGATCGGCTTCGTGATGGCCGCCGTCGCCGGGCGCTTCCAGTTCACGGCGGTCAGCGCCGAGGGCCGCGGCTTCTGGTTCGTGCGCACGGCACCCATCGAGCCCCGGGCCTACCTCTGGGCCAAGCTCTGGCCGCTGCTGCCGGTGGTCCTGCTGGTCGGGCAGATCCTGGCCATCACCTCGACCCTGATCCTGGGCGCCGGCCCCTTCCTGATCGGCGTCTCGATGTGGACGGCGCTCTGCCTGGGGCTGGGAATCAGCGGGCTGGCGGTGGGCATGGGCGCGGCCCTGGCGGACTTCAAGGTCGACAACGTCGCCCGCGCCGCCCAGGGGCCCGCCGGCGTGATGTTCATGGTGGTGGCCCTGACCCTGGTGGGCCTGGTCCTGGCCATCGAGGTCGTGCCGGTCTGGCTGGTGCTGCGCTCCTGGTTCCGCGAGAGCGCGCTACGGCCCTGGGAGCTGCTGGCCAGCGGCGGCTGCCTGCTGCTGGTCGGCCTGCTCTGCGTGGGCATCCTGGTCGCCTCGATTCGCACCGGCGCGGACCAGCTCTGGGCCCGCGAGCTGCCCAACTCGTGATCCTCGCCCTGCTGCTGGCCTGCGCGGCGCGGGTGGTGGCGCCGACCCCGCCGTCCCCCGTCGCCGACTCGGGGTCGCCCGCCGAAGCTCGTCGCCTGGCGATGGAGGCGATCCTCCTCTGGGAGGAGGGCCAGCCCGCGGCGGCCGAGGCCTCCTTGCGGCAGCTCCAGCGCTTCGATCCCAAGGCCGCCTGGCCCGTGATGATGCTGGCCGAGCTGGCGCGGGAGCGAGAGGACTTCGCCGCGGCGCTGCCCCTGTACGAGGAGGCCGTGCGGCGGGATCCTGGTCTGGTGCGAGGCTGGCTGCGGCTGGCCTACGAGCGGGCCCGGGTGGGGGAGGTCCTGGCCGCCGACGAGGCCCTGGCCCGGGCGGTCGAGGTGGACGAGAGCGGGCGCGCCTGGCTGTACCGGGTGGCGATCGCTGAGGATCTGGCGCGCCAGGATCTGGGGGGCGAAGACCTGCTCCGGGAGCGGGTCGCGGCCTGGCGGGCCTCGGGTCAGGCGACCGACGCCGAGCAGCTCCGCTACCGGATCGAGGTCTCGCTGCGGGTCGGGGATCGGCGCGGGGCCTGGGAGGACCTGGACGAGCTGCTCTTCCTCGAACCCGACGACGAGGCGAGCCTGGAGCGCTACCTGGAGCTGAGCCGCGAGCTGGGTCGCCGAGAGCTGGCCCTGCGGCGCATCGAGGCGCTGCTGCGGGCGTACCCCTCCGAGGCGGTGCTGCGCCGGCTGGCGCTGTATCTGGACGAGGAGCGGGAGGAGGGGCTGCACGCCCGGGTGCTGCTGCACATGGAGGAGGAGGGTCTCCTCTTGCCCTCGTCGATCCGGTGAGCTTTGCACGACAACTCGACGCCGCCCGCTCCAGCGTGCTAGCTGCGCCCTCGCCGGTGGTTCGCTGACTCGCCTGCCCCACGCCTTCGCCTCGGACCCGCCGTGCCCGCCTCGCCCAGCCGCCGAGACCTGCTCGCCCTGCTGGCTGTGGTCCCGCTCATGGCCTGCGTGCGCCGCGTCGACGGGGGCCCCCCCGGCGCCCCGACCTCGCTCCAGGCCATCGTCCAGGCCGCCCGCGAGCGCTCCGCCCCCTTCGCCCTGCAGGGCCGCTTCACGGTGCGCCTGGAGGGCCCGGGAGCCGCAGGCACGACCAAGGGGGCCCTGGTGCTCGGCCAGCCCGACCTCTTTCGGGTCGAGGTCCACAGCCCGGTCGGACCGCCGATGATGCTGCTCGCCAGCGACGGCACCTCGCTGCACGCCTGGATCGCCAAGGGCAACCGCTTCTACCGGGGCCAGGACGCCGCCGCCGTGCTCGACCAGCTCACCCGCGGCGCGGTCGGCCTCAGCGACGTCAACCAGGTGCTGACGGGGGGCCTGCCGCTGAAGGACGCGCCGGTCCACGACCTCGCCTTGGGCGAGGACGGCCAGGTCCGGCTGCGAATGGACGGCCCCGAGGGGGTGCAGGTCCACGCCCGGCTGGACCCCAGCACCGGCCTGCTGTCGCGGATCGAGGTGGTCGCCGGCCCCGAGACCTTTGGCCCCGGGACCCTTGGCCCAGGGCTGAACCTGCCCGTCTCGCTGGTCCTGGTCGAGGTCCTCAGCACCATGCGGGCCGGGCGGGACCGCCTGCCGGAGAGCATCCGGATGCGCCTGCCCACCATGGGCTGGACCATCAGCCTGGACTTCCTGTCCTGGGATGAGCTGGGTCAGATCCCCGAGGTGTTCAGCCTCGCCCCGCCGGCGGGCGCCAGCGAGCAGGAGCTGGCCGCGGCGCTGCGGGCGCTGGCCGAGGGCGGGCCGGCGGGGCAGGGGGACTGAGCGAGGCGGGCGCCCATGTGCGAATCTGCTTGCGTATTCGAGAGAGCTGAAATATAAGGAAGGGAGCCCCGGGGACCACCGCCCCGGGGGTCACCGCCCCGGGGGTCACCGCCCCGGGGGTCACCGCCCCGGGGGTCACCGCCAGCCCCGAGGTCCCCATGGGTTCCGACTTCAAGGTGCAGCTTGAGCTCTTCTCCGAGGCCGAGCGCCCCTCCAACAGCGATGGCAGCAAGCGCACCTACCTGCTCGACGACGACCGGCAGGAGGCGCTGGGACAGGCGAACTTCGTGTTCGTCGACGTGGAGGTGCAGAGCATGAGCGCGAACGCCCGCGTCGAGTTCGTCTGTTCGACCAGCTCCTTGGGCGACCAGCCGCCGCGCTTCGTGGGCAGGACCGTCAAGCTGACCACCGATGGAACCACCTTGGTGGACTCCGTCGTGGTCGATAGCCCCGGCATCGTGCGGTTCTGGACGAAGTCGGATCTCCTGGTCAACACGGAGATCACGGCCGCAGTGTACCACGTCAGCCAGGGCGGCGAGGTCAAGGCCCGCTTCTCTGCGTGGGGCACGCTCAAGTCATGAACGAGGCGAGGCCATGGCCGGCCGGTCTCCCTCGGCGCAGGCATGCACGTCACCTTCGGCGGCGCGGGGGTAGCTGGCTGGTTCAGCGCGCCAGGCAGATGAAGCTGGAGCCTTTCCTGGAGCGGGTACGCGCCGCAAAGGGCGGGCGCCCGCAGGCGAGCCCATCGCCGTCGCCCGACGCCTTCCCGGCGGCCACCGGTGCCGCGGAGCTGGGTCTGAACACGGTCATCTTCTACGACGAGCGCAAGTACGCGCAGCCGCGGGAGGTGATCCTGGACATGCAGCGCCTGGGCGTGCGCGTGCTCCGACAGCCCGGCCGTCTGCAGATGTACCTGTCCCACCTGCTCTACGAACAGGAGCCCGGCGAGGCGGTGCCCCTGACGAAGCTGCAGTGGAGGGTACAGGTCACACCGGACCTGATGACCATGAGCACCTTGAGGGAGCGAGTCACCAGCAGCTTCTGCTTGCGATGGCTGCTTGCAGTCTGTCAACGCATGACGCTGCTGGGTGTGGACCAGAAGCTGTTGGTGACCTTCCTTGACTTCGGGGAGGGGGCGCCGACGGACTGGTCGGATGTGGACGGCGGACGCCCGGCCGACGGCCCCGGCGGCGAAGGCACCCAGGTCAACCCGGTGGGGCTGCGATGGGCGCCGGGACATATCGGGCAATCGATCTCAGACTGGACTAAGGGCGAGGACGTCGCGTTCAGCACGGGGTCCGGCGTTCCATGGGACACCTACACCCTGGATCCGAGCAACGCCTACAAGCGGACTTTCTACGCGATGATCGCCTCCATACTCGGGGACTGGTTCCAGCGGCACCAGACCGAGCTGAGCCCGCATCTGCAGGGCATCGAGATCGGCAACGAGCAGGAGACCTTCCACGCGCGGGTGGACGGCGGGCGCGAGCTTGCTGACGGCGACGCCTGGGGGCGGCTGTACTACGACTGTGCCGCGGCCTTCCGGGCGCGCTGCGACTGGGTTCCCTTGTGGCTGCCGGCGCTGGCGTCGGCGCGGCCGGATGGGGATGGGCAGGAGGCGTATTACTGGCCGGGCAAGGTGGAGTTCGTTCGTGGGATGCTGACCACCATCCAGGCCCAGTGCGCGGAGTGGTCGGAGTTCGAGCTGCACGAGCTGGTCGCGGGCGTCGACTACCACTACTACAATATGTTTCCCGACGACGCGCGCCCGCTGCACTTCATGGCCTTGCAGCTCCGGGAGCTGCGCGAGCTGGTGGAGCGCGACTTCGTCTGGACCGGTGGCTCCGTGCCGCGGGTGACCTGCTTCGAGACCGGGGTCAATGTGCTGTGCATGGGGGAGGGGGAGCCGGGCTTCGAGACGCTGTACACGAAGATCCTGTCCGGGCACGAGGTGGACTGCGAGGACGGCGCGGTCGCCGTGACGAAGGCCCTGGCCTTGTCCTTCGGAGGCGGGGTCGTGCCCTCGGACCGGCCTCCGGTGTGGGCCTCCTACACGACCGGAGCGCTGGCCTTCCAGGCGCAGAGCGTCTGGATGCGGCTGGGCGTGGCGCGCGCCGCCGCGGCGGACATCGTGGGCTGGCACTGCCACATCGGCAACCGGGGCAGCGCCTTCGCGGGCACCGGCATCCGGTATGACTTCCAGGACGGTGGCGACGATCCCAGCACGGCAGGGATGCGGCCCTCCTGGTACGCGCTGCGGGAGTTCGGCCGCTGGTTGGTGCCGGCGACGACCGTGCGGGTGCTGTCGCCGGGGGTGTTGGACGGGTTGAGCTGGGGGGAGTTCTTCCGGGATTTCGAGGCGGGCGCTCTCCTGCCCGCCGATATGCTCTGGATCATCGAGTTCGAAGGCGGACCGGTTCCTGGCCTCAGCGCCGGCTGGTCCTACCTCTGCTTCCTCGACCCGGGGTGGCCATCCGCCACCTCGTCCGCGGGTCGCCCTGTAGAGGCTCGCCTGGTCTTCCAGTGCGAGAGGGTCCGTCCGCGGGTGTTCCAGCTCGATACGGTGCCTTACGAGAGCCCCACCACGTTGTCGTCGACCAAGGGTCGGTTCCCGGAGCAGCGCTGGTCTCCAGTGCTCCCGGCGAAGCAGACCATCACGCGGGTGGGCCGAATCTTCCGCACCGCAGAGATCAGCCTCGGCCTGGGGATGTCCCCGCTGCTGCTGCTGTCCAGCCGACAGCTCAGCGTGGCATCCAGCGAAGTCGTGACGGCATGAGCGTGATCATCATGATCGCTCTTTACCTGTCCTGCGCCGCGGATCCCACCTTGGCCCGTTCGACCTGGATAGGCGAGGCGGTCGAAGACTATCGCAAGACGCTCCCCGTCCTCGACGGGCTGCCCAGCTACTCCTGCCCCGGTCCGCCGGATGACGCGATGGTGTTTCGCGCGATGGACCATCAGGTTGACATTTCGTTCTCTATTGACGAGTCCTCAGGGCGGATGGATGCGGTGAGCTGGGGCGACTACCGTTCCACGATTCTTCCGTACAATGCCTATTCCGGCGTGGTGCGCTCTCCCTATGATGTCGCTCTCAACTTGTGGTACTCCAGCTATATCTACGAGGATGCAGCGGTGCAGTTTCAGGGTGAGCGGCGCTACGATGAAGGCTTGGAGTGGCCTGTTGACCCAGGATACGCCAACGTCAGGCTCGAGCACACCCTCTCCGGCGCGGCGGATCGTTATGACAACGAGACGGTCTTGGGTCCACACTCATGGGACAGCACATCCTGGGACCCGGAGAAGTACTTCTACCCCGTGGCGGACTGTGTCTCTCATATACGGCCCGGCCGCTTCGCCGGTTGGTTTTGGATGGACCCCGCCCAGGCTGGCCAGTACGAAGACACCGTCTCGAATCCGGTCTGGGTCGTGTGGAACGCTGGAACCGCGTATGTGACGCGTAGAACCGAACTCGAGTTCAACTACGCAAGCACCAGCGAAACGTCTGGGTTTCGAAAGGGCCCGAATGGCTTTGTGTCAATGTTCTTCGACGATCTGACACCGGCCGATGTCTGGCCTCACTTGAAGGATGATTGGGAAGGGGGTGGATGATGTCCCGGCGGTCGAGGCTGCGGCTAGCGGTTCTGTGGTCCGGCCTTGCCGGTTGTCCCGGTCGCGGTCCTTCAAGTGATCCTGGCAAGATTGGAGCCACGAGCGCATCGGGGTTGGCCGGCCTCGCCGAGCCGGGTCCGATTGAACACGCTGCGGTGCCCTCGTTGCCGGCTGGCGATGGCGGCGCGACGGAACCGAAAGCCTTCACCTGTCCCGAGCCACCGGCGGATGCTCTCACCTTCGAAGTCGGAACCTTACACGCCGACCGGGTCTTCGGGCGGGACATGCACCTGGATGCTTCGGTCTTCATGCCAGTGAAGTGGGACATGCCCGACGGCATGGTCCTCATCCTGACCGGCGTCAGCTACGTCGCCGAGGACCACTGCATCAACCTGACCGAGTATTTCGACAGCACGGAGTACGGCTCCGTCTGGCTGCTGACCGACCCGATCAAGAACGGCGAGCGGGTCGGCGACTACCTCTTCAAGCTCAACCTGACCATCCCCGGCGCCTCGCTGAGCGACTACATCGGGGAGTTCACCGACGGAGGCGGCCACACCGCGAACCCGAGCTTCTCGGCCCACCAGCTCATGCTCGGCTGGCACGACGGCGAGAAGTACCACCACGTCTACAGCCTGCCCGACGGCATGACGAAGTCCACCGTCTGCGTCGAGTCCTTCAGCCGGGAGCATATGAAGCTGACCGTGCTCTTCGATCCGCTCGACGGCCCCTTCACCACCAACCACCACACCCAGCTCCACCAGCCGATCTTCTTCACGGCCGACATCTGGGCCACCAACATGGGCCCCGACGAGGCGACCCGCAACCGCTCCTGCATGATGAACGTCGCCGACGGATCCAAGACGCTGGACGAGATCTTCGCGGAGTGAGCGGAGCCGCGACCGCCCCATGGTGCCCGTGCCCAGAAGTCCTTGACGGGTGGGTTCAAACCCCGAACACGGGCACTGGAGCCGGAGGCGCGCGCGCCCATAAGGCGCGGGGAGGGGGGGCGCGCTTGATGACCCCGGCAGAAGAAGCGATTCCATGGTCCAGTGCAGGCGAAGGGGGGCGAGTTGGTAGGGGGACCGGCGGCTCGCGCTCCAAGTTTCTCGGGGGATGATGAGTCATCCAACGGGTAACTTGGGTTGAGGCCAAGTTGCTGGCAGGATGTGCGTTCATCTCTGGAGCAACTTGGGTTCAGGCCAAGTTGCTCGGAGGATGATCGGTCATCTTATTGGTAACTTGGGAGGCCTGGCGCTTCACCGAGGAGGCACGGAGATGCCCCGCCTCGCGAATCTCCGTGTACCCTCCGTGCCGCTCCGTGTCTCCGTGGTGGTTCACCGCGTCAAAGGACCGGGACTGCCAGGCACATCGGAGATCCCGACTCGGGGGGGAAGGGCGCGTGAATCACGCCCCTCCTGGGTCCTCATCAGGCCACCCAAGCCTCCACGGGGAGCATGGGGTCGCCATTTCCGCCGAGGTCATCCAGCGCATGCGGGGGGAGGCATCCTCCCCCCGTCAGCAAAGCCTGGTGCCCGTGCCCGGAGGGCCACGCGGGACCTGTCAGAAAATTCTGGGCACGGACCCTAGGCCGGCCGCACATCGCGCACAGTCAGACGCCTGGCGGTGCGGCCGTTGTAGCGGTTGAGCCCGGGCTCGGCGGCCAGCTCGACGGGGCGCTGCAGGAGGTGCGCGTGGCGGGCCCCTCCCCACCAGACGGCCTCGACCGGGCCGGCCATGAAGACGAGGTGGTCCTTGCCCAGCGGGCGGACGCCGGTGGGCAGGCAGGGCACGGCCAGCAGGGGAGGGGGGTTGCCCTTGCCGTGCGGGCCCAGGCGGAGGAGGCCCTCGATGACGGGCCAGGTCAGCAGCTCGGGACCGGCGATCGCGTCGATCTGCAGCTCGGGCGGAGGAGGCTGGGTCCCGACCTGGCTGGCGGTCCAGGCGGCGAGGCGCTCGGCGAGGGCGGGCAGATCGCGGGCGGGCAGCGAGAAGCCGGCGGCGGCGGGGTGGCCGCCGTAGCGGGAGAGCAGGCCGGCGGCGTCGTCGAGGGCGGCGACGGCGTGGACCTGGGGCGTGCTGCGGACGCTGCCGCGGGCCTCGTCCCCGGCGACCGAGACGATCGCCACCGGGCGGTTGAGCTGCTCTCGCAGCCTGGCGGCGACGATGCCGACCACGCCGCGGTGCCAGCCCTCTTCTTCGGGGCCCCACAGGACGACGAAGGGGGGCGGGTCCTCGCCCACCTGGGCCAGGGCCTGGGCGACGAGCTTGTGCTGGATCGACTGGCGCTCGCTGTTGACGGCGTCCAGCTCGCGGGCCAGCTCGCGGGCGCGGGCGGGGTCCTTCTCGTCCATCAGGCGGATGACCGCGGTGGCGCTGTCCAGGCGGCCGGCGGCGTTGATGCGGGGCCCCAGGCGGAAGCCCAGGTCCATCGCGTCGAGGTGCCAGCCCTGCTCGAGGTCGTACTTGATGCCCGCGACCTGCATCAGGGCGGCCAGCCCCGGCGCGTGCGGCCCGCGGCGCAGCTCGGCCAGGCCCAGCGAGACGATCGCCCGGTTCTCGGGGGTGGCCAGGTCCACCACGTCGGCGACCGTGCCGATGGCCGCCATCTTGAGCATCGAGCGCAGCAGGGCCTCGTAGCGCGGGTTGCGGTGCAGCAGGGCCTGAGCCAGCTTGAGGCTGACCCCGCAGGCGGCCAGGGCCGGGTTCTCGTAGTGGCAGTCGGCCTGGGGGGGGCAGAGCACCGCCAGGGCCGCCTCGGGCACCGCCTCGCCCGCCGGGAGGTGGTGGTCGCAGACGATGACGTCGACCCCGCCCTGGGCGGCGATGGCCACCGCCTCGTGATCCCGCACCCCGATGTCGGCGGTCACCAGCAGGCCGACGCCGTCCTGGGCGGCCTTGAGGGCGGCGGCGGCCGAGAAGCCGTAGCCTTCTTCAAAACGGTTGGGGATGTGGTAGTCCAGCCGGTCGCCGGCGCCGAGCAGGCGCAGGGTGCCTTGCAGGATCAGGCTGCTGGTGGTGCCGTCGACGTCGTAGTCGGTGACGATGCGCACCCGCTGCCGATCGCGCACCGCCTTGGAGATGCGCTCGACGGCGGTGGCCATGCCCAGCATCGAGTAGGGATCGTGCAGATCCTCGATCGAGGGGTTCAGCCAGCTCTGCAGGTCCTCGGTGGGCGCGCGGCCCAGCAGCACCCGGGCGACCAGGGGCGGCAGGCCCAGCTGCACGGCGAGCCGGGCCACGCGGCTGGGGTCGTCGGGGCTGAGCAGCCAGCGCTGACCGGTGAAGCTGAGGGCGTCGTCGCTGACGAGCCCCAGGGAGGGAGGGCCGAGGAGGGAGGGCTGGGACATCGGGCACCCGGGGAGGGTGGGGCCTCCCCGGAGAGGGAGACGCGCGAGAGGCTCTCCAGCGTATCGGCGAGGGGAGGGCCTCGCCAGCACGCGGTCAATTCGGGATCGGCCGAGATCCCCAGACCCCGGAGGGGGGGAGGTCCAGCGAGGAGTGGTTGGCCCGGGAGGGCGAAGCCCGGAGGGCCAACTGCGACGAGCGGACCGTGGGGGGAACCTGGAGGGGTTCCCCCCTGGAAGAGACCAGCTCAGGCCTCGACGATCAACCGGCCACGCATCTCGAGGTGCATCGCGTGGCAGAACCAGGTGCAGTAGTACCAGTACACGCCCGGCTCCCCGGCCGTGAACGTCGCCGACTGCGTGTCCTGGGGGTTGATCAAGAAGTTGACGTCGTGCTGCGTGACACAGAGCCCGTGGGCGAGGTCCTCGACGCTGTCGCGGTTGGTGACGATGAACTGCACCTCGTCGCCGCTCTTGACCCGCACCTCGGTCAGGCCGAACTTGGGCGCCTGGCTGATCATGTAGACCCGGACCTTCTTGCCGTCGCGGATGACCTTGTTGTCGTCCATCAGCTTGACGCCGTCCTTGGCGGCCCACTCCTCGTACATCTTGAAGCGGTCGTCCTTGCGGTCCTGGACCTTGATCGTCTTGATCAGATCCTTGCGGACGATGACGGCGTCGTGGGGCTCAGGTGCCGTCGGCCCGTCGTGGATCAGGTCCAGCTTGTCGTCGCTGATGTCGATCAGCTGGTCGTTCTCGGGGTGCAGCAGGCCGACGGGGAGGAAGCGGTCCTTGCTGAACTTGCACAGCGCCACCAGCCACTTGCCGTCGGCCTCCTTGGTCTCGGACATCGAGGCGTTGGTGTGGCCGACCTGGTAGTGCACATCGAGCTTGGCGACGATCGGATCGACCTGCTCGCCCTTGTAGGCGCGGATCGCCTTGTCGATGTTCCACTTGGTCATGACCGAGTCGAGGAAGATCGAGGTGTAGGCGTTGCCGCGGCCGTCAAAGGCCGTGTGCAGGGGGCCCAGTCCGACCTCGGGCTGGGCGACCACGGCGTCGGCGACCTTGATCTTGCCGGCGAAGACGTCGGCCAGCCGGGAGATCTCCACGACCGTCACGGTCGGCGACAGCTTGCCGCACATGACCGCGTACTTGCCGTCCGGCGAGATGTTGACGCCGTGCGGGCTCTTCGGCACCGGCACCCGGACCACGAACTCGTTGTCTCCCCCGCGGGCGTCGACCACGGGGGCCTTGCTGGTCCCGACCGTCATGGTCTTTCCGGCGTCGACGGCGGCCTGGATGGCCTTCAGGTTGAAGCACCAGACCCAGTCCTGGTCTGCACCCATCATCTCTTCGAGGGTGACGCCGCCCTCGGAGTTGTAGCAGCAGGCGAAGCTGTAGTCGCCGGTGTAGTCGGTCGCGCACAGATCGAGGTTTCCATCGACCATGCACTGCCACTTGACCTCCATCGTCTCGCCGTCGATGGCCGTGTGCATCGCGGCGTACTTCTTCGGATCGTCCATGTCCCGCCCGTCGTTGGGCATGGGGGTGCGGAATTCGGAGTTGCACAGCACCAGCCCGGTCTTGTGGCGCTGCGGGAAGATGCCGTGGGTGCCCTGCGAGTTGGGGATGTCGACGATCTTGTCGGTCTCCATCGTCTCCAGCCGGATCCGAGCCAGCCGCGCGGTGGCCTTGTCGTTGACGTAGGCGTAGCGCCCGTCGTAGGTGCCGTCGGTGTAGGAGAGGTGGACGTGGTGCGTGTCGCCCATCGTCCTGCCCTTCAGCAGCGCCTTGCTGAAGTCGGTCTGGCCCCAGCCCGTGGCGCTGTCGCGGTTGAAGACCGGGATGCGCTTCAGCTCCCGCATCGAGGGCACGCCCAGGATCCGGACCTCGCCGCTCTGTCCGCCCGACCAGAAGCCGTAGTAGTCGTCGTGCTTGCCGGGGGGGACGTGGGTCTTGTTCGAGGCGTGGGCGTCGGGCGCCGCCGGAGCGGTCCCGCCCCCGGGCGCCTGCGAGGTGGTGGTGCCACCGGTGCAGGCCGAGAGGCTCCACGCCATGGCTCCTCCGCCGACGAGGGCGGTGCTCAGGCCGAGGAATCGCCTGCGGCTGGCGTCGTCCGTCGCAGGAGGCGCGGGGGTGGGAGCGGGGGGCGCAGGCTTGTCAGCGGACATCGGAGTCTCCTTTGAGGGGACCCTCGCCGATGCACGAGCCGTGCCATGCGGCAGAATGCCGCAGTGGGCCTTAAGACAGACTCTGCACTCCACTATGATTGTGCCAAACCGCCCAGCACGCGTGCGAAATGGCCCATCCACGCTCAGGCCCGAGGCGGGTACCGCTGGAGCTTCCGTTGCAGGGTCCGTCGATGCAGGCCCAGGCGCCGTGCGGCCTCCGAGATGTTGCCCCCGGCCTCGGCCAGGACCTCCTGGATGCGCTCCCACTCGGTGCGAGCCAGGCTGGGGCTGCTCCAGTCCTCGTCCTCGACCTCCTGCAGCGGCGAGCTGCGCCCCCGGGCGAAGGCGGCCAGGACCTCGTCGGCGTCGGCGGGCTTGGTCAGGTAGCCGCGCGCGCCCAGGCGGACGGCGTCGACCGCGGTGGCGATGCTGCCGTAGCCGGTCAGCACGATGATCTCCAGCTCCGGGTGGCCCTCGGCCAGCTGCCGGATCAGCTCCAGCCCGCTCATCCCGGGCATGCGCAGGTCGACCACCGCCATCTTCGGCAGGAAGTCGAGGGCCACCGCCAGGGCCTGGGTCCCGTCGCAGGCGGTGCGCACCTCGTAGCCCCGGTCCTCCAGGGCCAGGGCCAGCCGCTCGCGCAGGCTCTCGTCGTCGTCTACCAGCAGCAGTCGTGCTCGTGGGGTCACTCGCGGTCTCCGTTCGTCAGGTGGATGCCAGCGACCGTGCCCCGACCGGGTTCGGACCGCAGGCTCAAGGTACCCCCCAGGTGCTCGGCTACCGACTGTGCAAACCACAGGCCAAGCCCGGTGCCCTCCGGTCGGGTGGTGAAGAAGGGCTCGGTCGCGCGGGCCAGCACCTCGGCGCTCATCCCGCTGCCCTGGTCCTGCACCTCGAAGTGCAGGCCGCTGGAGCGGATGCTCACCCGCAGCAGGACCGACCGACCGGCTGGAGAGGCCTGCAAGGCGTTGCCGATCAGCCGGCGCACCGCCTGGGCCAGCAGCCGAGGCGGCAGGGTCCACGGCTGCTCTTCGAGCGCCTCGTCCATCTCGACCTCGATCTCGTCGCCGTGCCCCTCCAGGATCAGCTCCAGGACATCCCCCAGGGCCACCGTGCGCAGTTGTTCGCCGCTGCCGGCGCCGACATCCGCGCTCAGCTCTTGCAGCACCCTCCGGCAGCGCTCCACCGCCTGCCGGATCAGCGCGACGTCCTGCCCCTCGGCGCTGTCCGCCGCCGTCTTCCGGCCGAGCTCCCCGGCGGCGACGGCGATGGTCGCCAGCGGGGTGGCCAGCTCGTGCGAGGCACCCGCCGCCAGGGTGGCCAGGCTGGCCAGGCGGCGGCCCTGCTCCTCGGCCTGCCGGGCGATGAGCAGGCGGGCGTCGGCCAGGGCCAGGGTCGCCCTCGCCCGCAGCAGGGCCAGGACCAGCACCGGGCTGGCGATGCCCACCGCCAGGAACATGCTGATGGCGTGGCCGCGCATGTCGTGGCCCCCCGCTCCCGGCGGCGCGTGATGCGCGTGCGGGTCGACCGGAGGGGCGGGCAGCTCCAGCAGCATCCCCCCGTAGCAGAGCAGCACCAGCGCGCAGGCCGCCCAGGCCAGCCGAGGCGAGAGCACCGTGGCCGCCAGGGCCGGGTACAGCAGGAAGAGCGAGGTGAAGCCGCTGGTAGCGCCGCCGTTGGCGACCAGCAGCAGGGTGAGGATGCCGATGTCGACCGCGAGCAGGCCGGCCACCGGCAGGTCTCCGGCTCGAAAACGCTGGCAGAGGAGCTGCCCCCCCAGGCTGAGGGCGAGCGCCAGGACCGCAAAGGGGAGCAGGCCAGGCCCCTGGGCGTGGACCGCCCACCCCAGCAGCGGCGCCTGGACGGCGACCACCGCCCAGCGCAGGCGCAGGACCTCCGCGGGGATGGCCAGGGGGCGCAGCGGGGCAGGCGAGAGCATGCGCCGACTCTAATGCCGGGGAGCGCCGGGGGGCCCTGCGACATCATGTCTCAGAGACAGCAGGCGAGGGTCACCATAACAGACCCATGCATCCACAAAGGAGACCCCGATGCTCTTCCTCACTCTAGCGCTCTCCCTCCTCGCCTGCCACGAGCCCGAAGACGACGCCGATCTCGGCGACGCCCTCCTCACCGAGGCCGGGCACTACGCCCTGACGGTCGAGCACCAGCCCGACCCCCCGATCACGGGCGACGCCACCTTGCTGGTGCAGATCCTCGACGGCCAGGACGGATCGCTGCTGACCGGCTCCTCGCTCGTCGTGACACCCTGGATGCCCGACCACGGGCATGGCGTCATGGAAGAGCCGGTCGTCGTCGAGGACGAGGGCCTCTACACCGTGGAGTTCGCCTACAGCATGCCGGGCACCTGGGAGCTCAGCTTCGAGGTGGACGGGGCCCACGGCCCGGACCAGCTGGTGGTCACGGTGGAGGTCCAGTAGCCATGCTCACCGCGGCCCTCCTGGTTGCCTTGCTGACGGCGTCTCCGGCCCATGCCGGCGCCTGCTGCGTGGGCTCCACCTCGGTCGTGCCCGCCCGCCTCGGCGAGTGCGAGCGCTGGGTGCTGGGCCTGTCGACGGTGGCGCAGCGCTCCGTGGGGCGCTGGGACTCCAGCGGGCAGCTCAGCCCCAGCTCTCTCCAAGACGACTCGCTGACCACCGAGCTGATCGGCGGGTGGCGCTGGAACCGCAAGGCCCAGCTGGGCCTCTCGGTGCCGACCCTGATCAACCGCAAGGACCTGGGCGAGGAGCCGATCTGGGGCTCGGGCCTGGGCGACGTCCGCCTCAGCGGGCTCTGGGATCCGCTCAACGAGCTGCCCCGTGGCGTCGAGGGCGTCCGCGCCTGGCCGGTGCCGATCTTCCAGGTGGGCCTGCGCCTGCCCACCGGCCGCACCTGGGAGGAGGCCGAGGGCGCCCTCTTCGAGGACGTCACCGGTCGTCCAGGGACCGGACTGATCCTGGCCGCCGGGCTGGAGCGCACCCTCGATCGCACCCCCTGGAGCCTCAACCTGGGAGGGGAGCTCGCGCCCGACGGAGAGCACCTGCACAGCGTGCTCGGCCTGGATGCCAGCCTTGGCCGCACCCTCGGGCGCCGCTTCAGCGTCAGCGCGCGGGCCTCGCACCAGCAGACCCGGGTCCACGGGGAAGACAGCGGCGCGACCCGGCGCAGCTCTGTCGGCATCAGCGCGGTGCACGGGGTCCCCCTGCGGACCCGCAGCTGGCTGGCGCTGGACGCAGATCTACCCGTCCCGGGGCTGGGACAGAACAACCTGCGGGCCGTCCGGGCCGGGGTCGGCGTGGCCGTCCTGCGCTGACCTGCTCAGTCGACGAGGGCGTACAGATCGGCGATCGGCGTCGAGCGTCCCATCGTGCTGGCCTCCCAGTCCACATCCCAGACCAGCTCGCCCGCCGCCGTGACCTCCCGCAGGCGGGTGGCGCTGCCGTAATTGTGCAGGGTGTTGCCGTTGGCGAGGCGGTGAGCCTCCCCCATGACGTTGCCGTAGACGCCCTCGCCCTCTCCAAAGCTCCAGATCTCCACCAGGGTCTGGCTGGCCTCGTCCAGCCGGTACTCCCGGACGACGGTCTCCTGGGCGGCGTCGACCCCCTTGCTGGAGGTCAGCAGGGTGCCCGCCTCGGTCAGGTAGCCCCCGTGCTGCCACCAGAAGGCGGTCTCGGGAGGATCGAAGGCCCAGGAGCCGGCGGTGTGGCCAAACCAGCGCACCGGCTGCCCGCTGTCGAGGTCGACCTCGACGATCGTCTCGAGGCTGTAGATCGAGTTCAGGGCGTGGCCGGTGGACGGATCGTACCAGAGGGTGTTCGAGCCGCAGAAGCCGGACTCGCCGACTTCGCTGAGCAGATCGCGGCAGTCCCAGATCTGGGTGAAGGTCCCGTCGCGCCAGCGCCGGTCGAGCGTCTCGCTGGTGCGATCCATGGCCGTGTAGAGGATGCTGCCGTCCGGCAGATCGGTGAAGGGGTGATGCAGGCCCGGGAGCGGGATCTCCTCGACCAGCCGCCCGTCCAGCTTCATCCGGGCCACGCTCGATCCGGCCCCACCGTCGAAGCTGCCCCAGTAGGAGTTGTCGTCCAGCAGCAGCTCGGTCCCGTCCAGCGAGACGCGTGGGTGCAGGGAGACCCGCTGGGTGGGGCTGCGGCGGGCCCAGACGACCCGGGCCTGCCGATCGATCACCAGGACCCAGCTCCCGAAGCTGTTGTCGGCCAGCGAGAGCAGGACGAAGGCGGCCCCAGGGTCCCAGGCCCCGGGCTCGCCCTCCACCAGCGAGGCTTCGGGGGCGCCCTCGGGGAGCGGGCCGGTCTCGACGGTCAGCGCTTCGGAGGTCCATTGCCCCAGGCTCAGGCTCAGCTCCACCTCGACCCCGTGAGGCAGACCGACCAGGACCTGCCGCTGCTCGCCGGCGTCGAGGCTGCGTGAGGGCGTGCTGCGCCACTCCTCGCCCGCCACCCGGTAGAGCACCTGCGCGGTCGCCGCCTCCTCCTGGCGCCAGCCCACCCACAGGTGCGAGGCGTGGACCGGGTCGACCTCGACGCTCAGCTCGACCTCTGCGACAGGGGTGTCGCCGGTGTCGCTGGTGTCGTGAGGGAGCACGGCAGAGGGGGAGCAGGCCAGGAACAACAGGATCATCGGCCGAGGTTAGCCCCGCTGGACGAGGTTGACATGACCCATCTTGCGGCCGGGGAGGAGCTCGTCCTTGCCGTAGTCGTGCAGGCGGGCGCCCGGCGTCGAGGCCCAGCGGTCGCGCTCGAGGATCTCCTCGCCCAGCAGGTTCAGCATCCGGGTCGGGCCGCGCAGGCCGGGATCCCCCAGCGGCAGGCCGGCGATGGCCCGCACCAGCTGCTCGAACTGGCAGATCCGTGCGCCGTCCTGGGTCCAGTGGGCCGAGTTGTGAGGCCGCGCCGCCAGCTCGTTGACGGCCAGGCTGCCGTCGGCCAGGACGAAGAGCTCGACGGCCAGCAGGCCGACGATGTCGAGCCGATCGGCGATCCGGGCGGCAAGCAACCGGGCCTGCTCACCCAGGGCGAGGCTCCCACGCGGAGCCGGGGCCAGGGTCTCGCGCAGGATCCCCCGCTCGTGCCGATTCTCGACCAGCTCGTAGAAGGCGAGCTGCCCGTCGAGGCCGCGGGCCAGGACCTGGGAGCCCTCCCAGAGGAAGTCGACCTTGCCCTCGACCACGCCCAGGCGGTGGCTGGGACCGCCGATCTCCTCCCAGGCCTGGCGGGCCTGATCGGGCGAGGCGAGCCGGGCCTGGCCCTTGCCGTCGTAGCCGAGGCGAGCGGTCTTCAGGATGCAGGGGCCGCCGATCTCCTGCACGGCCCGGGCGACGTCGTGCTCGTCGCGCACGGCCCGCCAGGGTGCGGTCGGCATGTCCAGCGACGCAAGGAGTCCCTTCTCCAGCCAGCGATCCTGGCAGGTGGCCAGGGCGAGCACCCCGGGCCGCACGGGGACCCGAGAAGCCAGCAGCTCGGCGGCCCGGGCGGGCACGTTCTCGAACTCGCAGGTGACGACGTCGACCCGATCGGCGAAGGCCAGGAGCGCCGGCTCGTCGTCGTAGGAGGCCAGCGTCCGCAGCGGGCTGACCTGCGTGGCCGGCCCCTCCTCGGGGGCGAAGATGTGGACCCGGTAGCCCAGGCGATAGGCCGCCAGGGCCAGCATCCGCCCGAGCTGTCCGCCGCCCAGGACGCCGATGACCGCCCCGCGGGGGATCACTCCGGGTCCTCGGCCACCGCCTCGGTCTGGGCCGCCCGCCAGCGGTCCAGCCGGTCCGCCAGACCGGGATCGGCCAGGGAGAGGATGCTGGCCGCCAGCAGCGCCGCGTTGGCGGCGCCGGCCTCTCCGATCGCCAGGGTCCCCACCGGGATGCCCTTGGGCATCTGGACGATGGAGAGCAGGCTGTCCATGCCCGAGAGGGCCTTGCTGCGGACGGGCACACCTAGCACCGCTAGGCTGGTCATGCTGGCCAGCATCCCGGGCAGGTGGGCGGCGCCGCCAGCGCCGGCGATGATCACCTGGAGGCCGCGAGCTCGGGCCCCCTTCGCGTAGGCCACCAGCCGATCGGGGGTCCGGTGCGCGCTGACCACCTTGGCCTCGAAGGGGACATCTAGCAGTGCTAGGACATCCGCAGCCGCCTTCATCGTCGGCCAGTCCGAGCGGCTGCCCATGACGATGCCAACCCTGGGGAGCGCCTCATTGGCCGAGGAATCGTTGCCCATGGCGCCGGGGGCTAGGATACCGGGCTTCGGTGCAGCCATGGGATCTCCTGGTCGAGGGCCGGGAGAGTATCATCCCGCCCCTTCTCCCCCCACCCG
>ERZ761602.1538-NODE-1538-length-41340-cov-7.421897_pt1 | contig 41340 bp, 41 predicted proteins | sample MGYA00512165_ERZ761602 | MGnify/ENA primary metagenome ERZ761602 (study PRJEB28899, sample SAMN02445085) | bioreactor sludge metagenome | biome: EBPR sludge; isolation source: Thorneside wastewater treatment plant | place: Australia: Brisbane, Thorneside...
CTGGAGGCCTTCTGATCCAGATAAGAATTCGAACCTAGCGCAACAACAAAGAGCCTCCCCCGGATATCGGGAGAGGCTCTTTGCTGTTCACGTTTATCGGACTCGGTCTTGAGTGGTCATGAACTTGAACTTTTCGCCTCCCATCTGTTCCAGGGCGGCGCGCTGAGAATCGCTCAGGATTTTGTCCACCTTGGCTTTGGCCTCTTCGCGGGCTTTGACCATCGTGTTTTCCCCGTTCAAAGGTTGCCCCGAAGCGCGCTTGTCGGCTTCCGCCTTGGCGATCTTGTCGAGGTCCTTGATGATCGTGTCGATCTGGTCCTGTTGCGCGGGAGTCAGTTGGAGCGCCTTTCCGGTGTTGAAGTCGCTGGCGACAAGCGAACCGTTGAATTGGATCCAGATCTGGTGGAGGCGGTCGCGCTGCTCCTTGGTTAAGAGCTTATCCACGGCGTCATCTTGGTTCAGGAACTGTCGCTTGATCTGGCCCTTGGGGTCGCCGCTGGGCTTCATGTCGCGGGGCATGTGCTCCATCATCGCGCGGCCAATTTGCATCAGCATCTCGCGATCGATCTTCAGTTCATCGCGGACATCCTGTCGCAAGACAAGCTGAGACTTGTAGGTGAGCATGAAGAACCCGGGCATGTTGTTGCGGGCGCCGGGTCGATTCGTATTGGTTTGGCCGGGGCGTCGGCGGTCGGCTTCACCCTGCTCTTGCATTCTCCCGCTGGGCTTTTCATCATCCGGTTCGGGCTCAAAAGTCGCCGTAAAACCTGGGGCGACGAAGGTCGCACACGCCAATAAACCGATCCAAAACTTCTTCATCTCCGATATTCCTCAACTGATCGAACGTTTGCATAGACGTTCGAAGTTCCTTCCCCTGTTCACCGATCCTCGACCTTTCTAGAGCGATTCGGCCTCGGGGGTGCCCCCTGCGTCGATGTCGCCGAGCTTCTCTCGGACGAGGGCGGCGGTGACGACAAACTTCTTTTGCTCCGTTTCGGGCGCTTCAAAGAGGATGTCTTCGAGGAGCTTCTCGATCATGGTGTGCAGGCGGCGAGCCCCGATGTTTTCGACATTCTGGTTGATCCACCAGGCCACCTTTGCGATCTCTTCGAGGGAGCCTTCTTCGAAGGAGAGTTCGACTCCATCGACGCCGAGGAGCTTGACATACTGCTTAATGAGCGAGTTCTGGGGTTCGCGAAGGATCCGGACGAAGTCGCCTTCTTCCAGGTTTTCAAGTTGGACCCGGATGGGGAGTCTTCCCTGGAGTTCGGGGATGAGGTCGCTGGGCTTGGCCATGTGGAAGGCCCCGGCGGCGATGAAGAGGATGTGATCGGTCCGCACGGGGCCGTACTTGGTCTGGACGGTGGAACCTTCGATGATCGGCAGAAGGTCGCGCTGGACCCCTTCGCGGCTGACGTCGGGGCCGGAGCCACTGGACTTGATGGCGACCTTGTCGATCTCGTCGAGGAAAATGATCCCCGATTGCTCGGTCCGTTCGATGGCCTCGCGGGGGACGGTCCCGCTATCGATCATTCGGCCGGACTCTTGCTCCAAAAGGATCGGATAGGCATCCTTGACCTTGACTTTGCGGAAGCTACGGCGATTGCCTAGGCTGGGGTTGATAGCTCCGAGGTCGAGTCCCATCTCTTCCATCCCTTGCGGGGTGAAAACCTGGAGGAACTGGGAGCCGCCTTCTTCCAGCTCAATTTCGACAAGCTCTTCGTTGTGGACCCCCTGCTCGATCTCTTCACGGATCTTCTTGCGATGCTCTTCGATGGCTTCGGGGCTGTGCTGGGGGGTGACCCAGGCATGGCTAAAGAATCCGCCGATAGCCTCAGTGGCTCGCTCGATCAAGGATTCTTCAGCCTGCTGCTGAGGGGTGGGCTCGGGTTCGGGGAGCGGATGAAGGTCGGCAACCAGGTCCACCAGCCGCTCTCGGGCGGCGGCTTCGGCGGCCTTCTGGATCTCTTCCATCCGCTCTTTTTCGACGAGTCGGACGCCAAAGGCGACGAGCTCGCGGATCATCGATTCCACGTCGCGACCGACGTATCCGACTTCGGTGAACTTGGTGGCTTCGACTTTGATGAAGGGAGCGCGGGCGAGTTGGGCCAGTCGGCGGGCGATTTCGGTCTTGCCGACCCCGGTGGGGCCGATCATCAAGATGTTCTTGGGCAGGATGTCGTCGCGCTCGTTAGCGGGGACCTGCTGGCGGCGATATCGGTTCCGGAGGGCGACCGCCACTGCCCGTTTGGCCGCCGCCTGACCGACGATGTAGCGGTCCAGTTCGGTCACGATCTGGCGGGGGGTGAGTTCCTCAATCGAAAACGACATACAAGACATAGGGTACCAGCCCTGAAGTTTGAACCTAGATCGGCCAATAGATTTACCGTGTGTCGGCCAGACCGACCGGTTGTGAGGACGAGAAGAAAGAGATGGGGAACGGCAAGGGATCGCGGGGTGAACAGACGGTCAGCATCAGTGCGGCCAGTCAGATCACTGGAATCGAAATCCATACTCTGCGCTATTGGGAGCGCGAGTTTAGTGAATTTTTGCGTCCCTTACGCACGCCTGGCGGCCAGCGACGGTATCGCAGCGAAGACATCCAGACTGTTTTTCTCCTCAAGCGCTTGCTTCGGGAAGAGATGTTCAGTATCGCTGGAGCCCTCAAGGCCCTCCGCGCTCAGCGGCGGTCGGCGGCCTAAGTGATGGACGCGATGACTGCCTCGACCCCGCTCAGCTTTGCCGTGGTCGCTTCGGTGACTTCGGGTCGATTTGAGTCGATTACTCGGCATCTGGGCCCTTCGGACGAAGTGGTGCTCGTGCCCTCGGCCGAAAGCGTGTATTCGACCGAACAGAATCCTCGATTCATTCTCCGCACCTTCAACGCTTGGTCGCTCTTGCTCCATCCTTATGAGCACCTGGACCCAGCCCAGACCGAAGTGATCCGCGAATTCTTGGAGGCTGCTCCGGTCGGTCGATTCCGATTACCGGTAGAGCTCCCGCGGGAAGCCAACGGACCCCGAATTTTGCGGTATGAACCGCGACTCTTCCATCGCGAGGCGACCGGGGAGCATATTGCCGATCTCGACCTCACGATGATCCAGTCGGCCCCACTGCAGAGAGAGGTGGCCCAGGCAGCACTGCACCACCGACTCTGTGCGGCGATCGACTGGGTGAGCCAGGAACCCAAATGCGGCGCGGCGTGGACCGACGCGGCTGGGATCTACTTGGCCCTACGTTCTTGGCGACACGCCGAGATGGCAGCCCGGCAAGCCCTACTTCATGCGATCGGGATTGAGGGCGCGGACGCGACCCAACTTTTGGCCGAGGCACTCTGTCAGCAGGATAAGTTTGCCCAGGTGATGGAGCTTTGCCGTACCGAGCACAGCTTGGGTAACGCGACAAATCTCAGCACGTACTGGCTGGCTCGCACCCACCTCGCCCTCGGGAACGTGGCCCAGGCCGAGTCCTGTCTGGACCAAGCGCGGAAAATGGACACCCTGACGGGATTGACCGTTCGACCGGCCATCTTCAATACCGAGATGAGCATCTTCGAGGCCACCCTAAGGGCGGAATCGGGGGACCTGATCGCCGCACTGGACATTCTTTTGGCCCTGCCCGAACTCGATCTTTCGACCGGCACCGCCGCAGTGGCAGCCGCCGAAATCCTTGCCAAACTAGGCCGCGACGAGGAGGCATTGGTCCGACTCAACGGGTGCTATGAGGACCCGGAATGCGGGACCAATGCAATGCGCCTGAGCGCAGAGATTCACAGCCGTAACGATCGTTGGGACCTCGCTGCTGGCAGGTACGAACAGCTTTGGAAGGCCGGGGCCCAAGATCTCACGACCTTGCTCCACTGGCGGAATGCCTGCGAGCAGATCGGTCAACCCGATCGGGTGGATCAGGTGATCGCTGGTCAGTCGGAATCGGGCTGGCGTGCGACTCTGGAAGGTTCGGTGGAGTTCAATCTGGACGCCGTTCCCGAGCCGGGGAGTAGCCACGAGTTGAACATGCGGCTGGCGACCCTCATGATGCGCACCGGAAACTATCGGGAAGCCTACGGCTTTTTGGAAGAGTGCCTAAAGCGCGATCCCAACCACTCCGACACCCTGATGGCAGTGGAAATCTGCCGACGGGCTCTCGGTTGGAGCGCGGATCAACAAAATCCGTAGGATTTATCGAAGCGTTTCGAAATTCCTGTCGTATAGTGTAGCTATGATACGGCGAGTCTGCATCGGAGCATTGGCGCTCCTCGCAACCTCCGGGGTTTTTGCCCAGACCTGGACCCAAGTGTGGGCAGACGAGTTTTCCTCCGGACTCTTTCCCGATTCCTCTAAATGGCGTTATGAGACCGGTGCTGGTGGGTGGGGCAACAACGAACTCCAGAACTACACCAGTCGGGTCCAGAATGCCCGGATCGACACCACCCAAGGCGGACGTCTGCTGATCGAAGCAAGGCGGGAGAACTTCCAGGGTTCGCAATACACCAGCGCGCGAATGAAGTCGGCGGATGCTTGGACCTATGCTCGAGTGGAATTCAGGGCGAAGGTTCCGCGCGGCAGAGGTACTTGGCCCGCGCTCTGGATGCTTCCCCGCAGCACGATTTACGGAACGCAGTATTGGCCCGACAACGGCGAGATCGACACGATGGAGCACGTCGGGCACGACCCGAACCGGGTTCATGGCAGCGTTCACACCAAGGGTTTCAACCACATGATCGGGAATCCGCCGACGAACGGCGTGGTCTTAAGTGATGTCTTTGACACTTGGCGAAACTATGTGACCGAGTGGCGCCCGCACCAGATCCTGACCAGCGTCGATGGATTTCCGATTTTGGTTTGGAATCGCGAGGGCGGCGACTGGCAACGATGGCCCTTCAATCGACCGTTTGAACTCCGGATGAATATCGCGGTTGGGGGCAACTGGGGTGGTCAGCAGGGAGTGGATCCGGCCGCCTTCCCGGCCATCATGCAACTTGATCACGTGAGAATCTCTAAGCTCCAGAGCACCCCATTTGGTGGAACCGCGCCGCGATTGCCAGGAAGGGTCGAAGCAGAAAACTTTGACGACGGCGGCAACGGGTTCGCCTACTACGATCAGGATGTGCAGAATCAGGCCGGCGGATCCTGGCGGAACCAGTCGGTCGACGTCGGCGGCGTGATCCCGGATGGAACGCGTGCGGTCGGTTGGATCGGTCGGGACGAGTGGATGACCTACACCGTGCGGGTTGCCCGCGAGGTCAAGGGATCACTCTTCTTCAGGGTGGGCTCAATCTACGGCGATCGGAGCTTTGAAGTCCAGCTCAACGACACCCCGATCGGCAACGTCACCGTTCCGAATACGGGTTCTTGGGAAGCCTATCGAACGGTCGAGCTTCCCAATGTGACGCTTCCGGCCGGCACCCACCAGATCCGTGTGATCGCCAATCGCGAATCTTGGAACTTCAATTGGTTCGAGTTCAAGGTCGTGAAGGGTCCGATCACACCCGGAACGGTTGACGCGAAGCGAAACCCGATCCCGTAACCTAAAGCGCGCGGGCTCCCTTTGGTTGATTCCAAAAGGGAGCCCGCGCTTTACTTTTGCTTCTCTGCTTATTTGTGGATCGCGTGACCGAGAGCGTCTTCATAGGCTTCCAGGAAGGCCTCGCTCATGGTCGGGTGGGCGTGGATGGTTTCGGCCATGACTTCCAGAGTGGCTTCGAGCTTGATCGCGACCACCGCCGCATTGATCATATCGGTCACGTGGGCACCGATCATGTGGACCCCGAGAACCTCGCCGTACTTCTTCTCGGCCACGACCTTCACGAATCCATCTTGCTCGGCAATCGCCATCGCCTTTCCGAGGGGCCGGAAAGCGAACTTACCCACTGTGACATCGTAACCCTTGGTTCGGGCTTCGCTCTCGGTAAGACCGACGCTGGCGACTTCGGGGGAGGTGTAGACGGCGTTGGGAACCGCCTTGTAGTCGAACTGCTTGTTCCCGTTGGTCATGATGTTGGCGACCGCGTGCAGGGCTTCGGCCGAAGCCACGTGGGCCAGCTGGATGCGGCCGGTGACGTCCCCGATGGCGAAGATGTTGGGGACGTGCGTTCGCAGAGAGTCATCCACGACCTCGACGCCTCGCTTGTGGAGCTTGACGCCGATCGATTCGAGGTTCATGCCGTCGGTATTGGCCTTCCGACCGACTCCGAGCAAGACGACTTCGACGACCTGTTCCAGAGTTTCGGTGCCCTTCTTGATAAAGCACTTCCATCCGCCCTTGGTCTTTTCGACCTTTTCGAGGGTCGCGCCGGTATGGACCTTGACGCCTTGCCGACCGAGCAACTTGCCGAGTTCGACTCCGAGGTCCTCGTCCATCATCGGGATGAGGTGCGGCATCATCTCGCAGAGGTGCACTTCGCTGCCCATCCCGTTGAAGACGTAGCTGAATTCGACACCCACAGCCCCGCCACCGAGGACGAGCATGCTCTTAGGGACCTTCGGAGCGGTCACCGCGTCATCGCTGGTCCAGACGCCATCTTCTCGGCCACCGTCAAGGCCTGGGATGTTGAGCTTGATGACGCTGGATCCCATCGCGAGCAGGAAGTTCTTGGCTCGCAGGGTGCGCTTTTGGCCATCCTTCTCGACTTCGATGGTGTTCTTGTCGACGAACTTGGCAAAGCCTTCGACGTGTTCAATCTTGTTCTTCTTGAAGAGCATCCCGACCCCGCCGCGCAGGGTGGTAACGATCTTGTCTCGGCGGGCGCTGAACTTGTCGAAGTCAATTTCGGCCTTGCCCTCGACCTTGACGGCCAAAGCGTCGGCGTGGTTGACGTGGTGAAGCCGCTCGACGCTGGCGATCATGGCCTTGCTCGGGATACATCCCCAGTTGAGACAAGTGCCGCCGAGGTACTCCTTCTCGACGCAGATGACCTTTGCTCCGAGTTGCGCGGCGCGGATCGCTCCGACATACCCTCCGGGGCCTGCGCCGATGACGATCAGATCTGCATCAAAATTTTCGTTTGCCATGGGGTCTTCCATCTCGCTCGGATCGGTGATGCGGGAGATTTCGGCAATGATGGTGGAGATACCTTTGGGCACTGCAACCACCGAACCGGCCATCTGGGGCGAGGTTCGGCGGTCGTCGTGCGGGGTCATTGCGGGCTCTCGAACACCGGTGAGGTGCTAAGCCTTGAGTTTACCAGTCAGTCTCCCACCCGGTAAGGGGCGAGGAGTCCGCGCATCTCCTTGACGAGTTCGGCTTCGATCAAGATCCCATCATCGCGATAATCGACCTTGTGAACCCGGCCATAGCGGTAGCACTCTTCGACGAGGCCACTTTGGCTATAGGGGACGAGGGCGGTGACGCGTCCGAGAAACTCTTGGACCATCTCCTTGACTTTGGCCAGCATCTCCGGGACTCCGGCTCCGCTGGTGGCAGAGATCGTGACGCAGGGGGCAAAGCGAGGAAGCATTTCTTCCAACTCCGCCCGCTGGACCACGTCCAAAAGATCGACCTTGTTGAAGATGGTCAAGGTTGGCTTTTCACCAGCGTTGAGACTCTCGAGGGTTTCAATGACGGCATCGCGCTGCAGATCCCACTCGGGGATGCTGGCGTCGATGACGTGAAGCACGATGTCGGCGCTCGTGACCTCTTCCAGCGTGGACCGAAAAGCCGCGACCAGGTGGGTCGGCAGCTTCCGGATGAACCCAACGGTGTCGGTCAGGAAGAGCGAATACCCATCGGGGAGCTCGACCTTGCGAGTTGTCGGATCCAACGTGGCAAAGGGCATGGCGTCCGCAAGGAGGTCGGTGCCGCAGAGGCGGTTCATCAGCGTGGACTTTCCGGCGCTGGTGTATCCGCAGATGGCGGCAAAGGGGAAGGGGAACTTGCGCCGGGCCGCTCGCTGATGCTCCCGGTGGCGCTTCACCTCTTCGATGTCGTCTTTGAGCTTGGCGATCCGATCGCGCACCATCCGGCGGTCCGTTTCGAGCTTGGTTTCCCCGGGACCACGCATCCCGATTCCGCCTTTCTGGCGCTCGAACTTGGTGTAGACGCTCATGAGCCGCGGCATCATGTAGCTGAGCTGGGCGAGTTCGACTTGCAGCATCCCCTCTCGGGTGCGGGCACGTCGAGCAAAGATGTCGAGGATGAGCTGGGTCCGGTCGATGACGGGACGCTTGATGACGTCCTGAATGTTGCGGGCTTGGATCCCGCTGAGATCGCCGTCGAACAAGACGACGTCGGCGCGGGCATCGACCACGTGGGCGGCAAGCTCTTGAACCTTGCCACTCCCTAGGTAGCTCGCGGTGGTGGGACGATCCAGCCTTTGCCGCATCTTTCCCACCACCTCGACTTGGGCGGCCTCGCTGAGGCCTTCGAGTTCATCCTCTACGTACAGGTCCTCTTCTTCATCGGGATTGACAAAGACGAGAAACGCGCGATCTTTTGGGGGTTGGTTTTCTTTAGAATGTTTGGGCATGCGTTGCGGATGCTCCAACCGAAGTTAGAGCCGCCCGACGCCGACCTCCAGGCCAACGGAAACGCCGTCAAACTGGAACCCTCGGCTTCGGGTCATGGTGTCGTACCGCACAAAAGCCTTAGCCGCCTTGTTGAACTTGATTCCGACCTCGGCATTAGCTCCCCAGCCGAGTTCTCGTCGGCTGATTCGGGTAGCACCTGATCCGATGGCGTAGTCCATGTAGACGGGGCCTGTGCGCGCAGAAACGTAAGGCGCTGCTTTGGCTTCTCGGTCTTCGCTCAGCCGGAAGGTCACCCCGTAACTCGGATTGATGAGCAAGAGGCGGTTTCCGCTCTTGCGGCGAGTCAGCACTTGGAAGTCGCTGCTGAACTCGACTTTGGCATCCGGATTCACGTCCACGGGAGAGATTCCGACGGCAAGCCATTGCGATCCGAGGGCGTCCCGGACCTTCTTTTGGGCCGGATAGAAGGCGCCGAGCGAGACTCCGATCGCCACGCGATCACGAGCAAAGCTGGTAGCACCGAGGGAGGCAACGGCCAGAATGAGAAGCGAGTGGCGAATCCACATGATCCCACTACTCTACCCGGGCGGTCCACCGGCGATGGCTGGAGACGAACTTGCGCTGACCAAGGTCAAAGTATCGCCATGGGAGTTCATCCCCTTTTCCGGGGCTTAGCCCAATGCGCGTTCCGCTCACGATTTCTGGCGGCGGGGGGCCGGGGAGCAGGTGGAGGGAGCCGCCGGGGTCGAGCATATCTTGACCATTCTCGGACCCATCCAGGGCGAAGGCTTGACCTAGGCAACCAGGACCTCGAAGGAGTTGCTCGGTGGAGGTGGCGGCTGGGCGGCGGGACCTCATTGCCTCGATTCCGTGGGTCGGGATCGCGGCCCGGATGAGAACGGCGGCGGCGACGCCTTCGGACTCACAAACCACGTTGAGCAGCCAGTGGACGCCATAGCTGAGATAAACGTAGGCGGTTCCAGGAGGGCCGTAGAGCGGGGCGTTTCGCGGAGTCTGCCCGGTGAAGGCATGGCAACCGGGCTCGCGCTCATGGTACGCCTCGACTTCCACGATCTGGGCCTCCAACTCGCCCTTCCGCAGTCGGCAACCGAGGAGGGTGATAGCCCCCTCGTGGACATCACGAGCTAAGGTGGCCCTCAGTTCGGACAGGCCGTGGTCCATACCGAGGTGTTGCCGGGGAGGGTTGGCAGCGGGTGTTGGCGCAGGAGTTCAACTCCGCTATAGGGCTCGCCGCAGGGATTCTGTTTCCACAACTCCTCACGGATTCGGCGAGCACTGGTGTCGCTCATGACGTTGATACTCGTGCCGTTGTGGCGTTCGAGGGCCAAAGCGGGTCGGTTGATCAGGCGGTTTGGCAGAAAGTCTCGGGGCGGATCGAACCAAGCATCCAGCGCGCGGTCGGCTTTTTCGGTGATCAGGACGGTCTGGCTGGGGTCGTTGATCTTGCTGGTCGGGAGAGCCTCGATCGTGCGGTTGGCCATGTAGGACCGGGGGATCAGGGGGCGACCCTCGCGTCCGTCCTCTTGCCCATAGGGTGTTCGCACGGCGTCGCTCGGGCAAACGAGGATGGCGTAGCTCTTGGAATAGGGATAAATCTGATTCCACCACCGGTTGTCGCGGCGCATTCCGAGCGGGGTCGTGGGGGCCGCTCTGGAGGGCTCGGTATCGTGGCCATAGACGAACATCCGGTCGTCGTTCTGATCGAAATACATGGTCGAGGCGAGGCCGATCTGCTTGAGGTTGCTGAGGCACGTGGTCCCTTGGGCGGCCATTTTGGCGCTGGAGAACACTGGAAACAGAATCGCCGCCAGGATCGCGATGATCGCGATCACGACCAGAAGTTCGATGAGCGTGAAGGCTCGTCGCGCACCGAGGGCGGGATCCAGGGCGACGCGCCGCGTCGGGGCCCCTGGATCGGGAGCGGCCTCGGGCTCGGTGCGCGGCGAGAATTGCATACTCATCGATACGCAGTCAGCGTACCGATTAGTTGACGCGCATGGAAACTGGGCCCATGGTTCCCATCGCGGCAAGCGCCGTGACCGGGGGGGTGTCTTCGTCGCGGGCGACCATTCGAGTTCCGCAGAGGACCTCGAGTCCCTCGATCTGGGTGAGCACCATCTTCCGCATTGCAGGGGTCTTGGCGAGGTCCAAAGCTCGGCCAAAGCATTCCGCCGCGGCCACATACCGACCGAGCTGCTGGTGGCATGCTCCTTGAAGGCAGAGGTAACCCGGTTCCACCGGGTTCAGGGCGATCATCTTGCGGGCTGTGTCGATGGCGGCCTGGAACTCGTGGCGTCGCCAGTGCGCCTGGGCTTTGCCTTCGAGGGCGACCAGGTGATCGGGATCCATAGCGAGGACTGATCGGGAGGCCGACAGAACGCCGTCCCAATCTTCGCAGTCCATCGCCTGTCTCAGCGTCGTGGACCAAAGCTCCTCATCAGCAAGAAATGAGTGACTCATCGTATTGGCTCCTTGGGTCATGAGGGCCCGGAGCCGGAAGGAAACTTTCACCTAGGCGAAAGAGTATCCAATCGGGCTCGAACCCACCATGGCAAAAGTTCAGGTTTTTGCCTCCGCGAGGCCTGGTTGCGTCACAATCTGGCGAGATTGCGAGCGTAAAACTGTGGACTTGCCCCGGAGAGCGAGGGGGATCCTGGCTCGCCCATCGGGAGTCGAAATCGCGGTCATGCCGGCCAGAGCCGCAGCTTGGTTGACCCATCGACGACCATATTCCTCATCGGACCCCGGCAAGAGAGCCACAAAATCCCCTTCCGAACGGCGGCAAAGGACTCCGCCACTCGGGAGTTGACTTCGGAGCTTTTGCCCGAGTGCGACGATGGCACGTTCGTAGGCCACCGGCCCAAACTCTTCCATCAGCTCATTGCGTCGCAAGGGCTCCAGATGGGCCAGGCAGCCCTCGGTGGCCGATGCCACAGCCTTTTGGAACTCTTGGGGAGTTGCGAGGCCTTCTATAGTGGCGGCTTTGCCTTGCAGGCGGGAGATCGCACTGACGACCTCGCTGGCGATCGTCCTCAGCGTTTGAAGGTCGCCGAGATCGATGCCCCCGGCACGGTGGGTTGCGGCGGTCAAGAAACCGAAGGGTTGAGATTCAAACTGAATCGGGATCAGGGCAAAAGAGCCCACTCGCTTGGTGAGTGCTGCCCGCGGAGCGACCCGGTCGTCTCGGCTGGTATCGAAGAGAATCGATTCGGGAGCCCCGGCCTCAAGCCAGCCTTCCAGTCCAGTCTTGGTGCCAAAGAGCAGCGAATCCACCAGCGCCGCTTGGGCACCCTGATTCGCGACAGGGAAGGACTCTTGGCCATCGAGAAACTGAATGCCCAAGTGGTCCAGATTCATCGCCGACCAGAGTTCTCGAACGGTTCGAGAAGCGACCCCAACCGCGCTATCGGAACCCATTGTGACAGCCGCGACTTGGTACAGCATCTCGGCTTCGCGAACCCGCATCTCAAGGCGGGTGCGATCGGCGGCGTCTCGCAGGAGCAGGGCGGCCACCGAGGCGCATTCCTCGGCGATTTCATAAGCTTGCTGAAGCTTTTCGGGGTCGTTATCACTCAGGCAGAGGATGCCGACGATCATCCCCCGATCCTTGAGCACGACGCTGCGGCAATACGCTTCCTTCTCGGGGACGCGGATGCTCCGGAGCCAAAGGTCGAACTGGCTACGAAGTTGGCTCTCGCTCAATGCCTGTCGGATCGGGACCGTGGTTTGGGTGATCGAGACGGGAAGTTCACCGCTACTTGCCCGGATGACCATCACATCATCGAACTGGGCACTGGAATACAGGCCGACTCCGCTCACCTGGGTGATCTCGCGCAGCTTGGCCGTGATCCGTTGTTGAATCGTGTCTTCTTTGGCGAGCGCAGCTTCCATTAGGAGGTGGGCGCACCGGTCGCGGCGGCAGCGCCGCAGAAGTTGGTTGTATTGGTCGCGCAGACTTCGGTAGCTCTCCCGCAGGGTCAGGTAGCTCCGATTTCCGCTCGAGTCGCCCGCCTCTCGCTCGATGGGTACGGGGACCTCGATGATCTCCGATTCGACGCGGACGATCTCTCGTCCGGCTTTGGTCAGGAGACCAATCACAAGTGCCCCGAAAGCCTGGCCGACGACGGGGGCGAGGGGTACGGTGCTCGGTCCGAGCATCCACCCGGCCACGATGCCGCAGGCGATCATCGGACTCATCAATCCCGTGATCGCTTGGTGATGCACCGTGGCCCAGACGGCGGGAAGAATGGCCAGGAATCCGAGGGATCCCCCGAGGCCAAGACGCCCGGCCACTCCGGCGATGAGCAGGCCATCGAGGATGCCAAGGAAGGAGGCTCCCTGGGCATTGAGCATCTCTCGTCTTTGGAGCAACATGGCAAAGACCGCCAGAGCTCCATAAACGGCGGCAATCCGCAAAGCCCACTCGCCATCGGGATGGCGGGTCCAAATCGCTCCCCCGGCGAGGGCGGCGGCGATTCCAAGTCTCAATCCAGCTTCAATCATAAAGCGCTACTTAAGGTTTCGGAAAGTCAAAACCTAAAGCACAGTGCGAGGGTCCGCCAAATCACGTCAAGCGGTGAGTTCAAGCCAGATTCATTGGGGGCCGCGAATAGGGATCTCTAAAAACCAAAAGAAATACCGGCGTGGACTACTTTTTAAGGGAAAAACGTAGCTTAATGAGGGCCCCGAGCGACATAATCGTAACCCAAAGTGGCAACTCTTTACGAAGTACTCGGAGTCGGACCCCGAGCCAAAGCCACCACGCTCCGACAGGCTTACCGCAAGCTGGCACGTCAATATCACCCCGACGTTTCCAGTGACCCCAAGGCCCACGAGCGGATGGCAGAAATCAACGCAGCATTCGAAACGCTCATCGACCCTCAAAAGCGGTCGGAGTACGACGCTTCGCTGGACCCTGTCGGCGTGGCAGTGGTCGAGACTCCGGAGCAATACACCGAGCCGGATGTCGTTTCGCTGCGCTTGATCCAGCGGCTTAAGGATCACCGCACACCTGTTTATGGCATCACCTTCGAGCCGGATACCGGTCGAATGGTGACCAGCGCCTTTGACAACGAGGTGATTTGGTGGGACCAAGAATCCTACACCCCGGCCCGGCGATTGAAGCTGGAAGGCGGGGTCGTTAGCACGATCAAGGCCCTGAGTGGCGAGCGACTTGTCGCGGCCGGCTCCAGCGAGAGCGTCGTCAGCGTTTGGCTGGTCAACCAAGGCCAAGTCGAAAGCTGGCGCAACACTCCGCTGGAATGGATCAGCTGCATGAAGGTTTCGCCCGACGGTAAGAATGTCGCGATGGGCTCGATCTACCACACGCTGCAGGTCTGCCGAGCGAGAACGGGAGACGCCGTGTTTGCCGGAACGGGACACAGCCAAAGCGTCACCGCGGTCGGCTGGAGCCCGGATGGTCGTTTTGTCGCGACCGGATCAGCCGATGCCACGGTCAAGCTTTGGTCGGGCGTGAGTGGGCGCGAACTCCACACGTTCAAGGCCATCCGTTCGACGGTTTCCTCGATTGCTTTTAGCCCCGATACCAGCCACCTTGCGGTGGCGGCGGTGGACCTGTCGATCCGGATCTTCCGACTGCAGGACCTCGCCTTGGTGAAGACGTTCTTTGGACACGAGAAACCCATCGAGCACATCAGCTGGCACCCCGAAGGAGTTTTGCTGGGTTCGGCTTCGCGAGATGGATCGGTGCGAGTCTGGAATGTTGCCCAAGGGAGCGGCCACGCGACCATTGAGGCAAGCCAACAGCCGCTCAGTGTGGTTGGATTTAGTCCGGATGGAACTAAAATGGCCGCCGGTGGGTTGGACAAGACAGTCCGGGTTTGGGAACTCAATTTCGGGCGACGATAGCAAGAATCTTCATCACACCAAAAACCTGGCCCGTACGCGTTGCTCCTTTCCCGCGTACGGGCTTTTTCTTTTTCAAAGGCTTCGGTGCCAAGCCGTGGCGACTTGGTCCTGACCACGAATCGCCAAGGAGTGGATCTGGTGCAGGACGGACTCAGTTATCGGGTGATCCGCGGCGAGCTCTTGGATGAAGGTCAGGGCGTCGCGGTGCCCAATGACTTCTAGGTGGTCGTGGAGAGGCTTGCCTCCGACGGTGATCCCTTTCTCCAGCACGAGTTGGGTCTCGCTCTGGGTGAGGGTGTTACCTTCGAGGGCCGTGCTGTGGTGAGTCAGACTGACCTCATGCCGCTGCCGCAATTCGGCGACCACCTCGGGAGGGAGGGGACGCAGGGTGCCGAGCAAGGCCATGCCCTCTTCGATCTGAACGAAAAGGGGATCCACGGGAACGGCCTCAGTAGCCAGCGGTGAAGACGACGCGCATGACTTCGTCGGGGGTGGTGACTCCAGCGAGCACCTTTCCGAGTCCATCTTCCCGAAGTTCCTTCATGCCGTTAGCCTTGGCTGCAGCCTTGATGTCGGCGAGAGGAGCTCGTCGGGTTACCAGTTCCGCGATTTCCGCGTTCATGGACATCAACTCGTGGAAGCCTGTCCGGCCGCGGAATCCGGTCATCCGGTTCGATTCGGCGGGAACGCCACGGTAGAGCGTGACCTCCCGCTCGGGATCGGTGACTTGGAATCCGAATCGACGGAGGTCCATTTCCTTAACCGTGTAGGGCTCTCGGTTGTCGGGGTCCACGCGGCGACCAAGACGTTGGGCAAGACAGCCCATCAGGGTGGCGGCAATCAGGTAGGGCTCCACGCCCATGTCAACCATCCGGAGGGTGGCCGAAGGAGCATCGTTGGTGTGGAGCGTGGAGAGAACCAAGTGCCCCGTGAGCGAGGATTCGATGGCGATTTCCGCCGTTTCAAGGTCCCGCATTTCACCGACCATGATGATGTCAGGGTCTTGCCGGAGGAAGGCGCGCAGGGCATTGGCAAAAGTCAAGCCAGCTTTCTTGTTGACTTGGACCTGGCTGATCCCACCGATCTGGTACTCGACCGGGTCTTCGACGGTGACGATGTTGACCCCGACTTGGTTGAGCTTGTTGAGAACGGAGTATTGGGTCGTGGTCTTGCCCGAACCCGTCGGACCGGTGCAGAGGAAGAGTCCGTTGGGCTGACTGACCATCTCCTCAATCTTGAGCAGGTTTTCGTCGATAAAGCCGAGCTTGCTCAGACCGATCATGACGCTCTGCTTGTCGAGGATCCGCATAACGATCTTTTCGCCAAACGGAGTGGGGATCGAGTTGACGCGGAGGTCAAATTCTTTGCCTTGGTGACGAACTTCGATCCGGCCGTCTTGGGGGATCCGGCGCTCGGCGATGTTCATCTCGGCCATGATCTTCAGACGGCTGATGAGCGGTGCCTGAAGGTTCTTGGGTACGACCATGGCCTCGCTAAGGACACCGTCTACCCGGTATCGGACTCGGACGCCGCGCTGCTGAGGTTCGACGTGGATGTCACTGGCTCGGTCAGAGATCGCTTGTTGGATGAGGGCGTTGGCAAGCTTGATGATCGGGGCTTGCTCGGCCATCTTCTCGGCGTCGGCTTCTGCATCGACTTCGTCCCAGTCGTTTCCTCGTCCGACCCCGGCCTCAGCCATGATCCGGCGAACATCCGCTCCGCCCGCATCGGCGGGGGTTGGGGCAGTCGGCGCGGCCGCCGCAGCGGGGGCGCTTTCTTCTTTGCCGTAATACTTTCGGATCGCGTCTTCGATCGCACCCGGAACGGCCATGACCGGATTGACCTTGCAACCCGAGATCATGCGGACGTCGTCGATCGCGCTGATGTTGCTGACATCGGCCATCGCGAGCCACAGATTGGTTCCGTCCTTTTTGACGGGGATGACGTTATGGTTCTTGATGATGCGCTCGGGCACGACGTTGAGGGCGCTGCTCTCAATCGTCACCCGGTCGAGGTCCACAAAGCCGAGGCCCATCTCTTGGGCTTTGGCCGCCAAAAGCTCCCGTTCGCCCACGAACTTGAGTTGCAGGATGACCTGCTCCATGGGCTGGTTGGTCTGCTTTTGGATATTGGTGGCTTGCTCAAATTGGGCCTGGGTCAGCAGTCCTCTCTGAAGGAGGTACTGGAGCATGGGCAAGCGTTGAGCCATGGTTTAGCGAATCCCTCCAAGCGTCATGAGCGTCGTATTCATCGTCACGCGTCGTCCCCAGCGACCCCTGCCTTTTGGACAAGGTTCGCTCCTACAACCGATTGCCATTTTAGACCATCGAGCGAGGGTTTGCGCCGGGCGTTATCGCTCGGACGGTGAATCATTTTCAAAAGTTCGCTCATCGGGGTCCATCCGAGACGATCCGGGTGAAGTCACCATGGCGCAAGATCGCTTGAGAAATGCGCTTCAGCATCCCCAATCGGGCGGCGCGGATCTGGGCATCTTCGACCATGATCATCGTTGAATCAAAGAATCGGTTGATTGGTTCGATCCAAGAGGTTAGCTCGCTCACAACCTCTCGGGGCTTGCGGGCCGAACCCTCGGCGGGAACTGCGTCATCGAGAGCGATTGCCTCGGCGCTGTCCAAATGCTCGCGGTAATTCTGAGGCTGGATCTCGATCCCCTTTTCTTCGGCCGCCCGCACGATGTTGAGGGGTCGGCTGAGCGCTTGGATCAGGGTCGTGTTTTCGGCCGCGAGGGACAGAACCTCGACTCGGCGGCGGACTTCCGCCGGGTTGGTCAAGACCTCCAGGCTCGCGGCGGTGGCGCCCTCAAGAGCGTCGTAGCGAGCATGGCCCATCATCGCCCTGTATCGGCCCTCAAAGATCTGGCCCAAGGCTTGGTATGCCTCCTCTTCGTTAAGGGCAATTCCCTGCGAGCGGTAAACGGTGAGTGCTTGCCCTAGAGCGGCCTGCCAATCCGTCTCCATGCCCCAAGCCTCGTGGATCTCGATCAGCAGAGTGACCGCCCGGCGGAGGGCGAAGGGGTCGCTGCTACCGGTGGGGGCATGACCGAGCCCCAGGTATCCGGCCAGCTTGTCGAGCTGGTCGGCGGCGATCAGGGCGAGGGCCAGATCTCGCGAGGAACCGACTAGAGCAGTGGCACGACCGAGGTCATAGTGGGCACCGATGGCGTCGCAGACATCCTTGGCCACGCCTTCGCGCCGAGCGTACTCCGCTCCGATCAGCCCTTGTAGGGCGGGGAGTTCTCCGACCAGACCACAGGCGAGATCTGCCTTGCAGAGGCGGGCCGCCTGCCTGGCGGCTTCCGTGAGCCCTCCCCGGCCGAGGGCATCGAGAATCTTGGGGGTCAGCTCGATCAGACGATCGACCCGCGCGCGCACCGACCCGAGTTGCTCCTGATAGGTCATCCGCTCGGTTTGGGCCAAGAAGCCTTCCAGATTGGACTTTTGGTCTTCGTCAAAGAAGAACTTGGCGTCATTGAACCGGGCGTTCAGCACCCATTCGTTTCCGCCGCGGACGGCGTCGTCGGTCCCGGCATTGCGGATCGAGATGAATTTGTTCGTGAGTTTGCCGGCCTTATCGCGCACGGGGAAGAACTTTTCGTGCTTGGCCATGGCCGTGATCAGCACCGGTTCGGGCAGGGTCAAGAACTCGGGATTGAAGCTGCCCTCGATCGCGGTGGGCCACTCGGTGAGGTAGACGTTTTCGTCGAGCAGGGCGTCGGTGATCTCCGGCGTCCCCGAACTCACGGCATTGGCCTCGCGGACGATTCGGCTGTGTCGCTCGTGGGGGTCGGGTTCGACGCTTGCGGCGCGGAGCTTGGCGATGAGGTCGTCGTAAGAGGTCACCTCGAAGGTCTGTCGGTTGTAGAACCGGTGGCCCTTGGTGGTATTTCCGCTCGTCACGGTTTCGACCGAGAACGGGACTACCGCCTGATCGAGCAGGGCGACGATCCATCGGATGGGTCGGGCGAACCGCATTCGGCTGGCCCCCCAGCGCATGCTTTTCTCGAAGGTCAGAGCCCGAATCGCCTCGGGGAGCAGGGTCTGGAGGACCTCGGCGGCGGGTAGCCCGACGACCTCCTTGCGAACGTAGACGTAATCGCCCTCAGTGTAGACGGCGCTGACGTCGACGCCTTGGCCCCGGCAAAACCCTTCGAGCGCCTTCGTCGGTTTGCCATCGGCGTCGTAAGCGGCTTTGATGCCGGGCCCGCGAGCTTCTTTAACGCTGTCTGCCTGTTGGGCGGGGACGTTCTTGGCCGAGACGATCAGTCGTCGGGGGGTGGCCATGTTCCGAATCTCCTCGGTCTTGAGGCCAGCGGCGGCGAGTCGGCTGGCGACCTCTTGGGCGAGCTGAGCGGCGGCATTGGCAACAAATGACGCGGGAAGCTCTTCGCAACCGACTTCGAGCAACAGATCGGGCATGGGAACTCGGAGTTTACTCTCTGGCTCTCATGGGTGGGCGCGAGGGTGACTCTCTCGGCCCACGGGAACGGGCACCTCTCAGTCGAGCAAGCAGTGGCTCGCCGACCCGGCCCGAGCCACGCCCTCACCCTGTGGAGAGAGAACAACCGGCGAGAACTGGGCGGATCAGTCCACAGGGCTCCGCCCCGGGCCGGCGAGCTCGACCTACCCCATGCGCTCGGTTCTGGCGGTCCGTGCCTGCGTCTCCTCCGGAAGAAGACGACCTTAAGTCTGCGGACCCAAGTGGGAGCATTGAACTCCAGCTCCGGGGCTCCCCCTCTGCTCGGAGCTCGTCGCAATCCGGTTCAGGAAGGACCCGATCGATCCTCTCTCGCTGGGAGAGGGGGCCTTGGCATCTAATCCGCGACCATTGGAGCCTGCAGGACTCCCTGGGCCCTCGATTCGGGGCGGAAGCGATCAAACTCGGCGGAAGACGAGCGACGAATTGTGCCCGCCGAAGCCGAAGCTGTTGCTCAGCGTCACGTCCACCTTGGCGGGGCGCGCCTCATTGGGGACACAGTCGAGCGGACAGTCGGGGTCGGGGAACTCGTAATTAATCGTCGGAGGCAGGATCTGGTCGCGCATTGCGAGCAGACAGACGGCGGCCTCGATCGCGCCAGCGGCTCCCAGGGTGTGGCCAATCATCGACTTCGTACTGCTGATCGGCGGGGTCTTGTCGACGCCGCCAAACACGTTCTGAATGGCGAACGATTCTGCCCGGTCGTTGATCGGAGTTGAGGTCCCGTGGGCGTTGATGTAGTCCACCTCGGTTCTCTCAACCGACCGGAGCGCCATCTGCATACTGCGAAAGGCACCATCGTGGTCGGGCAAAGGCTGGGTGATATGATATCCATCGCCCGCGATCCCGAAGCCTGCGACTTCGCCGTAGATCTTGGCTCCTCGTGCGATCGCATGATCGTAATCTTCGAGGATCAAGACAGCTGAGCCTTCACCCATCACAAATCCATCTCGCTCCTTGTCGAACGGTCGAGAGGCGTGGGCCGGGTCGTCGTTGCGGGTGCTCATCGCACGGCAAGCGCAGAAACCAGCAAGGCCGATCTCGTTAACTGGAGCCTCACTACCGCCCGTGACCATGGCAATCGCCTCGCCACTCTTCACCAAATGATAGGCAAAGCCGATGGCGTCGGTCCCTGTCGCACACGCTGAAACCACGCAGGTATTGGGTCCGCGAAGTCCGTGCACGATGCTGGTGTAGCCGCTCGCCATGTCGGGGATCATGTAGGGGACCAGGAAGGGCGAAACCTTGCCGGGCCCACCTTCGATCTGACGGCGAAACTGCTCGCCCAGAAAGGTGAGTCCACCAATCCCCGACCCGATGAGACAACCGATATCGCCCCGATTGTCGTCGTTGATGGTCAGATCCGAATCCCGGATCGCCATCGTGGCCGATGCCACGGCGAAGGCGATGAACCGGTCGATGCGGCGAGCTTCCTTTTTATCGAGCCAGTCTTCGGCGTTGAAGTCGGGGACCTCACCCGCGATGCGGGTCGCGAATTCGCTGGCGTCCAGATTTTGGATGGTGCGGATGCCGTTTTCTCCCCGGATCATCCGGGGCCAAAACTGATCCACGCCGATGCCCAGCGGGGTTACGGCACCGATTCCGGTGACCACAACCCGGCCAGACGGGCGGTAGTTCAAATCCATTTCTTGGTTTTGCAGCTTAGGCGCTGCGAGTTTGGATGTAGTTCACGGCATCGCCCACCGTCTTGAGGTTGGCGACGTCGTCGTCGGGGATGTCGATCCCGAACTCGGTCTCAAAGGACATGACGAGTTCCACGACATCGAGGGAATCCGCCCCGAGGTCCTCGGTGAAACTGGATTCCATCTTGACTTCTTCGTCTTTGACGCCGAGCTCCTCGACGACCACTTTCTTAACTCGATCAAACGTTTCCATCGTTGCGATCCACAGTACCCGGCAAGCTTCCGGGGCGTGGGCTATTGTACCAACGTCCGTTCGCGCCCGATTGTTGCGCGAAGGGGCGCAGAATGCTGGCCGGATCTTTTTTTCCGGTTCAAACGTTGATACAATGAGTGGAGTGTGTGAGGTGAATAAATGAACAGAGGCAATCCAACCCTTTCGAGTGAAGCTTTTCGACGTGATGTCAGCGCGGTCGATTCCCAGTCGGGGGTGATGACCCTGAGTGGAACGATCAAGAAGACCGGTTTTCTGATGGCATTGGTGCTGATGACCGGGATCATCGGCTACAAGTTCCCTGTTCTGCCGCTGATGATCGGGATGGTGTTCTTTTGCCTGGTCCTGGGTGTGGTGATTGGCTTTAAGCCGCGAATCGCCCCGGTGGGAGCTCCGATCTACGCCCTAGCTCAGGGCTATTTTGTGGGGGCACTCTCGTTCATCATGCAGGCCGAGATGACCCGCGCGGTCGAGAGCGGCAAGTCGCAGTATCAGGCTTTGGCCGGTTCGGCGATTCCCATCGCCATGTTCGGAACGATCCTCACGCTGGGCATCATGCTCTTCCTGTATGCCAAGCGGATCATTGTCGTGACCGACACGATGCGGTCGGTGATCGTCGGAGCGACCTTGGCGGTCGGGATCACCTACTTGGTCTGCTTCTTGGGAAGTCTCTTCGCCCCAAGCTTCTTCGGTGGGCTTGCGATCTTCCAGGGCGGACCGATCGGGATTGTCTTCAGCATCTTCGTGATCGGGTTGGCCGCGTTCAACTTCTTGCTCGACTTCAGCTTCATCGAAGAGGGGGTCGACAGCCGGGCGCCGGGGCACTACGAGTGGTATGCCGCCTTTGGCCTCATGGTTACGATCGTGTGGCTTTACATCGAAATCCTGCGGCTCATCCGCAAGATCGTCGCTCGCTAACGACCCCCAAAGCCGCTCCTCGCTGCCTCTTCCATTAGAGCAGCGGGGAGTTTTTGTTTCCTAGGAGGGTCCAGTGGCTCAGGTCTTTTGCCCCACTGCTCAAAGGCTCTGGGGCGACCCGGCGGAACCCCTGATTCGGCTGGGAGAGTTATAATCCCATAGTGGCGCGCATCCAGACCCTGACCGATTCGGATTGGATCGAAGTGGTCGCCCCCGAATGGGAGGCGCTCCATCGTGGGTCTCATTCGGCCACTCCGTTTCATTCTCCGGCGTGGTTGCGAGCTTGGTCCGAAACAGTGGGCCGCCGTTTTCGCCCCGAGGTTTGGTTGATTCGAGAGGGGAACGACCTCGTCGGAATGTTTCCCCTAACCCGAACTCAGGCCCCTTGGGTGGCCCTGCGGTCAATGGCCTCAGGGATGAGCGATCTCCTTCATCCTCTCGCCGCACCGGGCTACGAACAAGTCGTCTCGGCCGCGATCCGGGACCGGGTCGCGGAACTGGAGGGCGTTCACCTCTTGGACCTCCACCAGATTCGCGCCGATCACCCGCTCGCCGATCTCGCGAACCCCGACGAGATCAAGCCCCAGGCCGAGTGTCCGGTTCTCAACCTTCCCGCGACCTTTGAGGCGTATCTAGCCACCCTTAGCAAGAGCCTGCGCACCGACGTAAATCGAGGTCTCAAGAAGAATCCCGAAATCCGGACCGTTTCTGATGGGAGTGACCCCGTCGAATTGCTGGAGCAGTTCTTTGATCTCCACGGGCGACGGTGGAAGAAGCGCGGCTTACCCGGCGCCTTTGGCTTCAAACGAGTCCGAGAGTTTCACCGGAGCTTCGTCCGGAAAGCGGCTCCGGAGGACCTTTGGCTCAGCGTTTTTCGGCATGAAGGCGAGCCGATCGGGGCGATCTATGCGCTGCGGACCGGGGGGCAAGTGAGCTTCTATCAGAGCGGATTTTCTCCCGATCACCGGGCGCTCTGTCCGGGCAGCGTCTTGATCGGCTGGACGATCCGCCGGGCGATAGAGGAGGGTTGCCACACGTTCGACTTCTTGCGCGGAGCCGAACCCTATAAGCTAAGGTGGAAGCCTCAGCAGGTGGTGGCTAATTTGCGGTGGATGCGCCATTCTCGCCCGGGTTGGGGCCGCTTTGCCCTAGCTGTTAACCAGGCAGAGGCGCGGATCGAGGCCCGGATTCGGCAGCGTTTGGAAGGTCGGGGGTTGGTGGGCTGATGGCAACGGGCAACCCCAAGGCCAACGGCAAGAATCGGGTCGCGATCATCATTCCGGCCTACAACGAGGAACTCCGGATCGGGAAGGTCCTTGATGCAGCGGTCCTCTGTTCCTTGGCCGACGAGGTGATCGTGGTTTGCGATGGCAGCACGGATCGGACGGCCGAGATCGCAAGCCTCTATGAGCGAGTTAAGGTGGTCGATTTGGGCCACAACTTGGGCAAGGGCGGGGCCATGGCGATGGGAGCCGCTTCCACCGGGGCGGAGATCTTGCTGTTCGTCGATGCTGACCTCATCGGGATGCGGCCCGAACACATGGAGAAGATCATCCTCCCGGTGCTTCTGAGCCAGTGCGACATGTGTATCGGCGTCTTCCGTGGCGGGCACTTTCTCAGCGATACGGCCCAACGGATCTCGCCGTATATCAGTGGTCAACGAGCCCTGCGACGGTCATTTTTCCAATCGATCCCCTATCTGGATGAGATCCGTCTGGGAGTTGAGGTCACCATCAACACGGTAGCAAAGCGGCAGAAACTCCGGGTTCATCGGGTCGTTTTGCAAGGTGTCAGCAACACGTTTAAGGAGAGCAAACTTGGATTGGTCAAGGGCACTGCGGCGCGGGCAAAGATGTATGCCGAAATCGGGCGGGCGATGGTCCGCGTTCGTCGGAAGAAGGAGCGGAAACGTGCTCGTCCTCGCCGCTAGCCTCGTTTTGGTCGGGTGCGAGATCCCGCGGACCGGCAACTTTCCGAGTCCGACTCAGGCACCGATTTCGCTGGTTCAAGAGTCGAAGTATCGACTGGGAGTTCCCGATGCCCAGAGCAACCCAGAGGCTCGGCGCGTACTTGTGGTGGTCAACCGCGCGAGCGAAACCAGCTTTCAGATCGCGGAATATTACGGCCAAAAGCGGAAGATCCCGGAGTCGAACTTCGTCAAGATCAACGTCGCCGACCAGGAAGTGACCAACGGGCAAGACTTCAAGCTGCGGATCTTGGCTCCGGTCAAAGCCGCTCTGGGGAACGCCAAGAACCGGATCGACTTCATCGTCACGACCAAAGGGGTCCCGATTCGGATCGGCGGCGGCAATGGATATTCGGTCGATGCGCACCTGATGGCGATGGACAAGGGCTTTGAGCCGATTCCCGAGACGATCGTCTCGCTGAGTCCCGAACAGCGGGAAGCGGCGATCGTCCGGTCGCTGAACCCGTACCAAAACGCGAAAGAGCCATTCAACAGCAAGAAGTACGGCATGTGGTTGGTCACCCGGCTGGACGGCTATGAGCTCCCCCAGATCAAAAAATTGATCGACAATTCGGTCGCGGCCAAGCGAGAGACCGGCCCCTTCTTCTTTGATGCCGCTGGGAACAGGAATTCTGAAGGTTACAAGATCACCCAAGACTCGCTGCGGCGGGCCCACGCCACGCTGACCCGAAGGGGATTCAACTCGGAATTGGAGGACACCCAAGCTTTTGTGAACCCCAGAAAGCCCTTGGCGGGGTATGCGAGCTGGGGAAGCAATGATGGCGCGTTTAATGCTGGAACCTACTATGGCTTGCGGTTCAAGCCTGGGGCCATTGCCGAGACCTTCGTGAGCACGAGCGGCCGGACCTTTAGTCGAACCAGTGGCGGCCAAAGCCTCATCGCCGATCTGATAGAGCAAGGGATCACTGGGGTGAAGGGCTACGTGAGCGAGCCGTATACCTTTGCTTTGGCCGATGCCGAAGTCTTGTTCGACCGATACACGTCGGGTTTCAACTTGGCCGAGAGCTTTTATGCTGCGAGTCTTGTCATCAAGTGGAAGGACGTCGTGATCGGAGATCCGCTCTGTCGGCCCTACGCAAAGTGAAGCTCCTCTTCTTGACCCGGAGTCTGGACCCGGCCCTGCAACGCTTGGTCGAATGGGTCGCGGACGGCCTGCGAGCGGGTGGTGACGAAGTGGATCTGTTGGACGCCGCGCCCTGGATGCCGATGGCCACCGACAAGGGTAGCGACCGGGAGACCACTCGGGAATTGCAGCGGCGGGCGAAAGGTTATGACTTGGTCCACGCCTGGAACTGGCGGTGCGCCTGGGCTTGCGGATCGGCACTGCGCAATGAGCCTTGGGTCTATTCGGCCTTGACCCGCCCAAAGACCAGCCATCCGGAGCTGCTGGATCGCCTCTGCCGAGCGCGAATGGGTTTTTGCGCCAATTCCGTGATCCACAAGGACTTGGACGCGGCCTTTTGCACGCCCATACGCCACGTTCCTCTCGGGGTTCCTGACCTCCCAGAGATCTCTCGGGAACAGGCCCGGGAGACCCTGGGGATCCCCTTGGAGGACCCGGTCGTGATGGCTGAACCCGAAACCGACGTCCTCGACTGGGTGCGGGATGCGGTGACCTCGTGTCGCGACCGGGTCCCGGCGATCCGGCTGAGTCTGGGCCCTGACCAGCGATCGACCCGGATTGCGGCCGCCAATATCGTCTTGGTGGCAGATCGGCGAAACGGGACGAGTGCCCTTGCGCTAGAGGCCATGGCCCGGGGAGCAGTTCCGCTTTTACGCGATTCGAACGGACTCGAAGAGCTGATCGACGAGCGGGTCAGTGGCTACCGGTTTATCGAAGATCACGAGATGGCGGACACGTTGGCGGCGGCTTTTCAGCTCCCTCTCAAGCTTGAGTCGATGGCCGGCTCGGCGCGCGCCAAGGCCGCCGACGAACTCAGTCTTGATCGGACCTTGGAGCGGTATCGCAAGGTCTACCTGGACTCTTTGCGGTAGCGCCTTTTTCCACAAATCGGGTTAAATCATGGCGTGGATGTCACCACGGATCGGTGGTAACGGAGGACGGAGCAGGGAAGCTCCCTCCACACTCCTCCCCACCAGAGGGACTTGCTCGTGCGGCGAAAACCGACCAAACAGACCATCCTCCTCGTCCTAGGCCTCATTGTTGGCTTTTTCCTCTATCGCATCGGTCAGGATGTTTGGAGCTTGCAACGTGCGGGATTCTTCGAGCAGATCGAGAAGCAGGAATACCAGGCTTCCCGGCTCGACAACCTCAAGGCCCTCCACACCGCCCTTACGCTCTACCACGACAGCGAGGGTCAATATCCCTCGGCCGCAGGTTGGATGGACGCAATTGAGCCCAGCCTCAATACGGCCGACCTGAAAGACGGCGAGTCGAAAAAGAAGATGATCCGCCCGGATTTGGCCGCTCAACCCGGCGCATATGGCTACGGAATTTCATCCGCCGCGGCTGGCAAATTCAAGGACGACGTGCCCGAAAAGGGGAGCGCCATCCTTGTATTTGAATCGAAAGCCACCACCCGCAACGCGACTGGGGAAGCCAAGACGGAGGGTCTGCCGAAAGGCAAAGCCGTCACGATCGACGGCGCGATTGTGGAATTTTGAACGGCTTCCTCGGTTCGCCTCTCAGCTTGTAGCAGGCTCGACAACGGGCTTCATAGCTTTCTTGGGCTCCGATGAGAACGATGGGGTCGTCGTGGTGGGCGGGCTTGCCTTCGATCATTCGGTAGGTGTGGCTGGCCGGCTGCCCGCACTTAAGACAGATGGCTCGGAGCTTGACCACCTCGTCGGCCGAGCAGAGGAGCCGGGGTATCGGGCCGAAGGGGCGCCGGCGAAAATCTTGATCTAGGCCAGCCGCAATCACCTCGACCCCCTGATCGGCAAGATCAACCAATAGATCGACGATGGAGTCTTCAAAGAATTGGACCTCTTCGATCAACAGCGTCTGGATCTTGGGGTTCAAATGCTGGACGAGTTCGGCGACATTTTTGACCGGCAGAGCCTCGTGGCGAACCCCCATATGGGTGGCGACCATCGACTCGTCATAGCGGCGGTCGATGCTGGGCTTGAAGACTTGGACGACCCTTTTGGCATAGAGAGCCCGGCGCGCCCGGCGGATGAGCTCTTCACTTTTGCCGGCAAACATGCTGCCGCAGATGACGGTGAGGGATCCGGGGGTCTTCATTCGGGCTCGCCTTCTTGATCGGCTTCAAACATCTCTTCCATCTCGTCGCTGAGGTCGTCATCCATCGCTTTGCCGACTTCGCGGGCAAAGTTTCGGACGGCGGTGGCGGAATCGGGCTCTCCGTAGAGGTCGATGCGGTCGCTGATCTCTTCTACCCTCTCGTCCTCACTCCGGCCCCGGCGGAATCGGCTGATGAGCTTTTGGAGCTGCTTTTCTCCGCAGCTGGGGCAGGCTTGGTCGGCGGGATCCTCGCTCAGGGCCATGAGGAGGGTAGCTTTGGCCCCACAGGCCTGGCATCGGAACTCGTAGACCGGCATGCTCTGGTGGATTGTCGCACTTTTTTGGGGGTTGATTTTGGGAGGAGGTCTATAGATGTTTGAAGAGGGACTTAGCGAGTCGAGCGAGATCAGCGTCCACATTGATCGCGGCGTCGATCCCGTAGTCCTCGAGCAGGGTCGGGCTGATCATGTCGGCCATTGCGGTCACCAATACTGCCTTGATGCTTGGGTGACGTCGTTTGAGGTGTTGCAAAACTCCCACCCCGTCATCCAGCCTCAGCTTGTGGGCGTCGACGAGCATCATCATGCTAAAGCAAATATCCGGCGCATCCCCAGATTCAGCCAATCGCAAAGCGAGTTGGGTTTCAGTAAAGATTTGTACGTCTGGCCAATATGCTAGGAGACTTCCTCTGAGGTACGCGCTCGGGTGTATAGCCCAAACCTTGTGGGATTCTGAGGTTGAGACGCGGTTCAACATGGGGGATTTTGGGGGCGGAGAGATTCTCTACGGTCTGTGAGGTGGACTCGGGCGGATGGGTGTTCGGTTCGCTCGTTTGCGGGCAGGGTTCGAATCGAACGCCGGAGCGGAAAGAATTACTACTCGTGACTCTGCCAGACCTCCCCAGGTACCTTGGAACCGAATCGGGGCGGAACCCGTTCGTAACTCTCGGAAGAGCCACTCATGAAGATCCTTGCTCCGGTTGCGGCGTTTTTTATCTGCGCGACGTTTTACGTTGCCTATGACCGCAGTCGTCCGGTGCCTCCGCTTGAGGGCTTCTCGACGGACTTCAAGACCGCCCAGGCTCAGGCGCTGAAGGAGAAGAAGCCTCTGATGGTCGTCTTCAGCACCGAATGGTGCGGCTATTGTCGCAAGCTGGAGCGAGAGACCTTTCCCGATGCCAAAGTTCGCGAGCTTGGCAAGAAGTTTGTGAAGGTAAAGGTGGACGGCGACAAGGAGCGGGCGATAGCCGAGCAATTCGGTGTAAGCGGCTATCCGACGATCGTCTTCTTCTCACCCGACGGCAAAGGCCAGCCCCGGTATTTGCCCGGCTATCTTCCGCCTAAGGAGTTTTCCGAAGTTCTCGAGATGGCGATCCAGACCTACGGAGTCCAGTAGACTCTAGGGCATGATTCGTCCGCCGCTCAGCAACCCCGGGGCCACTCTGCGCCAGATGTGGTCAGAGGGAATCGTGGTGATGCCCGGTGCCTTCAGCGCTCTGACGGCGGCGGCGGCCCACAAACAGGGAGCGAAGGCGGTCTACCTGAGTGGAGGGGCGATCACAAACAACCTGCTCGGGGTGCCCGATATCGCCCTGATCACACTGAACGAAATGGCGACCGTCGCCGCCCAAGCCTGTCAAGCGGCACCTGTGCCGATGGTCTGCGATGCGGATACGGGGTTCGGAGAGGCATGGAACGTGGCCCGGGCCGTGATCGAACTCGAACGCGCCGGGCTCGCTGGGATCCACTTGGAGGACCAGGTGATGCCCAAGCGATGCGGCCACCTGGATGGGAAAGATCTGGTTTCTTCGGCCCAAATGGTCGAGAAGATCGAAGCGGCGGTGGCGGCCAAGCGCAACCCCGACTTTTTGATCATTGCTCGGACCGACGCGCGGGGCGTCGAGGGATTTGAATCGGCGGCTGCGCGGGCTCAGGCCTATGTCGCGGCGGGGGCGGATGCGATTTTTCCGGAGGGGCTGACGAGCGAAGAGGAGTTTGCCCAGTTCCGAGCCGCAGTTCCGGGGGTTCCGCTCCTGGCCAATATGACCGAGTTCGGCAAGACTCCCTTGATCCCGGCGGCTCGGTTCCAAGAGCTGGGTTACCAGATGGTGATCTTTCCCGTGACCGCGCTTCGGGTGATGCTGAAGGCGGTTGAGGAGTTCTACGGCGACCTCCTCCGGACGGGGACCCAGGCGGAATGGATGGACCGAATGCGGACCCGCAGAGAACTCTACGAGACCCTGGACTACGACCAGTACCTCGGCCCCGTGAGCTGGTGATCGTCGGTTCCCCAGAGTGTCAAGAGAACTTGTCACCGGAGTCGGGCTTTTTATCAGTAGTGCAGATAAGTGAGCTAACCCGAGAGTCTTATTATCAGAAAGTGGGTTTTCCGATAATAAGGCTCTCGGGTTAGGGCCATAATTATCGGCAGGATGCAACAAACGTCTCTCCGAGCCGGGGTCTATATTCAGCAGCCGACGGGGTATCGGGCCTTTCAGCCCAAGGCTCTGCCCCCGGATCCTCCGCTGATCATCGACAACGAGATGCTCACATTACTTTCAAAGGCCGACCGCGCGCTCGGGCGGCTCGATGGGGCGACCAGTAATCTCCCGAACCCTGACCTCTTCGTGATGATGTACGTCCGGAAGGAGGCGGTATTGAGTTCCCAGATAGAGGGGACTCAGGCATCTCTGAACGACGTCTTGGAGCAAGAAGCCAGAGTCCTGCGCGAGAGTAGCCCGGACGACGTGGGCGAAGTTCTTAACTACGTCAACTCGATGAACTATGGCCTTGCCCGGCTTGCGGAGTTCCCGCTTTCGCTGCGACTTTTGAAAGAAATCCACGAGCGGCTCATGGCGGGGACCCGTGGTCATGAAAAGAACCCGGGTGAGTTTCGTCGTAGTCAGAACTGGATCGGGAGCGGAGGCGGAACTCTACAATCCGCCAAGTTCGTTCCGCCCGCGCCGGACGACATGTACGTCGCCCTTGGTGAGTGGGAGCGATTCTTGTATGATCCCGTCGAAGTACCGGTTCTTATCCGGGTTGGGTTGCTCCATGCTCAGTTCGAGACGATCCACCCGTTCTTAGATGGCAACGGCCGAGTCGGACGTTTGTTGATCACGTTTTTTCTCTGCGAGCGAGAGGTTCTCGTACGACCAATGCTCTACCTTTCGCACTACTTTAAAGCCAATCGCACGGAGTATTACGACCGACTGCAAGCGATCCGTGACCATGGAGATTGGGAAAACTGGCTAAAGTTCTTTCTACGGGGCATTGCAATAGTGGCGAACGAGGCCACAGACGTGGCTCGAAAGATCTTGAACCTAAGAGAATCCGACCGCGAGCGGATCCGGGTTACGATGGGGCGGGCCACTGCAGACGCGATCCGGTTACACGAGAATCTCTTCGCCCGGCCGTTCATCAATGTTGCTCATGCTATGGTGATCACCGGCCGAGGATTTGCTGCTGCAAATCGGATGGTTGGACAGCTTCAAGAACTTGGCATCTTGGAGGAACAGACTGGGAATCAGCGAAACCGCGTCTATCTGTACCGGGAGTTCTTGCGCCTGTTTGATGACTCTGAACTGAGGGCGCGAGAAGTCGAGATGGAAAACTGACGGGAGAAAGATTATGGTCGGGGCGACGGGATTCGAACCCATGACCTCTTCCCCCCCAGAGAAGCGCGCTACCAAGCTGCGCCACGCCCCGACGATCTTCCGATTATACCGCGCCGCCTAGCGAGGAATCGGGGTCAAGACCAATTGAGGGAGCCGCCCGAAGCGCGAGTAGTAGTTGAGCGCCGTTACCGGATCCGGGACTCCAACTCCGGCCAAGTTGACTTTGTCCAGCGCCTTGAACCTTTCGGTGGCGGTCAGGATCTCCTGCTTGGTGGTGCGTTGGGCCTCTTCGGCTGCCTTCAAAAGGTTGTCCAGCCGGGTCACTTCTTCGGCCAGCTTGTTCGCTTCGGCGGCCGCCTTCGAGCTTCGGAGGGTGGAGATGGCGGATTCCAATCGCCGGTCTTCCCGGGTCAGGGCGATGGAGGCCACGTAGTATCCGGCTGCATACTCGGGACCGGCCTTGATCGCGGTCCGAGCCGCCTCGGCAGCCTGTTGGTCTCGACCTTGTAGGAGCTCAAGCAGGGCGATTCCGGCCCACACCTCAAAGCTATCGGGGCGGGCCGCTCGTCCGGCTTCCAGATAGGCTCGGGCCAGCTTGCGCTGGAACTCGATGGCTTCTTTCTCCAGGCCAGTCGTGAGACTCTGGTTGAGGGTCTGCACCGCTTGTTGGATATAGAGGTCGTAGGCTTCGGGGGCAGCGGTGACCGCATCTTCCCAGTTTTGGCGGCCGCCCTCTAGGTCACCGGTGCGATAATTGGCGCGGCTTCGGTGCCCGCGGGCCTCGGCCATCGCGCGGGGTTGCGTTGCGGTGGCTTGATCTTGGAAAAGTGATTCCGCCTGGCGGATATAGCCCGGGATCTGGTTGTTCATCCAGGCCCGGTGAAGCGAAGCGAGCTTAACCCCGGGACTCCCCGGATCGATCACGAACGATTGCTTGGTAAATTCGTCGGCTTTGCTGGGTTCCCCGTTCATATCGAACAGGATTGCGAGTAGGGCGAATCCTTCTCCATCTGGGGTGCCTCTCTTTTGGTAGTTGACCGCAGTGTTGGTCGCATCGCTGAACCGTCCTGCGCGAAGTTGGGCATAGAGATACAAATTGACGACGGTCGTGTTGTCGAAGCTGCTTCGATACAGCGGCTCCAGGGCTTGGATCGCGACGGAATAGCGGTGGGCTCGGACGGCGGCCTCGGCGACCCGGATTCGGTTCGCGTCGGTGGTTGGTCCGAGTGCGTTGAGGGCGGCCTCGTTGGCTTTAGTCCTGTTACCGGCCGCTCGCACGAGGGCGCTTTGGATGGCTTCGGCCAGGGTGTTTCGGTCGGTGTTGGCCCGGGCGCGGAAGGCTTGCTGCAGAGCGATGGCGCTGGTCACGTCCAGGGCCTGGATGTTCTCCGGATCGGTCGCCAAAACGTCCTCGGCGTATTTTTGGGCTTGGTCCAGAACTCCCTTGTTGAAGTAGGCATAGGCCAGCACCATTCGGGCCGGGTCATAGGCCTTTTTGGCTTTCAGAGCGATGCGCCCGCACTTGATGGCCTCGTCCCACTTTCGCTCGGCGAGGGCTTGGTTGCCTGCTTCGACCCAATGGTCGGCACCCTTGTCCACCCCGTTGTCGACCTTGAGCTTGAGTTCCAGGGTCTTTTGATCCCCGGTCTCGGTTTGCACCAAGATCTTCATCGTGAGTTCGCCTTCGGGTTCCTTGATCGCGTCGAGGGTGAATTCGTAGGGGGTTCCGTCGTCGGTATGGCGAAGGTCGTTATTGATGTAGAACTCGACCGAGGTCACCAGATCTTTGCTGACGATGGTGATCTCAAAGTTGACGTCGCCGGAGATCGTCTGACCATCCTTGATGTTGGAGGTGACGGTGATCGCGGCCGGGGCGGCACTGGCGGCGGCGGCAAGTAGGAGGATCGGCAGGATCGGGCGTTGGCTCATTTTCGTCTCGGGTCCCTATGCTTGACGGCTATTCTACTTGCCTGGTTCATTGGATTGGGGAGGCTCAGCACTCAGACCAAGGTCCCGGGTTACCGAACTCGCTCTGGCTTTGGGCGTCCCTACTCGGCGTCATGATCACTGCAATCCTATTTCTCTCCACAATCTCTGCCCCCGAACCAGGGCGATATCAGCCGTCGCGAGCTCCGCTTGCGGTGGAAACCCGAGCCGGGCTTGAACTTCCAAGGGAAGGTCTCCGTGCCCTCAGCTATCGGGTGACGTGGCCCAAAACCGGCGGCCCCTATCCTGTTTTGGTCATCAGTCACGGGATGTATGGCAGTGAGGATGGACTCCTCCCCTTGACCCAACACTGGGCGAGCTACGGGTACGTGGTCTTCCAGCCGACCCACGACGATAGCCTTCGCTACGCCGATCCGGAGATGCGACGAGCCGCGCTCCGGGGAGAAACCAACAACATTGGCAGTCGCAACCAGCGCCCCAAAGATGTTTCGTTGATCCTCGATAGCTTGGGGAAGATTGAGAAGGCGGTTCCGGAGTTGAAAGGGAAGATCGACTCGAAGGTGGTCGGGATGGGCGGTCACAGCTTTGGGGCTTGGACGACCCAAGTCGTCGCCGGAATGAAGCACGGACTGAGAGGAACAACGATGTCGGATCCAAGGCTCCAGGCTTTTCTCGCAATTTCTCCCCACGGAGTTCAGGGGGGGATCACCAAGGAGGGCCTTGCCGCCATGCGTGGGCCGATGATGGGAATCTCGGGAGATAAGGACGACGTTCGAGGGATGGAAGACATCAAAACCTTCCGCCAAGGGGCCTTCTACGCCGGCCCGAAGGGCCAACAGACATTGGTTTGGATCAAGGATGCCGACCACGGTTTTGGCGGGATCAACGGTCGCGAGGGGGCGAACCGGTCGCGAAACCCCAAGCATGTCCAGATGGTTCAGGACGCGGGGCTGGCCTGGTGGGATGCCAAGTTGAAAAGGGATGCGGCGGCGGAGAAGTGGTTGCGAGAAAAGGAGATCGAAAAGCTCGGCGGGGTCCAGCTGCTCACCCGCTGAGCGCCAGCCCCAAATTCCACTAACTTCAGGGCATCGGGGTGCCGATACTTTTCCTAGACGCGCCGCGCGTGGCGGCATGTCTTGGTGGCCACCCGATGTTTACCTTTATCGGAATTGGGATCGTTCTGGGATGCACGATGCTCGGATACATCATGCACGGCGGACAAATCGCCGTCTTGATCCAGATCTCGGAGTTCGTGATTCTCGGCGGTGCAGGCCTGGGGGCGCTGATTGCATCCGCCGGGATGGACGGTTTCAAGAAGGTTATCCAGCAGACCCTGGGACTCTTGAAACCGGACCCCTATACCAAACCGGCCTTCATCGATCTCCTCAAGATGATGTACCAGCTCTTCAACATTGCCCGAAAAGAGGGCCTGTTGGGTCTGGAAAAGCACATCGAGAATCCGGAGGAGAGCGACGTCATGAAGCAGTTCCCCAGCTTCCTTTCGAACCACCACGCGGTCCACTTTTTCTGCGACACGATGAAGGTCATCCTGACCGGTGCGGTTGGCCCCCACGATCTCAACGAGATGATGGAGCTCGACCTTGAGATCGCCCACGCCGACGCCAAGGCGCCCGGCGAAGCTCTCCAAGCCACCGGGGACGCGATGCCCGGATTCGGGATCGTCGCGGCCGTTCTCGGGGTTATCATCACGATGGGCAAGATCGGTGGCGAAGCGGCGGCAATCGGTAAGTCGGTTGCTGCGGCTCTTGTTGGTACGTTCTTGGGAATCTTGCTTGCCTATGGTGTGTTTGGTCCCATCGCCACGTCGCTGGCCAACCGGCTAAAGGGCGAGGAGCAGTATATGAACTGCATCCGCTTTGCCCTGTTCAGTTTTGCCCGGGGTGAGTCGCCCATGACGTGTATCGAATTTGCCCGCCGGAACATCGTCCCTGACATCCGGCCCGGCTTCACCGAACTCGAAGCAGCCGTGAAAGAAAAGGCTGCCTAACGAATTTCCATGGCCGCGAATCAGCCAATCATCATCAAGAAGAAGAAGGGCCATGGCCATGGCGGTCACCACGGCGGCTCTTGGAAGGTGGCCTACGCGGACTTCGTCACCGCTATGATGGCGTTCTTCATGGTCATGTGGATCATGGGGATGTCGGAAGAGACCAAAGACTCGATCCAGGGTTATTTCAACGACCCGATGGGCTTCGGAAAGAATCCACCCAAGGCGCCGATGAACCTTTTGCCCGCGACCGCGGGGGGCTATACGGTGGACCAGAACCGAGAAGGGCGGGGGGACAAAGAACTCGCGACCGAACGCAAGGTCGCCATGGCCGTGCGAGACGACCTCGAAGCCGCAATCATCAACAACGCGGACAAAGAGGTCCAGGGCCTCTTCGGGAGCGTCAAGGTCAATGTGACCAATGAAGGTTTGGAGGTCGAGATGGTCGAGACCTCGGGGGCGGTCTTCTTCGAAACCGGGTCGGCAAAGATTCGACCGGGGGCCAAGAAGCTCCTCAAGAACATCGCCCCGATTTTCCGCAAGGCGCGTCGGCCGATCTTGGTGGATGGCCATACCGATGCCAAGCCCTATCGGCGCGCTGATGGCTATGACAACTGGGGCCTCAGCACAGACCGAGCCCGGGCTCTGATGCGGGCCTTGATCGAAGCCGGAGTCAGCGAGCGGCAGTTTGTAGCCGTTCGCGGATTCGCCGCAACCAGGCTCAAGAAGCCAGAAGAGCCGTTCCACTTTTCCAATCGCCGAGTCACCGTGCTCCTGCCATTTGATCGGTACGGCGGAAACGATACGCGAAGCTTGCCCGCCGACATCCTCCGCGACGAGATCGAGGGCGTCTTCAAAAAGCCCGTCGAAGTGAAGCCTTAACCGGTTTAGCTGCCGACGTGGACGGTCGCGATTTGTCCCACATCGGGGGGGCGTTCGAAGGCGTCCTTGCTGAGTTCTTCGGGCACTGGGAGTGGATATTCGCCGTTGAAGCAAGCCAGGCAGAATCGGTGTGTCCCTCCTCCCGCAGCGCGCACCGCGCCATCGATGCTGAGGTAACCCAGGGTGGTGGCACCGATGTGCTGGCGGATCCCGTCGATCGTCATGATCGCGGCCGCGAGCTCGCTTCGGCTGGCCATGTCGATTCCATAGAAGCAGGGGTGGGTGATGGGTGGAGCCGTGATCCGGACGTGGACTTCTGCGGCGCCGGCTTCGAACAGCATCCGCACGATCTGCTTGGTCGTGGTGGCCCGGACGATGGAGTCATCAACGAGGACGATTCGCTTGCCCGCAATATGCTCGACGAGCGGCGTCAGCTTCATCCGCACCCCGATCTCGCGCATCCGCTGGTCGGGTTGGATGAAGGTCCGGTGGATATACCGGCTCTTCATCATGCCCTCGCGGAACGGGATCTGGCTTGCTTGGGAATAGCCGAGCGCGGCCGGGATCCCGCTATCGGGAACGGGGATGACGAGATCGGCCTCAATCGGGTGTTCCTCGCTCAAAATCGCACCCATTCGCTCCCGCACGTCGTAGAGCAGGTTCCCATACATTTTGCTATCGGGCCGAGCGAAGTAGATGAATTCGAACATGCACATGGCTGGTCGCTTGGGGGGTGCGCCTTGGGCATAGCGCATCCCGTCGGCGTCGATCATCACCATCTCGCCGGGTTCGAGTTCGCGTTCGGGGATCCCGCCGATCGGGCCAAAGGCGCAACTCTCGCTGGCGATCATGTATCCATCGTTCACCCGTCCGGCGGTGAGGGGGCGGATGCCAAACGGGTCTCGGAATCCCAAGATCATCCGCGGGGTCAGAACGGTGACGCAGTAGGCACCACGGAGTTCCTTCATCACCGAGGCGACGGCGTTCTCGGGTCCTAGGTGGAGGTTACGGACCAAGAGCCGAGCGATAACCTCGCTGTCGGCGGTGGATTCAAAGATTTCCCCTTCGGCTTCAAGCGACTCCCGAAGTGCTGAAGCATTGATGAGATTGCCATTGTGCGCGACGGCGATCTCTCCGACGGTGGATTGGCAATAGATCGGCTGGGCGTTTCGCAGGACGCTGGCCCCGGTGGTGCTATACCGGGTGTGGCCGATGGCCATGGCCCCAGGGAGTCGCCCAAGGACTTCTTCATTGAAGACTTGGCTGACCAGGCCCATGCCTTTTTCCATCCGGACTTCTTGGCCATCGCTGACGGCGATTCCGGCCGACTCTTGCCCCCGGTGTTGAAGGGCAAAGAGTCCGAAGAAGGCCAGTCGAGCCACGTCGCCGGAGGGGTTGAAGAGTCCGAGGACTCCACATTCCTCTTTTGGGTGGTCGCGGTCCAGCAAGTCCATACCTGCAGTATAGGCCGAATCCTGGGGATATACTCAGCTGGGGGCGATTGCTCGTCTCTCTCTTTAGGCCTATGCAAGCGCTCGACCCGGTGATCCGCGAAAACCTGTCGTTCATCGTCCTGGGTCTCGCGGGCATGACCTTGGTGCTGGGGGCCGGGCTGGTGATCCAGTCGAGGCGGCTCAACCAAGTCCGCCGGAAGTGGCAGATGCTCCTCGACGAGGCCAACGGCGGCAACCTAGAGCGAATGCTCTATGACCATCTGAAGGAGCGGATGAAGATCGAGTCGGACCTAGAAGCGGCGCGGACTCGGCTCAAGGCCCTGGAGGAAATCGCGACCACGGGAAAGCGATTCATGGGCGTGGTTCGCTACGACGCCTTTCCCGACGTGGGCGGCCAACAGAGCTTTGCCATGGCTCTCTTTGACGACCGAGGGGAAGGTTTCATACTGAGTAGCATCGTGGGGCGTTCGGATTGCCGCGTTTTTTGCAAGGCGCTTTCGGGTGGAAAGGCACAGCGCGAGCTGACCAAAGAAGAACAGGAAGCCTTGGATCTGGCCAGTCGGAGTAACCTCAAAAAGGTGTTGGTTTCGAGCTCATGAGCAGCGCCCTTCACGATGATGCCGTGCTGATCGAGCGGGCCCAAAAGGGGGATCGGTCAGCCTTTGACGACTTGGTCCGACGTCATGAGCGGCGAGCCTATCAATACGCGTTCCGCCTGACGAGCAATGGGGATGAGGCCATGGACATCGTGGCCGACGCATTCGTCCGGGTCTACAACGCGATCCCCAATTTTCGCGCGCAGAGCGCCTTCACGACTTGGCTCTATCGGATCGTGACGAACTGCTATCTGGACCTCCGCAAAAAGGACAAAGGGAAATACAACGTCAGCCTCGACGCTCCGGCCGCAGATGGTCAGTCGGAGACGGCTCGGCAGGTGGAAGATGACCGACCGGGGCCGGACCGAGACCTGGAAAAGACGGAGCGCGAGCGATTGGTTCAGTTTGCGATCCAGAAGCTGCCGGAATATCAGCGTGCGATGCTGGTGATGTACCACGTCGAGATGCTGAGCTATGAGGAGATTGCCCAGGCTCTGGATCTGCCCATCGGGACGGTGAAGAGCCGGTTGAATCGAGCCCGCTTGAGTCTGCGTGAACTTTTAGAAAAAGATATGGAACTCTTCAACCTCGGTTGATGTCCAACTCCCCAAGAGTGACCTAAAAATGAACGCGACCAAAGCGCGAGAATATTTTTCCCCCTACTATGAAGGGGATCTGGAGGCTGGCCTGCGCCAGGCATTTGAGCATGCCTTGGCGGCCGATGCCGAATTGAAAAGGGAGTACGAGTCGTTTGCTCATTCCATGACCCTTCTCGGGGGATTGAAGGAGATTGAGATTGAGGTTCCCTTTGACCTGAGTGAGCGGATCAACGCCCGGATTGACCATGCCATCTGGGAGAAATCCCAACAAAAAGCGAAGCCCTGGTTCTCGGCCCAATGGTTCAGACTCGCGACCGTCACGGGCGTGGCGGGGATCGCGATCCTCGGTACGATTTTCGCCCTGACCTCGGGCCAAAAGTCGGGTCCCGGCGTGGCCTCACCGATTCCGATCGCGGCCAAGGGCGAGCCCGAAGTCGTGACCTACCGATACGAGATGGGTCAGCTTTGGCTGGATGTCGAGCAATCCGACCGAGGACTGGTCAGCATTCTCGGAGAGGATGGCCAAACCGTCAAGGAACTGAGCGTCAGCACCGAGGCCCGCAAGTCTCCGTTTACCAACAACCAGTCGGCCCCGATCCTCATCGAAGTTCGGAGCCGGGTGGCGGGTCAATCGGAGTACGTCGCCGTGCCCGGGCTGGAGCAAGAAACCCAGGCAGTTGGGTCCGGTTCGGTTCGAGACCTATTGCTGGCCCTCAGTACTTGGTATCGGACAGCCGTCGTCTTTAGTGGAACGAACCTGGAACAAGCCGTGACGTGGGAATTCAAGGGTCAAACCCTGGGCGAAGCCAATCTCTCGAAGATTAGCCTTCCCGGGTTGATCGTCGTCTCGAAAGGGACAGTGATCTCGGTTACCGAGACCGACTCGCCGTAAAGGCTCTACATCCGACTGACTAAGACGCCGCTGGGCTGGCTCGCTGGGCTACCCAAGCGGCGTGTCTGTTCCCAGGTGCGCTCAAGGGCCAATCGCGAGGTCACCCCAAGGCTCGGGGCCCGGCGGGTGGCTTGGATCATCTGCTTGCGGAGCGCCTCGTAGCTTTCGGGCTGAAAGGGCATATGCTTGATCAAGGCCACCAGCTGAGAGAGATCGCGCTGGGAGGCTCCCCGATTTTCGTCGCGCTCATAGGCAGCGGCATGGCTGATCAGACTCGCAACCCTGGCCCGCTGGGAACCCCAGTCGCCTGATGACGGAAATTTGTTCCGGAGGGTTTGGAGGCTCTCGGGTGAGACCTTCTCCAGCCGGTTCAGGATACTGTTCTGGTAGGCCACCGACCCGGTGTAGCTCGGAAGGTCCGAATCCTTGAAGATCTCATAGAGCTCGAAAGTCTCCTTCCAAAGTTGGATCGCTTGGTCGCGATCACCGCGGGCATAGGCCTGTCGGGCGAGCGCACTGACGGCAAAGGCGAGTCGATTCCGAAGCGTCACGATCTGCTGGCGAGCTCCTTCTCGGCTGGTGTCCTCAAAGGCGGTCTGAACCGGGGCGCGGAGCCGACCTGCCCGGTATTGCGAAAGCCAGATCTGCTTGACCTCGTTGACCACGATCGGGTCTTGAAGGTCCATCTCGATTGGGATCCGCTCGGCATGAGCGCAGACCTCTTGGTAGGCCGAAATGGATCGGTGAGCTTCTTCGCCCATCTCCAGAAATGGAAAGGGTGCTGGATCAATCTTGGTCTGTATTCCCGCAACCCACCAAAAAACGGAAGTCGCGCCGATCAGGGCTCCGATGCCCAGCCCGAGCTTTCTCATGGTAACTCTAAGTATCGGAAGGTTTGCCGCCGGTCTTACCGTTGAAGTGACAGGTTTTTGCCATAGGTAAATGGGCCTAAGCATCTTGTTCTAGGGGAACACATGCCCTATACTATGGTTGTCTCCATTTGGGGAAAAAGATGAATACAAACAGTCGTGTGACGGAAAGGGACCGTTCTCTTCTCCATCGTGCGCAACTCGGCGACCACGCCGCCTTTGAAGCGCTTACGCAACCTTATCGGGAAACACTCCATCGACAGGCCTATCGAAAACTGAAGAACAAGGATGACGCCGCTGACGCGGTGCAGAATGCTCTGATAAAGGCTTACCAAGCCATCGGACGATTTCGATCCGAACGACCGATTTTGCCCTGGCTTCAGCGAATCTGCTCGAACTGTTGCATCGACATCCTGCGCGATCGCAAGTTCCGAACGGACTCTCTGGACGACTTGACCTACTGTCTGGCCGACCCGGGACGCTGCGTGAGCGACCAGGCCTTGGGCGGATGGGAAAGGGATCATGTGGCGGAAGCACTCCGCCGCTTGCCGAGCCGGTACCGAACGATCTTGGCCCTCCGTCACTACGACGAGATGGAAGTGAACGAGATCGCCGAGCGACTGAATCGCCCTGAGGGCACGGTCAAGAGTTGGCTGTTCCGGGCGAGAGAGTTACTTCGAAAGGAGCTGCGACCCGCGACCTCTGTCGCCTAAGGTCGCAAAGTTCAACGCTCAAAAGCCCGTCGCAAGGTTTGGAGACACCCTTGCGAGCGGGCTTCGTTGCGTCTAGACTGTGGTCATGATCAGCAAGGCAGGAGGGATCGCCCTCATCCTCGTCTCGGTGGGCTGCGGGCTCGGGAGCTTTGCGCTCTTCCGCGGGTATCAGACCGTAGAGGAGGTCATCCAATCGGCCGAGCGCCACGTCGAGCGCGAGATCGTCCCGGCCATGAGGAGTTGGGACCCAGACCGGTGGGAGCGACTCTGGGCTGACGGACTCCGGGAGTCACTGCCTGACCGAAAGCTGATGATCCGCAGATTTTCGGACCGGTTGGGACCTGTGCAGGTTCTCGGAAAGGCCAACTACCGGGCCATTCGCCCTGCCCCGGCCGGAATGGGGGCAAAGTCCGTCGTCGAACTCGGATACAGTCCGCAGTTCACCAACGGGGCCGCCTCGCTCCGGCTGAAACTAGCTAGGATAGAGAAGCAATGGAAGATCGCGAGCATCACCCTGGGGGATCCGGCCTCCACGAAATCAGTATCGAACTGATTCGGGTCCGATATGGCGAGACCGACCAAATGGGCCATGCCTACTATGCGAATTACCTCTTTTGGTTTGAGCAAGCCCGAGGCGGTTGGTGCCGTGACCGGGGCTATACGTACAAGCAGATCGAGGAGATGGGCTACAAACTGCCTTGCGTCGAGGCGCACGTGCGCTATAAGGGTGAGATTCTGTATGACGATCTCATCGAGGTCCACATTTGGGTGAGCGAGATGCGCCGGGCATCGGTCCGGTTCGACTACAAGATTCTGCAAGCTGAGACCAAAGCTCTCTGCACCGAGGGATACACTTGGCACGTGCTGATGGGTAGTCAGCGCAAAGCCGTGA